>Ga0209454_1004023_pt1 | contig 10804 bp, 6 predicted proteins | sample WorMetHERISLAND1_2_FD_187400 | JGI IMG/M metagenome (GOLD analysis project Ga0209454, IMG submission 187400) | Marine gutless worms symbiont microbial communities from Max Planck institute for Marine Microbiology, Germany - Olavius geniculatus... | ecosystem: Host-associated > Annelida >...
GTATTGACTGCATAGGTGAGCAGTGAGCTCTAACTGGCTGCTGAAAACAGCATGAACTAATTAAACATCTTCTACGCTTTTAACCGATGTAAGTTATGTTTGGGCCTATCAAAATGCATGCATAGGGCCAGGGGCCTAAGTGTTCGAATGTTCTCTGCGAATATCTGAATTTAGAACCAATTGCTAGCTATTGTCGCTATGTCTCCTGACATTCAAGTTTCGACTGTCAGACAGCGCGGCGATTTAGATAGGCTATCTATTGTTTAGATTTTACCCTGTTCAAAATATTCGAGAAAGTGCACTGCGTTCTTTCTCAGACTGTTGAAATTAACAAGTTTTCATAGCGATTTAGTACTACATTTTATCCGTACGGTTTCAGACTATTTTGTGACGATGTAGATATCGACGAGTGCGCGGTGAACAATGGAGGTTGCAGTCCCATAGCCACGTGCATTAACTTTCCAGGTAGTTACAACTGTACCTGTCTAACTGGATTCACCGGAAACGGTCGCAACTGTACAGGCAAGTAAAATTAAAATTCAATAACAAATGTTTCGACAAAACTAGCCGTTGATTAAATGCATTAAATGGCTGGAAGTCAGCTAATGAAACGTACAATGAAGACTGGTGGTTCCTGTTTTCCAGTTGGCTATATTCCAGTGCCACGCAAAACCGCATAATCGATTCATGACCGTCGTCGTTGTGTAGCCAAAGAGCCGTACGGATGACATCTACGGTGAAGTCTACGGATCAATAACGTGCGACGGTGCACTAACATGCTACGGTGCAATAGCGTGACGTAATCGTACGTGGCAGCGAGCTACGTGGCAGGCAGGCGCAGTGTATGCGCGCTAGGCCCGGTCGGCGCATATAAAAGCACCGTCTCGTAGGTCCACCGTCACTTGCCTCTCTAGTCATCGAACTGAACTCAAGTTACCATAAACACTCACGTAAGTCCTGACAGATCGACAGATTTTCCTTGGACTGATAGGACTCATCCGTAGGATATTGGCACCCGTAGCACCGTACCGGGAAGGTCGACGGATCGCTGGTAACTGATAGCCAGATACGGATATACCCCGTCAGTATGGGAAGCGCAGAAAGTCATCAGGGAGGCATTGAACCGTCAGTTAAATGTGACGGATCATTGGCAGCAATAATGAATAAGGGATCAGCCTCGAAACTCTCCGCTTCGCTCGGAGCTCGACATACCGTCGACGAACCTTCGAGCCCATTCTTAAACCCAACAGTAATGGCAGATAAAAGCCGTCAAGCTATGGATCTCATCGTAGCATCGGCACCGGCAGCGGTATGCCCCGGCGTAGTCATCCGTCAGTCTCAGTCGCTGTTCAAAGATAGTACGGATCAAAATACAGTCCCAGTACGGATCGAGAAAGCCGGTTTACGTTACAGTTGTCATCATCACTTCATTGTTTATTTGCGACTTGCTGCAGCCTGCATTCAGTCAAAAAACCAACCAATCAAACAATAATCCAGTAAATTAGAATGTTTAAGATGGCTGAAGTATATCAATGACAGACTACACCCATGTTTACTGATAGTCATCAGTTTGTGAGCTACGCCGTAGATTAAAACATTTCGTTTGCATTCGTTTTAGTAACGTTTCTGTAGCTATTTTGTTAAATATTGTACCGTTCTGACATATGTACAGGTTTGATTCAGATATATGGCAAGAACGGTCATGCCGTGCTAATGTCTTCGCCCATTGAAATCGTTCTGTCGGAAGACATTCGAAGCGTCATAACGACGCGAGTGGTGCCCTGTCGAGCAGGACACATGGTCTCAGCGGATGTGCTTGCCAGCTGCGTGTCTTTGGTGGATGCTGACGGTAATGGCCTGTATGTCCGGCATTACCAGTCCTACCTCCGTGTTGATTCGGTGTATGCCGCTGCCGATCTGAAAATCTTTGATCTTGATTCGTCCTTCATCGTGCTCGCCGACACGTTTTATCCCGGCCTCTATGCTCTCAAGTCAGTCAACCGCCCTGACCACTACGTCAAAGCTCACGCGGACTCACGCCTCGGGATTGTACTGAGCAGTAACTCCGTCGATTTCTATGAGACGGCCAGCTTCAGAGTTCACACGCCCTGTAAGTCTATCCACTTTCGGGTTTTTTTGCAAATACATATTTTCAGGAGTATTAAAAGTAGGCCTAAACGAATTTACCTACATTCCTTTATTGGCGTCGCATAATCGGAACGCTAGGCACATACAAGTGTGATCGTATTACATGTAGGCTTATTTTGTTTTTGTAGGCCTAGTCTGTGCAGTTGCAAAATTTATTCTTGAAGTTCGAGTTTCCGTTAATTTGGCTTATGTCAAGTAAATACAGCACAAATTAGTACACTTTTTAACTTTTGGACAACAAACAAAACGCTGCAACGCAAGACAGTAATGTAAATAAAAAATAGGACATGAACTACATGGCGATCCACGTTTTCTACTGACGTTGTAGTTGAAGTTCCGGGCTGTTCGTTTCCGTTCACGTACGAAGGTGAGCTGTACTACAGTTGTATACTGAACATGTTGGGTACATCAACGACTGAGCAACCCTTCGCTTGCATAAACGTTAACTCTACTCCCGTCGTCTGCGACTCTCCAGGTAAGTGTCAGAACAGTACTTACCTCTTCACGAACATTATGTTTTTGACTTGGTTTTATATTTGAGCTGTTTTAGCACAATAAAAACGTTTCACACTTTTTTAAATCTAACATTGAAATTGTCTATCTGTATTGCCAATAATTATAGGTGTACTGCTAATTGTGTCAATAAACAATTTTAAAGCTTTTTTTGTAATTTTGATGACTTTACAGCTAAAAGCCAATTTAGTCATTTTAATGTTATATTGTTTATTGGAGGTCAATAATGGTATTTACATAGGTTGCTTTTGCTAAGGACATGATTGTTCGAGTATTGAAATCGCAGCGCATTGCGACTAACTGTTAAACTGCGCCTGTTAATATTACTTAGGCCTATAAACCATTGCCTATCGGTTCTAACCAATAACCATTATTGTATTTGAGAATAACGTGCTTGAGTATAAGTGCATGATACTGAAAATAGACAGTCTAGATCTCGCCGAAATTATTATCTGATTTAATTTAGTGATTTAGTTTGATGGCTTTTCTGTGTCAGTCAACGTACTTTGTTCTGTGAAGTGTAACGCTTCAAAACTGTTCGCATTCCCTCTACATGTGACAAAACAATACGTCTGTGAGCCTTTATAATCATATTTTTATGTGTACACGCAGTACATGTTATGCTTTATGCTACGTAGGTTTTGTGGCTACCAGCGTTGCAATTAACATGACAATACCGACGCAGTCAGATGCTGTGCCGGTCATGTCGGTATTTGGTTGGATCATCATTCACCAACATCTGGGCAATTCGTTCAACTGGCAGCTGACTTGGGCTGACTACAAAGCAGGATTTGGATCAATAGATACCGACTTCTGGCTCGGCCTTGAGAACGTTTACCTTCTGGTGGATTCCCAGCCTTACCGATTGAGAGTTGAGATAGAGGAAAGATCGACAAACCTCTGGTACTCAGCGGAGTACTGGTCATTCAAGACTCAATTCTTATTCCGACTGCATTAAACACAAGACCGGTACGATAATGGACTTCTTACTGGTCATTTAAGATCGGCGACGAGCTCCATGACAAATATCGACTGGATGTGTCCGGATACTACAACTGTTGCTACTACAATTACTACAAGCCTACTCTTACTAGTACGAGTTGTAGTAGTATCGACTGGAAGTGTCAGGCTACAGTGGAGATGCCGGTGACTCGCTCCAGTACGAAGGCGACTGGGGTGACGGACGCTTCGGCAAGTACTACCACAACGGCATGAAGTTTTCAACGTACGACCAGGACAACGACATGGCCCCAGACAACTGCGCGGCGACTCGCGTCGGCGGCTGGTGGTACAACGCGTGCTTTTGGGCATGTCTGTGCTGCGACGTGAACAATGTTATGTGGTACACGAAGGGTTCAGTCGTCAACAGCCGCATGATGATCAAACCGCAATGACTGAGCATACCGTGTGAACATAGAACATTCGTTGTACAGTACAGTATGTAGATGTGGTGAAATCCCGGCTGAAGCGTTTTAATGCCAGTGTTGAGTACTTTCTTTTAAAACGTAGGTAGTTTGTTACAATTACGTGCTACACTGGAGGTCCTGCGTTTCGGAAGCAGGCATGCAACGTGATTGTTTAACGGTTCAAGACAAGCTGAACAAACTAGGATAGCCTGTTACTTTTACTTTCTATTAGTAATTAATTACTCTACTTTGTTACATTTTTATCAAAAAGTAGCTTTGAAGTAAGCTTAAATCGCAATGCAACCTTTGCATTGGCCACAATATTTTCGGGAACACTGGCCGTGAGGTCATTAACACTGCAATGTATTTGTTATTTCATTTTTTTACTTCTGCATTGTTGGATCATTTCTGTCTGACAGATTAACTTTGTGCATTTCAATGCAACTAGGCCCTGCGTACAATCCGACACCGAGTGATGAATTTTCGCAATTAGTAATTTGATGACGTGTAACTCGCGTGCTTATCCATCTAACAGCACCTTTTTGTGAGTGTATATACACCATTATATTACACTTTTTAGAACCTTTTGACATATATCGACAATGACGATCAGTAAGGAAGCATACCGAGTACTGTCCATAGTTGAACGTCTAATGCACACTATAGCATACGTAGGTTATCTCGTATTTACGTGGACTGGCCACCATGGCCTCGACCACAGCAGTTTTAGATTATGATACTATGGCATATTTTTGGCTTCGGCCATAGGACTAAATGTATACATTACCAGATGCTCATAAGCTTGTTTAAACACTATGCTTTTTGGTATTTTGGATTGATAGTTTAGGAAGTCGTTTTGTTGCAATCGCGAAAGAAGTGAGGCAAATGCTTCAGCTGCTGAGAATAAAGTGTCTCGATTTTACTATATATACTGGATAAAAAAAGTAGTCAGTACATGGAGTATATTTGTTTTCATTTGAAATTTGCCTCTAGGGAATGCGTGAATCGAGTCAAACACACACTCTCTTAATTTTGATGCTTTACCACAGCGATTTTTAAAGTCGTGCTGCCGCTTCTGTGCATTTCTTGCGACTCAGTAGAAACTAAGAAATTCGGTCCGCGGCGTTAACACGGCGTGTTTTCGTATTCGTGCTGTTCTATTAATGTTAAATAATACGGTGATGGTCTAACTGTTGCTCAGTCCCAAAAATTGGAATCTTTGCAGAAGAAAATCGGCTACTTTTTGTAGCCATCGGTTACTTTTTTTATTAAACCTGGGTGGAGTTGAGTTGAGTTGAAGTTACAATAAATGTTTAAACTAATGTCCCTTTGCTTGGACTCAAACCCAAAGACGTCTTCTCTCCATTCGTGAGGAATGTTTGCGGTTGCAAAGCAACGTACGTCAGGAACGGAGAAGAGAAGACATCGTTATGCATACCGACTTAGCACTACGCCCGATTTTAATCGATTTTAGTTCGAAAATTACTAGAACATGAGCGTGCTCTGTACGAAGCGACGTGTCCTTGAGAATTATAATTGGCCTTGACCTTGAGGCGCATGCAGGAGAAAGAACAGTGTCCTTGGGCTTACCGGACACTGCGGACCTAAGACGCTTCGGACCTAGGTTCGAAGTATCTTAGATAAGACACTTCCGACTTCGGACTTGACTTTTTTTAATGTCCAAAGTGTCTCAGAAAACAAGCCTCAATGCGACGATGCGTAAAAATATTACATTATTGATTTTGACGTACATAAGCTTTGGCTTTGGTCCTGGTTTCACGTTTTTGGCTTCGATTTTATCTTACAGACAAAGTTTTTAACCAGATTGTAAACTGTAGTAAATTACATTTATAATGTTTGCGGACAGTTTGAGATACAAAACTGAAACTAGATTTTAATCGATTTTAGTTCGAAAATTACTAGAACATGAGCGTGCTCTGTACGAAGCGACGTGTCCTTGAGAATTATAATTGGCCTTGACCTTGAGGCGCATGGAGGAGAAAGAACAGTGTCCTTGGGCTTACCGGACACTGCGGACCTAAGACACTTCGGATCTAGGTTCGAAGTATCTTAGGTAAGACACTTCCGAAACTCGATTGTCTTGGCTGAATGCAACAAACATGTAACATAGTCCACACACAGAGACGCACGGTTTGACAGCATGATTTCTAAATGGCACATTGCAGAATGCAGTTTAAAGATTCAATTTTTTTAGATTAGTAACACATTGAACGCTGAACAGACTGTGCCGTATTACAGCGACAATTGCAACGTTCGTTATTGTCAATAACTCAACACGGCGTGATTACGCATTCATCGTCATCTTTCAGTGTTAAATAATACGGCGTATCATTATCATTTTGGTCAAGTTCGACCGAGTCCAGTGTACTGTACTGTTTGTCTTCATTCTGATCCGGCTTCGCTGGAAGTGGTCTGGAATATACAGCATTGTTACTAGTCTGAGCGACTGGTTCTGTAATACTGCTGTAATGTGTATCGTCTTGGTACAGTTCAATGGACCCAGGGTGGTCAGGGTTATTGCTGGACTCGTCTTGTTCCTGTTTGGATCTGTTGTCGCGACGAAGTCGACGACATGTGAAGACGACGATGACAACGACAATGATTATAACGATGAGCACAACAAGCGCCGCTGCAAGCCAGACGCCGAATGTCAACCAGTTGTCAGTCTGCGGCTCCACGTGCTGCGTGTAGCGTATGCATGAACAGTTATAGTACCCGTTGCCGATCCGCATCTGCAACGAACATACATTCGCAGTGGCGTCGTAGCAGTAGGGTGAACGAAAAATCTTCGTCTAAAAATACAAAATGTGGAGTTAAAACTCAAATTTTGAAAAACTTTAAGTGCAACATTAAAATTTTGAGCACACATAAGTTCCTTTGTCGAAAATTTGCAGTGTCTGTGGGAGAAAAATTACAACTTCCTGTTCCGCCAATTTTTTTTAACCCACGCGCAAAAAGCACAAAGTTAAAACTTTTCACTAGACCATACCAAAAAATCTGAAGCAACTGACAATTTTTTCGCTAACTACTGCTATTGTAATATGTCCGTTAGTCGGTCTGTAACGTTGGTGTATTGTGGTCGTATCGATCGGATTACTGACGAAGTTATTACACGAATAATCAGCTTAATGTCTCACCATCGATTTTGACAAAAAAACAAAATTTTGTTTGACTTGTCAATCAATTTGTACCAGTAATATAAACCAAACTTTTCAAGTGTTTCGATGTAAAATATTTATAACTGCACACGTGTAATGTATGTATGTCAAACAGTATCAATAGTTTTTAATAGTGTCAGTAACTGTCAACTTGCAGTTGCCACTGCATTTAAAAAATAAGTAAAAGTATCCTTTACATTGCTATATATTGCATAATAATTAATAGTAAATGCTAACCAAAAAGTTGTGAAATTCTCAAAACTTTTTTGTAAGAGGCCATCAAGGTTTTCGTCTCGGGACTACATCATTGATATGTACATATAATTATGTACTTGACAGGGACAAACAACTTCGTAGTAAACAACGTGAATACTAACATCTATGGAGAGTGTGTCTTCCTGACAGAACGTATTGTTGAGGTTTTTGTTAGGTTTGTTTGTGGGAGGTCTACATTCAACTTGACTGTCAGTTAGTGACACTGGAACACAGGTAGAGTCGCCGAGTCTTATGTCAAAGTCATCTAGACGACTGCCACGCTGTAGGTGTTTTCCCTGACAAACAAAAAACGAACATTTGCACAAAAAATGACGGAGTCACACGTTCCACCGTAAGCAAATTTGGACATGACGCACGTAGGCAGTTGTGCACGATGCCTTCATTACGTACCTAAATGGCATTTTCGCCGTTAAATAAGCCAACGAGAAGATAAATCATCCTTTATTTATCTTTACCACGCATCGTCTGTTTAGTTCCGACCCTCTTGATGTTTCCCGGCTGTGGACAGTCGAGCAGCGCTGCAAAATGATAGGCGGTTTGGCCGGGGCAAACTCGTGCGCTAAACGCGTTTAAGTGACTTTTAAAACAAAATTAAGCTTTGTTGTGATATACAGGGTGGCCCAAAAAGTAAATTATTGTACTTTGTCCATATCTTCGCTAAATATTGACCGATCTTCACAATTTTTTAGCAGCAGACTTTGCAAGATATTTGCTACTCATCACCTATTATGTCGCTACACTACCTTGTAAAACATAAATATCCAAAAACAGCCACAGATGGTCATTAAGTCAAGTGGTAAATTTTTCAAGTAATTAAGTAAAATGTTAAATATAAGTTATTATAATAATAACTATTAAAAAAGTTTATGTGTAGCTACAAAGTAAGTTTTCATTTTTCAAAAAATAGTGCACAGTTTGTAGGGCTGCACAATTGAAATGCATTGCTTTGTATGCTCATGCAGTTAACTGAACAAGATTGCAGCCATCAACAAGCATTAATGTACATTAAAAAGTAGTGCACAGTAAAATCGTTCAAACTGTTTGTAAAATGTCTCATTTGTCCTCTGTTGTTCTTAACACTTATTATAACTCATATTTTAACATTAAAGTTTATTACTTTAAAAAGCTACTATTAGACCTCTGCCCATCTGTAGATATTGTTGATTTTTGGCTATTTATGTTTTACAAGGTAATGTAGCGACATAATAAATGTGGCGTGCCTACCATTGAGTAACAAATTTCTTACGGAGTGTAGCGATAAAAAAAATTGTGAAAATCGATCAATATTTATCGAAGATAAGACAAAGTACAACAGCTTACTTTTTTGGGCCACCCTGTAAATGTGTTAGCATATTGCTACTGCTGCAATGTTGCTGTAAGCTATATAGTCGAATATTGTTGCGACTACCTTTATAGCAATAGTGTCGGTTTCGAAGGGATTGAATGCAATAACATTGTTCTGGCACATGACGATTGGTTTCAGCGCAAACTGCATCTTGAGGGCTGGATGAGATAAACTCATATTGCGGTATAGACGAACTCCATCCAGTTGGAGTCCGATGTAAATGTCAGCACGAATACTTCCATCTCTATTCACGTAGCTGGCAACTCCTGATCCTTGTGCGTTGTCGATCTGTCCAAACTTTCTCTTCTCCAGATCTTGGATCAAGTCATCGGGAAGACGCACAACTGGCATTCGACATAGCATGCTGCTGCTTTTTACGTCGGGGTGTTGCACAGTGCACGCCTAAAACAAGATCAGTTTTTGAATATAGACAGCTAATTTTGTCGTCAGTTTTCTAGTAATATTTATGGCGAACAGAAATCAAATCATCGTTTCGTTGAAGAAAGCAACAGTGGTTAGGCCTACCGTAACTACAACAATAGCAAAATGTATCCCGGCCAACTACACAGGCTAACACTCAGCATTATGGGTAGCCAGTTAGAGGTCACTAAGTAGCCTACCAGCGCGATGCACTAACCGTGGGCTGGTAGTGTAAACTGATCTCTGGCTAAGCGAAGAGTAAAAAAACGTAAATCAGCGTCGACCTATGAATTTTCTGGGCGAGAAAAGACACCAAAAAAGTTTTAAAAATTACCTCGAAGCTGGTTTGCGATGTCGTGGTGTCGTTGCCGGTCCAAGTGATAATGACGGTAAGATTAATACTTGGTTCAGCAACAGAATTTAGATGGCTTCCAGTCACTGTCACTTTTGTACCGCCGCTGAAAACAACTCAATTAATGATTTTCAAAGCGTTGCAATTCCGTAACTATTATTCTACATTATCCACATTTTTGCAAGTTTTTGACTGCTGCAGTTTACGTATTAAGTCATCTAAGCTGATACTGTCACTGCTTGTAACACTAGAGACCGTAATTAACCATTAAAAAACTTGAAGCAACTGCAAAGCTGTTTCGCATTTAATTGCACATCTAATCACCTCCAAATATTTGCAAAACTGTTTCGCTAATGTTTTGTGATATATAGTACACGAAAGCATGTGCGAAACATTATATGTCCGAAAACATTTTTTTGCAAATGTTGCAGGCAACGTTAGGGGTAAAAGAAAACAGAAACTAAACACTTGCACAAGATCTTGTCAATGCTTTAATGGTCAATGGTTTAACTAGGTAACTACGGCCTGTCTCGTACTCACACGATAAGATGATTGCGCGGTTTTACGTCGGCGACTCTGGGATCGAGACGGTAGACAAACTTGAGAGTGGTAAGAAGTCGTTTTCCGTTGTTGAGTAGAAGTGAAATCACGAGCGGCCGAAGAAGCACAGAATCATTGACTGGCGGCGTTATCATCACCACCGAGTTCAAGTCATCCCTGACAACGGTTCAAAGTTAAAGGTTGTGTATAAAAACGCATCGCAAAGCTGCAGAGCGTCACCTGCCATATAGGACCACACAGTGCCACCTGCCATGTGAACGCTCTCAGCTTATGCCCCAGCCAGATCTATAGTCGGTACTCGATTTACCTACCCTGACTGACAGTACATGTTCAGGATCCTGAGTCTCGTTTTCAATAATAACTTCCTGTTTCGGAAAATGGTGCCCGTTCTTTCAAACGTGGTCTTTGCCACGTGCCTATTCTTTATCAGTGTGGCTCGGTAGTTTAACGGTAACGTGTCGGACTTGTAATCCTGAGGTAACTCAGAGGCATGGGTTTGACTCCGCACCGGGACACTGCCGGGTAACGACCTTAGGCAAGTTGTTCACACACATGTGCCTCTGTCACCAAGCAGTATAATTTGGTACCGGTCAAAGGGCGGTGA
>Ga0209454_1004024_pt1 | contig 10803 bp, 7 predicted proteins | sample WorMetHERISLAND1_2_FD_187400 | JGI IMG/M metagenome (GOLD analysis project Ga0209454, IMG submission 187400) | Marine gutless worms symbiont microbial communities from Max Planck institute for Marine Microbiology, Germany - Olavius geniculatus... | ecosystem: Host-associated > Annelida >...
AGCATTACGTTATGTCTAGCAAAAATATTTTTTAAAAACAACCATATTTTGTTATTTTGAATTTTTATTTCTTTGGCTACAACTGATAAAAATTTCGTGTAAATTGATCGTTATTTGAGTGAATTATGAAAGAAAGAAAAAGGTCCATTTTTATGAAACACCGTGGTTAAATATGTAGGCCCAATACTTCGATGCCACAGCGTCGATATGCATGTGTCCGCTCAACGTATGAACTCACTCATTTCATTGACCTTTCTCTCCTGTAACCTTAATTTTGATCTTACAACTTTGAAGACCTAGCCGATTTACGAGTATCTAACTTCTTTTTATGGCGTTTTAACAGGCTATCGTGCTGCTTTGGAACGGACATGCGCTGCGCGCGCACTCACGGACGGACGACCCGAAGACATTTTAAAATATACAATACAATGCAGAGACAAAACAACAACAAAAATTATATTTGTACTTATACTTGTACTTTTGTTATACAAAACTGATGTTCACAATAGCTGATTCGAAAGAACTTTTGAAAGGAATTTTCGTTCGGCCCTACTAAATTACCATTTGTCAGTGACCTAGGGCTATGTGTCTCTGCGAGCGCCTACAACAGTGAGAAAATTCGGTCACTGCAACCACAGTAGTCGGTGTAAATTAACTGAAATGTCGATGCCAGCAGCTTCAGGAGCTAAACAGCTGCCGCTGTCAATACTGCGCTGTCCACGTTCATCATTCCAATGACTAAACCTTCAGGACCAAAGATAAAATACGCTTCTCCTCTTTGTCATTTGCATAACGTCTTTTGCAATCACCAGCTTATGACGTTTTCTAATAAATAAACACGTCAAACACCACGATACACTCCTAGCACCGTCAGCGACAACGAAGCTGCAATTTATACTTATCGTGTTCCGCCTGTTTACAACGCCAAACGAACGTAATAATATCGTCAAAAATACACAGCTATATTTAGCAATTCGTAATCAGTGGCGTAAGCAACGGGAGCAAGGGTTGAAGGTGGAGGGTTAAAGGTGGTTTAAACCCCTTATTATGGGTCAAAAAATCAACAAAGTGTAAAGTAAAGTATTTAGGCATGTAACGTTATGTCTGTCTTTTTGTTACTACCATTTTTGTCGGTATATGAAAGTTTGTGTGTTTTTATTTTGTTTTTTGTTATAAGACGTTTTTATACTTAAATGCATTTTATAAATGTGTTTGTGAGCCGAAATTTGCCAGGACTGGCTGGGTTTACAATAATTCTCAGTCTTTTTAGCTAGACTAAGAAAAGATACCAGCGAAATAAATCAACAAAAGTAAAAATGTGTAAACGGAACGAAACAAGTAGAAAAAATTTTTTTTTAAATGTTTAAACAAATAATTTGACACCGCTGCAAAATTCTGCACAGGCCTACGCCACTGCTCGCAACTAATTTCGATAACACAGCGACGTGAGGTTTTTCAAGTAAACTGAGGACGCACGAAGGAAGGACAACGTAGACCGGATAACATAAAATACTTTGGTAACGAGCACAACAAAACGTACGAAGTATGAAGCATTTCACGTGGAACACGGTGCGTCAAAAACAATACATTCTACCGGAACAAAAACGACTGGTTCTGAAGAACGTTCATTTTTACGAGACCAGGTTAGCCAATCTTTGTCAGCATAAAATTCGATCAATAAAATACTAACAAAAACTGGCTAGCTTTTTAAAGCTTTTGTTGATATGTACAGTACGAAAAATTGAAACCCAAATGCCAACATTTCTGCTGAAATTTGGGATTCGGCGACATACGAGATCGTTCAACGACTGGAATAATTATTTTAACAGTAAAACAAAAACTGGTGCAACTGCATAGTGGGTACAAGTGCGAAGCTTACACGCGACAGTTATCAGCGGCATCGTCATTTAGAATGGTTGCGGCAGGAAGTGACGACTTTTTCGACAGACAGCTACAAATTTCCGACAGAGAAAATACGAGTTTCATTGTTGACCTTAAATTCCAGCAGAATGGGGATTTCCATCCTGCACATTGTTTTTGGAAGAAAATTTTCCGACAAGCGAAAATTTAGGAGGGCCAGTTGACAAATACTAGAAAGCAGTCAGAGCCCGCACACCTCCGCCAAGGCCATGTTGTTCGCTAGGTGGCAGCATCATCTTCGGTTCTGCAGCGGTTTCCCTTATGCCCCATTGAAAGCAATGGTAACGAAAATTTCAAAGTAATCCAGATTCCAGGATTCCTTTCGGATCACCCCTAAAATTGAATCACTGGTAGCTTGTGCCATTCCCGACATACCCTTAAAATTTCAGAAAGATCCGTCCATAACTTTTTGAGTTATCTTGCTGACTCACAGACAGACAAACAAACAGTCTGGCAAAAACATTACCTCCTTGGCGGAGGTAATCAACCTATAAGCTGCTTTGGTAGTGTAATGGCAGGATGTTGGACCTGAGATCGCGAGCTCGTTGGTTCGACTCTCGGTGGGGACGCTATCAAGTGGATGAGTGACTGTCTGCGAACAGGTAAACCATATCGGTATATAACCAACCGCCAGAAGTCAACTCAGTCTTCCATCCCTCCGGGGCAGGTAAATCGAGTACCGACCGTCCTGTGTGGCGGGTGTGGAGGCGGGACGAGTTCACCTGTGTCGGGTGGTAGTCTAGTAGGTGACATTGCGTGATCCCATATGGCAGGTGACGCTCCTTAGCTTTAAGATGGGTTTCCCATAAAAAGTTACATGCCCTTTAAACCTCCTGCCACGACGCCATTGTGACATCATTTATGCAGTAAGATTATGTACAAAACTCGACCAAGACATACTGTACATACAAAATAATCAAATACGTTCACATACACTGCATGTAATTCACGCGCGAGTTTGTTCGCGTGTCGTTTGTAAACAAAGCACAGCAGCCAAAAGCCGGATCACAAAATGCAACGAAATTGAACAACAACTCAACAAAACAATCAAAAACGAACTCATCGCGCCACGATCGTATAACCGGTTAATTCTTCGTGTGCGCGTTATTGTGAGATCATCGTATAAATCCAGCAATGTGAAAAATAATGCGACTGTTCCCGGTAAAAAGTGCCGATGTAACGGCTATTAGAGAGAATGAGCAACTACGCCACTGTACATTATTATCATTTATTTGCCCGATCAAGCAATCAGACATTTTATATAACGCCTACTACACTGCCCCGAACGGGAGCGCTTAACGATGAAAAATACTCGGCCTGTTTTGAACAGTACGACAAATCGATAATCAAACGCAAAATGTCCTCAAAGAAATACAATTTTTTACTGCTAAAAATGCAATAGAAGCAATGTTATATACACTTTTTATTAGTGCTCTGCTCAATTTTGAGAATTTGAATGAAATTACTACAGATCTTCGCCCCAAGCGGACTGGCCAAAGTCATACATTTTATTATTTGTTCATTGAAAGTAACATATAAAAATGTCAAGCGGAGTTTGACAGTCCTTAAATACTACAAATCTACAAAAAAAATTTCACCGCAGAAAGCCGTTAACATTTTCACATTCATAAGTCGTTGTATTACTGTAAATACTGACATCTACCGCAAGTCTAAACGAAACAAATGAATAGCATTGTTGATCGTGACATTGTCAAAGTGACGTTTTGCTTATAAAGTGGTAGAAGACTTCAGGGAATTATTTTTGCCAAACGCCGTATATACAGCACATCAATTAAAGCACTGTACAAAAAACTTGACTAATTTTGCGAACATTACTTACGCCCATATTTTGGAGTATAAATATCGCATGCATATTCTGAACCAACTGAGACTGTGAGCATACCTGCTGTCGACACAAAAGCTTGAAATTATTTACGCAATGAGCACATCATGCATGCGCACAAAAACACACATTTGCGAAATTCGACTATGCTGAAGATGGCTCATTGACTAAGCTGCATGTCGGAATATTCCACTTTATTCCAACGCCCTTCTTCGATATCTAACATCATAAAAATCACGCGAAATTTCGCACTTTCCAGTTTTCTCTCGACGTAGTACCTACTTTGTGATTGTTGGCTGTCAATGGTTCCATTGTTGCCGGTGTTGCACGTACTGAATCGTATAAAATTGCTGCAATCGATCGCCGCAACGGTTTCAGCGACTACACCTTTGACCAAACTCAATAGGTTGAAACTGTGACTAATAATTAATAGACAGCAATAATTCGTCAAATACAAAGTGTAACCTTTATTCAAAAATTAGTTGCCGTTTTGCCGCCGGCAGCTGGTGCTGCCTTACTGTATTAGTTACAGCACTGCTGGAGTGGGTAAGCGAGTACGCAGTACAAGCTTATACCGCTCCAGACAGTGCTGTAACATACTTTTAAACCACATTCAGCTTGCGCTGGTACTGTTCTCACAGCTTTCGGCTGCATTCATGCGTCATAAAGCAAACGACGGTGTAGCCTACGCGATCTGAGCGCGTAGTTTGATGATGTTAAAGCATTGTTGGGAGTATATAAGCTCGTACCGCGTACACACTTACCCACTGCTGAAACTAATACAAACCACGCTCAGATTTCGCAGACCACACCGTCGTCTGCCTGTAGCCGAAAGTTGTGAAAACAGCAGCAGTGCGACCTGGGTGTGGTTTAAGCCTCGTGACGCTGCCGTATAACACACCGCGATGATGAAACGTAGGCTTGTACGTATTCAGACGTTATCTAGAGGCGCAGGACTGGGTGGTGCCGTGCTACGCTGTAGACTGTAGCCGCTGTCAGCTGTGTCTCCGCTGATCGGCGTCGGTTCCGCCTCGTAGTCTGCCCCCGCGAGCAGGTGCCCGCTAGACTTCACCGGCTCGTACTGTGACGACGAGGTGGTCTCTCCCACCGGTACGTCCACGACCGCCAACGGTGCGGCATTTCTGACAGGACGCTTCAGCGTGTAGTTGTCGGGACGCAGGATGGGAGCGGGAGGTGAGAGAGTGGGCCGGTAAGCTGGTTGTTGCGGCGGCGAGTGGCTGTAAGCCGGCGGCTGCTGCTGCTGCTGATAGCGACGTCGCATCATTTCAGTACAGTCCTCATCAGTCATTGCCCAGGCTTCCTCTCGTCCGTCGTCGTCGTCGTCGTCAGGGTCACCCAGGTAGTTGGCGGTTATCGACCACTGCGGAGGACAGTTCTGGCCGGGAGAGCGAATGTCCGAGCGTGCCGACAGAGAGTTGGCGTAGACGTCGATGATCGGTCGAAATGCGTTGTGATGATGTAGATTGTAGTGTTGCAGCGGCGACGAGACTTGCCTGGCGCGCTCCACTGCACGACGAAACGACATAAACAACACAACGTAATTAATTGCAGCCAGATATAGGTTTTTTAATTTATCGACTGGACTTAAAGCTTAGTTATTTCCAACCCCGAATGCGCCTGTCAGGTCTCGGTTTTTAATTCTTCAGCTTTATTAAAATTTATATTTTAGTAATATAAGTAGCGTGGTTTACAGAATCTAAACGAGTAAATATGCATGTTGTTTTCATGTCTGCTTTCTTTGCTTTTATTGTAAAATTAACTACCGTGTATCACTGAAAATTTATACGATATACGACAACTCAACCTCCCATCCCCTCGGGGTACGTAAATCGAATACTGGCCACCTTGGCTGAAATTAAGTCCGGGCACGTTCACACGTGTGTTAGGTGGCAGGTCACACTGCGTGATTCCATATGGCAGGTGTAGCTCCGTAGCTTTAAAATGGGTTCCGTAAAGAGCTGCGTGCACATGCTGTTAACCTGTATTACCTTGGCAGGGTCGGCTGTCGATGGTTGACCGATCAGACACGGTAGGTTTGATGATGTATGCCTCGTAGAACGAGTCGCTGTCATTGGCGCCTGCGTGTCCTAGCGTAGTTGCAGCACGCAGCTCGCTGGGGTCAGCGTAGTGTGAGTTATAGGTGCAGGTGCTGCCACGACCACCTAGCGCGCTTAGAGCCTTCTGTAGCGCCGCCGCCGCTGAGCTAGGGTCTATCACCGGCTCTGTATACAGCAAACAAACACACGTCTCAATGTTGTCATTGTGCAATAGTTGAAGACTCTATATTAGTCTATATAGAACTCTATTCGCCAACGTGGCGAAAAATTTAAACACCCAAGACAGACAAGACATGTGAGAAAACAACGGACTAAACTACTAGCAGCAACAAATTAAGCTAGGCCTAACTAAACCCAAATCATTTGCAAATTGATACCACACAACTTATGTACACGCTCCCCGGGAAGCTGTAACTGTCACAACATAAGATGAGAACAAATAGTTTATATTTCTGTGACAACATATATCCCAGACAAGTGTATTGCCATGCGGCACAAACTGTCGACGATGCACATTGTGATAAAAACGCATTTTCGTGGATCTACCTGATACTTGGGAGGCTATTTTATGCATCTATGAACACGAAGAAATATGCGTATAATTTCACATTAAAATTCCTAAAGTTCGCTCAGTGGCAGTGGCAGAAAACGTAACATCTTGCCTGGTTTGTGTCCGTTGACGTATTTGTTACCGGCGAGCAGTTTACGCCGGCGTCGATAGCGAACGATCCACGCAATGGCGACACACATCAGAAGCCACAACGCACTGCCGACACATACGATTAGCGTCACAATGAACCAGGCTTCATCCACCAGTGCCGAACGCGACGACGACCGACCTACGCACAGTAGCAAAACATGCTACGATCTTCATACACTTCTTTGTTCTCTATCTTTCGTCATTAAGAAAATTATCAAAAGAATGCTATTAAACGTCTCTATACTTGGCTTTGTCATGCCTCTGTTCGTCAAAATGTATTTTTGTGTTCATTGTCTTCATTCATATTCTCTATGCATAACTTTGGTTGTCTTCCTTGCGAAGAGCAGTGTGTCGTCTTTACTAGCAGCCGTTCGCTTCTCATTCTTGAAACATGCGAACCACGGCAGTCTTCGCTGCCTTTCTTTATCCTTTCTTTGTGTAGAGTGCAACGTACCGTCTCGTACCACATCTTATCACGTCCCGATACCCGCAACAGTTTTTTTTCAACCGTGTCGCTTCTGCTGCCAGAATTCTTCTTTCGTTTTTCTTTCAGTCATCGGCATTCCGAACAATTTTCATACACAAACGCACAACTCACTCAACGTTGTATAAATAGTACACTGCGAACTGCGCTTACGTTTTTCTGACTGTGGAGCTTCTTGCGTGATTCCACCCGAATCAGTACCACAAGAACGTTTCCTGGTTGTTTTTGCAGCAATGGTGACGTAAACAAGACTTTTAGAATCAAGACTTTCTAGAGATGCCTCGAAACCAAGACGATGACCTTCAGGACTACATTACTTATATGAATTCGGAAATTTACTGGCTGTGATTCGCTACGATGTACTGCACATAAATAGTCTTTTTACGCATCGACTCATTGCATTTTCTTTAACGCCTATAGCACTTTGATGACGGTTTTGCTTAGTGGTAACAAGTTGGTCTTTCTGTTTTGCATGATGTAACAACGGCCTAAAGTAGCTATTAGTTTTACACAGCCGCCACTTAAGTACGATCTAAGTCACTTAAACGGCCTGCATGCGCCGTAGGCAAATAAGCACATCAGCTTTGTATGGACACCGTTCAAGTTCTTTTGCTCTATCTTTGATGATAACAGAAAGTATGGAATAGCAAGACAGCAAAACAGCCGCGTCGTGTGTTAAAAGTAAAGAAGCATGAAGATGCATTTTTCAGACAGACATCCGCAGATTTTTGTGCAAAAGATTATGAGTGCTAAAAATTTTAATTTTTCCATAAATTTCCCTAAAATGGAAATTTCCGGCAATCCTGTTTCAATTTTTTATTATTGTTAACTAATTTCACGACAAGAAAAAAATTTTTGACAGGCTAAAATTCACGTGGGTGCCACGTGCCACGACGCCAATGGAGCAAGACAATCTCAGACCGATCGTAAGCCGAGCGGAAGCTGGTCCCTCGCCGACTTGATTGTGCGCTGAAATCTGGATCTGGTAGACGGCTGATCGGTCGAGGTTATGAATATACAGCTCGGACATGGTGTTGTTGATCCAAACGTCCCGGTGAAACCGAGTCTCGTTCGAACTCAGGTAAACCTGCACACGCGTTTTCATTTCAGATGCACCCGTTTTGACTTAGGTTAACTGTAAAATCACAGTGATGTACTTTGTTAGTAAACGTACATGTTTTATGATTCTGTCTTGTCGTTGCGCTACTTGGACAACTTTTATTCAACATACAGCATGACAGGAAAAAAAGTACTCAAAGGCGTCGCCAAGTCAAAAAAATTAGGTGGACAGTGGACACATTTGGCGAAAACGGAGAGCAAGTCTTTAACGGGGGTCTGAGGCCAAGACCCCAACGGGGTTTAAGGGCTGGAAACAGAACCCCTAGTCAGGGGTCAGGTCAAAAGAGCGAAATCCCCCTGAAACTGAAAACCTCTTTAGATTTTTGAGGTCCAACGGACGCAGCAAATTTGCCTCAAACTCCGTATTTTGCAAACTCTTAATCTCACCGATCCCTTACCTCTTCCTCTCTTAAAAAACTTGCGAAATGTGCATCAGTCTCGAGAACAATTTTTGGCAAAAGTTGGGTGGACCACCTCGTGGCGACGCTCCTGAAAATACATGTAGTCACCAAAAGTTTTAGGAACAACACTAAATTAATCATAATACTACACCATATGATGGTATTTACAAAAAAAACTATTATTATTCACAATATTTAGCATTGGTAACTGCAGGTAAGACAACAGTTAGCCTAGGCCTAATAAGGTAAATATTTTAGCGTTAGACTGACAGTGTAGCCAGTCAGCTGTCCATTGTGAAGCTCTTTCGGCGGCGGTTCCCACGTCAGTAAGATTGTGTTGTTTTCAAGCAGTCGAGCCTGGATATTGGACGGTGCAGCGTAAGGAACTGTTCACACAATATAAAACAATGCGATAACAACACGAGTCAAACATCAATGTTACAATAATAATAATAACCCCGTGTCATCACTGTCTTAGTTAAGTCATGTCGCAATAGAATATAGCTACAGCAAATCCATCTGCTATCTGTCTGTCACGCCCTATCAACATTCAACCAAACTACATTTTTCCAGATAAAGTTTTATTCAAATTTATGTCTATGACTTCAATTTCCCAACGTGAAACAGCCACCCAGAATTACTAAATTTGTTATCAATCGCATTACGTACAAGTGGGTCTGTACAAGCTGAATATTGTGGTTCTGATAAAAACGGTCATTTGTGTCCGTGTCAGACTTAAATTTCAAATAGTTTCAACATGGTGCTTTTGTCTTCAAGGAAGGTAGTTTTTATTTTTATGGTCTTTTGTATAAGTTTACACAAAAGTTCATGAAAAACACTGCAGCGTAACAGACTATGTGCAAACAGTTTTGTTTCAGTAAAACTCTGAAACACGAAAAAAACTAGGTACCAATAACTTGAGGGGTGCAGTAAAAATTTTAGGGATGAGGTTTTTCGCTGTCGGACGGCAACTGGAAGCAAGGCCTAGGTGTACACACTGACCGTCGTCGGAGGTCTGCAGGTAGACAGTGTTACTAGCGGCGCCGTCGACGTTATCAGCGAACGCAGCGACGACGATAGCGTACAAAGTTCCCGGCTGCAGACCTGCCAGCACGAAGGACCGTTCTTTACCGCCTGTCACCGTCTGTACGGCGGACAAACTCTGATAGTCCGGCGGTGTCTGCGCCAACTGGTCGTATAGACGTGAGTTCTTATCACCCTCTGACGACGGACCAGACAGGAACATCGCGTCTGATACAAACCAGTCAACCAATCATAGACGGTATAGTAAAGCGCTAAACGAAGTACGCCATTCAACGTTACAGTTAAACCAGAAATTAGTGGCGTAACTACAGAAACTTGACCCTGTGCAAAAACTTGTTGTCGGCTCTTTCTAAGGGGTCAGGTTCTTAGGAAGGGGCAGAGAGCCCATCTCCGCCAGCTAGGAGCGATGTACGCTTACGAGGGTGTCCGAACGGAGCAAACAAAGTTTGAAAGAAGAACTCAAAAAAGCATTCAATGCACGTGCAAATATCGTATAGTTTTACTGCATGTGCATTTAGAACTGCAGTTTAACATAGGCCTACGTTGTTGGAAAATTGGAGTTATCATTTTCGAGTCGATTAATTGATCAAACAAGTAACGCTAATGGTAAAACTATCTTAATAAAATACCAAAGTTATTGATAATGATGACAACTATTTGACGCGATTAAAAATAAATGTGAAATAAAATCCGCCAAAAGAATAGGCTATTGTTCAATTGGTAAATTTAACCATAAAAAATTATAGCTGTTGAGGAATATTTTACGTTTAATTTCTCGCCGATCTGACAGCAGAGATATCAACCTCGTCCGGCGATAATGCCGGCAACAATTTAATACGACTAAAATTAAATTTAAAAGAAAATTGCAAAAACAAAATGCCAAATTGTTCAATCTACAATAAAAAATACAGCCGTTATACGTATATACATCATTCGCCCGATAATGGTAACATACATACAAACAGCAAAACGAAACTTAACCAGCCTCAACTAGCGACTTATTTTACGTCTTCAAGTTTAGCAACAGAGATATTTTCACCTCGTTCGGCGTCGAGAACGGGTCGATACTTGATGTGAAAACCGTCGATTGGTTTTCGTTTCAGCGCGGGTCCCACACTGCTGACGTCCCAGCGGAGTCTGGCGCTGGTTGGACCGAGTGGACTCGGGTGTTCCAGTATGACATCGGCCAGCCGAGTGTCACCCCGGCCGCCCGA
>Ga0209454_1004028_pt1 | contig 10801 bp, 4 predicted proteins | sample WorMetHERISLAND1_2_FD_187400 | JGI IMG/M metagenome (GOLD analysis project Ga0209454, IMG submission 187400) | Marine gutless worms symbiont microbial communities from Max Planck institute for Marine Microbiology, Germany - Olavius geniculatus... | ecosystem: Host-associated > Annelida >...
CTTTATAGGCTGTAGCGTGTCTTCCCTAACGACAGCTAGGCTTCTTGTCTTTCACGGACTGCTAGACTAATTGTCCGATTTTTAAACTAATCAGCATTGTTTTTTGTTAATACATTACTCGTTATTCGTTCCGCTTTTTACGCGCAACAGCAGCTACTGCTGTAGTGCGTCTTGGCCATCGCAATTCTGTCTCTCCGTCTGCCCGTCACACGGGTGAATCAGTCAAACACGGTGCAAGCTAAGATCACCAAATCTTCACTCTCAGCTGCGCGGAAGACTCTAGTTTCAGTATCAGTAAAGCTTTTCCATAAATTCCAAAGTGGTCACCCCGAGCGAGGGCGCTAAATGACAGCGGGTTAGGGAAAATTTGCGATTTCCAGCTGATACGGCGTTGGCTGAGCTAGACATGGTATGCCCTCTGGCAGGTACGAGTAAAACACTAGAGATAATTAGCCGCCTGTCGTCTGGCGTTTTCTGGCGACTTGTTTCACTGGGCTTTCAAACATGCACCGCTGTTGCGCGTTCCCCTTTGCGTTAGCTGAGCTTTTGTTGTTTTTTAAGTACCGGTCGAGGTATCTGTGACAGCGTGATGAGTGGTCTCAATTCGCACTGGTTTTGATTGCAAACGGCGTTGCAGACAGCATGAACGCCTACACCAAAACCAGCGGCACGATGCGATTTGCGATTAATTACTCCCAAAAGACTAAGACGTCGTAAAGCAGTCTGTGGGCTGCTCACCAATGGTCTTAATAAACATTGTCTATCAACACAGAACGAAATAGCCTGGTAACAAAAAAGTAACCAAAATCCAGTTTATAAAGAGTGCATATCACCGCCGATTGAGTTAATTATTCACAACGATCATACTCATATGTGAGCGACAGTGAAACAGGATTAAGTCTCTTTCACAACTGCTTGTAACAAGAAATTTGAGCTAATGCTTACGAGACGCGCGAAAGCCTATAGCAGTTCCTGTTCAGTAGTTTAGCTGAAAATTGGGGTGTTCACGTTAAGTTAATATACAAATACCAAATTCTCTATCTAGATCGCATAACGATAGTTGCATGGTGCCACCTTGTGAATGATATGGACTTGTGTTGCAGCCCAAAATCGCCAAAAAATCCATAAAACTTTTTTGGCATTCAAGGTCATCCAAGGTCATTGAATTCCGTGGCAATCGAGAGCCAGTGTACGACTTCCTATTAGTGATTAATAGTAACCTAGGCCTTATCTCGCACCGTTTCTGTCCTACCCCCTCTTATTTAGCGCCCTCGTTTGGAATGACCCCCTTCGAATTTATGGAAAAGCTTTACGGTTCCTGCAACCAGAGTCTTCCGGGCAGCCGATGGTGAAAATTTGGTGATCCTAGCTTGCACCGTTTTTGACCGATCCACCCGTGTGACAGACGGACGGACGGACAGAGTTGCAATGGCTAAGACGCGCTGAAAGCAGTAGCTGCTTTCGCGCGTAAAAACTTGCCAAAACTTTGCTGCATATTATAATACAGTTTGGATAATCTAGACATTATATACCTAACGTATGTCGCTAGATGTCGCTAGGGTGGGCCGAGCTTATGGTGTTCGGATGGTAGCAAGTATGAACGCCCATTAGTGATTAATAGCAACCTTGGTTTTGTTTCTCACCGTTTCTGAGATACGTCGTACCGTTTAGCCGCAATAGCACGTACTGACGTTTAAGGTCATCCAAGATTAATGATTTTCGTGTCATCTGAAAGGCAATATGCGACTTCCTATTAGTGATCAATAGCAACTTAGGCCTTATCTGTTACCGTTTATCCACAATACGTCCGTTACAGACGCACTTGCAGACGGACGGACGGACAGTCGGGCAGATGCCAGCCCGCGCCATAAAGCCTTAACGGTCGGCCCAGAAATAGGCTGCTTCTGAGTCAACGCCATCCGCTGTGGTGACAGGCGACATCTACCGATAGTTTGCTCCAACCTTGGCATGACTGGCTCAAAATTTCATCGTGTTATACATTTTTGCCATTGCTCGCCGGCGGTGGTCTAATTAAAGCGCCCGCCAGGCAGGCGTCTTATAACAACACGCATAGGACTTGCTATTGCCCACTGATAACTTGGGTCGCGGAGAAACTGGTGAGACGAGATGGTTTAATGTCATTTTCTGATTCAACGTGTACATTTATTTATTTATTTCAATTTATCAACCAGCACATATTGTACAGTATATATGCAGCGCACGTGACTGTGTAGCGACAAAGAAGCCGGAAAAATCTTCTGAGAGAGTAAATTGGGCGGGCGGTATGGCAAGCCAAGCCAAGCCATCGACAGTGGTAGGCCTATATTTAAGACATCAGGAGATTCTCAATGCTTTACTTGAAAATTCTAAGCTATGACGTTATTTGCTGTAATGTGTTTTGGCTGCTTTCCACCTCTGTTAAATGATCGTTTTCCTTTATTGTCGTTAAGTGAGTATTTTTTTGATTTTTCGGCTAAAAACGTAATCGTTTTCTCCATTATTCTCTCAGCTTTTCTTTCTTTCTCTCTGTTACTCTGTCCGGTAATAAAGTTTTTAGCCGTAGCCGACCACACTTAAGTAACGGTCGAGCTTATGGTACGGTTGTCGTCTGTCGTCTGTCGTCCGTCGTCTGTCCGTCATGGATGTATTGTGGCTAAGCGTTCGGCCGCAGAATAAAAACTTTTTGTAGGAATAATTAGCTTTTTGTCGAGGCTCTCGGCGTACAAAATTTGGGGGATGCAGTTCAAGGGAAATATTTTTAAATCTGGGGTTGAACGGAGGGGTAGGAAAAATGTACGTTTTCGACGGAAAACTGGCCATATTTTTGAAACGGTGCGAGATAGGGCCAAGGTTGTTATTGATCATTAATAAAAAATCACATACGCCTTTTTAGATGAAGTTAATCGTAAATCTTATATGAAATGAAAATCATCGATTTTGGATAATCTTGAAGGTCACTGACAATCGGTACGGTCGGCTATCTTAGCGACAGCTGGGCTTTTTGTTTCAGCAAGCAAACGTAGGCTACTCCAGTGATGCTGATCCTGTACTAAAGTCGTAGGCCCTTATATATACGGTGTAACGCTCGGTTTGCGTGGGTCGTGAATTGATTTGACCACCACGGACCAGCGAGACCGCAGTGACGACATCACGGTCCTGTGATGACGATTGATGGGTCAAGTGCCTGACTATCTGCCCCGCTGTGTGAGCTCAGTATGCTCTCTCGTCACTGGTGTACAGACAAAAGGCCACCAAGCTGGTTTTTAGTAGAATTTTTCGTCCTAATAAAGTGCACATCTTTTCGGAAATATAACTCGAGTCGCCACACTATATATCGGTAGGCCTACTATGAGATAATTTGACAGCTGACAGCTTTTGTTGTTGTAGTTAATCAAGCTCATTTTGCTTTATTTTTATGTAGCAAGTCATCAGATGACATTGAACAGTGGTGTGGGGCAACCCTGCAGGAGTTAAGCCACGCTGCCCTAGATAGGCAACGGTGGGCAGCGATAGTAACAATGGCGTCAGACACCAACGGGTGTTGAGCCCACGGTTGTCGATGATGATGATGATGAAGTCATCAGAAATGCTGCTATATCGCCCTAGGCCTAATGTCTTACGCGAAAGACCCAAACACAACATGAGACGATGTTCTTGCATCGAATTCATAGAAATTGGATTTATTAGAAAGGCGAGTTGACTTACCTATAGTGAAAAATCAGTCTGAGGGAATTTTGTCCGGTGGCTTTTCGTCCGGGATTTCTGGTCACTCAGTCGGTCCGTCGTTCAGCACCCATTGATCTGTCTGGCCCGGCGCCGAGGTCTGATCTCTGTCAGTGTGTCCGCGACGCTTTATTCTATAGCCTCGACACCGGGTCTGGTCGCAAGGGATCCGCCTCGATGCGACGCTTGGCTGTCTGACTCGTCTCCAGTAACCACCCTCATTGCTATCTATTGTTTTGTATTCCAATGCCACGGCAGACAAGGCATGCAATACCGCACGTCGCCGTCGTCAGCTATTAGAGAGTTCCTGTTTGATACTTCTTGCTAAAACCGATCTACAGCTCTAGTTTGCACGTGTATTGGCATCAAACGTCGCCCGTGTCAATATCACGCAATTCTTCGTTTGTAGGCCTATGCTACGTTAAGCTATGGCTGCAAGCACCGATTTCCTCATCCAGATGTTGTCCGAGTTTCTCGAACGAGCTTTTCGGACACGTCGGACGACGCGTCCTCATCTGAGGTTCTGATGGGCTTTTGACTGAGACAAAAACCTCGTCTTAAAAAAAATCGAAAAAATGAGCATGAACATACCGCTTGATTTTTTTGGACGAGGTTTTTAAACTTTGGATATCTCGGCGACCTCGGACAACACCTCGGACGAGAAAGTCGGTGCGTGTAGCAACGGCTTTAAATGTAGTTCTTTATATCGTGTGAACAGTAGGTTATTCACAAAAAAAGTTATTCTTATTCTTTGTACGTTTTTGTTTAAAAAATAGTGTCATGACATCTGTATTGTGATAACTGTGACCTGTTTTTATTTTCTAAATAAACGATGTGTGATTTTTTTTAAACTGTGCTCAGTGTGCTGTGGAAAAGTAACACATATATCACGATGTTTACAAACAGATAGTGTATAGCAGCAGTCAAAATAATAGCCAATGTAAAGGTAGAAATATAAGTCTAGACTAATAACGTAAATATATTTTAACAACGTTGATTGGTATATAGGTCTTCAGGTTGTTTTAAATTCGATTCTCAAAGCAATGGTGCCTTTGTTCCACATTGCGCTGCTCGTTATATTCGTCATCATCATTTACGCAATCATCGGCCTCGAGCTGTTTTCCGGCAGTCTCCACAAAACCTGCTGGATCAACGCTACCGGTAGGATTTAAACATGCTTTAATTTTACGATACGTGAACGAAAATTAGCGTCATGTCTCAAACATTAGCTGGTATTTTAACTTCGTCACAGGTCTACTTCTTTTTGTTTATTTTCTTTGTTGTCACGTCTAGTCCTGCTTTTCACGTTTCGCTGATTTGTGTGTAAATATGGAACGCTGACCAAAGTCAGTTAGAAATATTATACAAATCTCAACATAGAACTCATTTCATGTGGACATTTAGTTTTGGTTTTCTGCGGTGTATTTTGTATGATTTATGCGTATTTTGTACGTTTGCCGTGTTGTCTTGGTGTAATAAGCCATTGTTTGATTGATAACGTCATCTATTCTATTTACGTTTTCTGGGTCGGCTTTTTTCAATCCCATATGCAGCAAGAGACCGTCTTGACATTGATTGCTATGGTAATTAGAGCAGTAATCAACAAAGCTGTCTTTAGACGTCTGTCTTGTCATCATGTGGTGCACGACAATGCAACAAAATTCATATGAAAACACGCGTCGACTAGCACCCATCCACCTTACCTTACTGATCTTCTGCAATATCATAAATCCTCAGTGTTTACGCGCTTTTCTACCAGTCATTTACTTGCAATTCCACGGCATAACTAATCCTTTGGTTTTCGTTCCTTTCGTGTTTCTGCTCCGAAAATTTGGAACTCTTTAACTCCTCAAATTCGTCAATGTGAAACCTTGGCTACATTCAGATGTCACCTAAAGACCCACTACTTTCAGTCAGCCTTTTCTGCCACCTAGCGTCCATCATCCTATGCGCCCTGATTCTTTCTGAGACTTTGGCGCTTCATAAATCATTTACTTACTTACTTACTTACTTACTTACCCAAATGCGCTACTTGTCTTCGCCCGCATTCGCTGGCGAGTTAGGATTCGCGGACAAGACCACGGAAAAAGTGGGTGGGCGGCGCACGAAACGAATGAGGAAAAAGAAGAAAAATGAAAAAGAAGAGGAAAAGTGCAGGAGAAAAACGGAAGCGTGGATTGACCGCCTCGCTGTGATTAGAGGCCAATCATGGCATGTATCATGCGTCACGTGACCAGTCCATTCGCCAATCTCCAGTGTCCTATAATTACGAGAATCTTTGCAAGTTACAGCAGGCTTCATGCAATGAGTGACTGCCTACGAGCGGCGCCAGTTGCAGCACCGCGTTTGCTGTGTTGCGTGACATGCGAATATCAAGTTAGAAATAACCACATATATATTGTTACGAATGACCAACCGTCTTTTGCCCACTAACATCACTATTCTAGCGGTCACGATCGCGGGTGTTTTTAGTTGATTGATCGGCGTCCCTTTCGCCTTGGGCGATTTTTTTGGCCGAAAGTTTTACTTAGTTTTATTCGTGCAAATGCATTTTGCCGCGTAAAGCCCAACTTCCTTTACGCCGACTTTCACTGAAACTTTCCCGCGGGAAAAAGGCGCCAACACAAATCATGAAAGTCGGCGACGTGATTTGTGTCGCCGACTTTCATAATTTGTGTTCGCGACAAAGTCGGCATAATGGAATTTGGGTTTAAGCACACACGTGTCAAACATTGACGATACATATTTGCTATTCCATTTCGCAGGATGCACTAGAACTGCTTTCAAACACTATAATTATAAGCCCTGCTATATCTTGTTTAAGTTGTAGCGGTATAGTAGCTTATCGCTAAACGTTAAAATATTTTTATTTCGTTTCTACCGTTGTTTATATTACTTAATATCATTTGTCGTCAAGTTCACCGCAGATCGAATATAGTTTGTGCTTGCGCGTGTAGGTGAAATGGCCTGGGAACCTGCACGGCCGTGCGGCAAGGGCTTTCGGTGCTTGCCGGACATGGACCAGATCTGTGACTTCTACTGGGTCGGTCCGAACTTCGGCATCACCAACTTCGACAACTTCGGGCTGGCCATGCTGACCGTCTTTCAGTGCGTCACTCTCGAGGGCTGGACTGACATCATGTATGACGTAAGTATCAGCATCGCACGTTTTTCCTGCGATGGCACAGCTTGTAGCTGGTGGGTGACTATGCGGTGGTCCTAATAGGCCGTATTACAGGTCTTGCTCGTCCGTCTGATATCCGTTAGTAGAAAGATATTGCCGGTTCGGACTCATAATGACCTTGACAGGTCAAGGTCAAGGTCAAAAATCATCAAGTACATTTTTTGTCATATCTGGGCCATAAAGTATATTTTTGACAGGCCAAGGTCAAGGTCAAGATCAAGGACAAAGTCAAAGGTTAAAGTCAAGGTCAAGGTCAAGTCACCCCACCCCCTCGTCCCCCCTAAGGGCCCGTTTTATTCATTTATTATGTTGTTTACATACACGTTAAATCATTCACTGCAACAGAGACGTATCGCAATGATAATGAAATAGTGAGCTGTATATAGAGGCTTGTAACTCGAAAACAGAAAAGAGTAGAAAAAAAACAAAACTAATGCACGAACATTCTCCAGGGCAGAAGTAACCGGTGTACCAGTTTTGAGTTCGAAAAGTCGAAGGTCAACGTTAAAATTGGGGTGAGGCAGACGGCCGTATAGTATGTCGGCATTGGTCACTTATTTTTTTAGTAAGAAAACCTGTTTTAGTCGCAGTTGAAGAGGTCATTGTTATCAGCTGCACTTAACCATGCGTACGTCTCTTTCTAGCAAAGACAATTGAATGATGCCGCCAATTGGTTAAATGGTATAGCACTTCGTGGAAAGCCCATTTCAGAGCTACGAAGAGTCACCTGCCATATAGGATCACGCAGTGTTACCTGCCACCCGACACAAGTAAACGCGCCCCGCCTCAACGCCAACCAGACAGACCGGTAATCGATTTACCTGCCCCGGAGGGATGAAAGGCTGAGTTGACATTGATGGTTGGTTATATACTGGTTTACCTGTCTGCAGACAGTTACCCATCCAAGTACTAAACACTTGATAGCGACCCCATCGGAAGTCAAACCTACGATCTCGCGATCGCGAGTTCAACATCCTTAGTGCATTTTGTTACGAGTTCAATACTGTGCCATAGATCAAGCCCTTTCAAACTTTGCTGGCACAACTGAGCAGTGGAGGTTTTAGCCCCCAAAATTTGGGGGTGATGTGCTTCGAAGCCACTGATAAGGTCGGGGGCCTATTTAGACATGTAAAAGAGGGGGAGGGCCAAAAAATAAATGTATTTTTTCGTTATGTTTAGTTTGCTTTCGTCGTTTAATATTTGTTTGTACTTTTATCGTCGGCAGACTCCCTAAATAAGCCTTGTCGACTTGATAGCGATCTGACAGAAAATCAAATCCACGACCTCGCGATCGCGAGTCCAACGTCCTAAGTTCCTAATACCCCGTTTATACGATTAAGCTGGCTCGACGATATGGCACGAGGAGCTGCTATATGTTAGCTGGACGAGCCAGCTCTATGTTTGCTTGATGATACTTCGCGTAGGCTATGCTTTATGCATGCTTCGTTTTTGCTCGATGTTTGCTCGATCGTGTAAACGGGGTATAGCTACTTTGATGTTTGATTAATTGATTGATTGACTGCCGATTGTGTCAGATCAACGATGTTCACGGATACGGGTGGCCGTGGATCTACTTCGTCAGTCTCATTATCATCGGCTCATTCTTCGTTCTTAATCTCGTCCTTGGCGTCCTCAGCGGGTTAGTCTCCCACTCATATTGTTTTGTTGCGAAAAAATATATTAGGCCCTGATGGTTAAGCGTGTAGTGAAAACATTGGTACGATGTGTTCGTCTGTCGGTCTCTCTGTCGTCTGTCTGTCTGTAACGGATGTATTGCCAATGGGTAAAGCGATGACGAGTTTTTATAGGCTGTCAGTAGTAACCATGTCTTTATCTGCAGCGGTTTGGCCGCAGTTTTGAACGCAGTTTCTGCCTGCAGCCACCACCCACGCGCACCGAATTACCGTACCCTATCCTAGCGTTGGTTGTAGCGTTCGATATGACAGCGTCACCATAAAGTGTATAGGACTGCAGTCACTCTAGGAAATTGCTTTTTTCGGCAACCGGAAGTCGGACGCTAGGCTTCGGATATAGACGGTACAGTTGGCCTACCGTAACGACAGATGGGCTTCTTGTTGCAAATCTTACGAAACGGTTTTAGCAGCTTGAACACGTGTTGATAACGAGGTGATGGAAAGTGAAATTAACGTTTACAGAAAGCCTTTTATTTTACATGGTGGTTATAACCACGTTTTATACTTTTGTCATGACCATTTGGGCCGTCAATGTTTGCCAGAAAAAAAACGGCTCGAAATCATTAGTTACTGCTTATACTGTATGTTCATATCACAGCGACGTAAATATCGCGCAGCTGTTGGAAATAGCTTCCAGTGTCATACTAATATCCGTTTAAATAAATAGCAAAATACAAGAGTGTAGAAAAAACGTAACGCCATTGTACGATAAGTGAGTAAGGCAAAAGATAAAGCAGTTGTAATCCTGTCTCATCTCTTTTCTGTCGGCTTTGAGTCAGTATGCTTTTACCATTAAACGACTTGCTGCAAGCAGTCGTCACACGACAGGACTGTGGTGGGAAATCGAACGACAAATAATCGTTGATTGCAAATCCGTTGCACTTACGCCATCACTGTGTTTACGCCGAGCAAATGGATTCCTCTGGGAAGTCGGCGGACTGAAGATAAAGTGGAACCTTAGTGCACTAAATTCCATTTTGGTTCAGACTTTTTCTGTGAGGTTTTTTTTCAGAACGTCAGCGATGTTCGTGATTCCATAGCAGATACCAAACAAACAAAAATGAACGAAATAAATATATAAAAAATTGCGAAGAGTAGCGCAGACGTTAGCCCAATCTGTTAACTTATTTCCTGACAGAAACGGAAAAACAAACAGAGGTATAAAGCATGCGCTGTCAAACATTTTCAAGGCATTGCTTGCGATAATAAACTCTGTGCAACGTGTATACGTCAGCATACCACCGTTCAGCTACCCTTTGCCGTGTAGCCAGTTTAAGTGAACTATTATTGAATCACTGAATCACAGTTATTATAAAATTGCGCATGTCCTCACTTTTTGGATGGGAGACGCAATGTTGCTTGCCAGTTACTGTTTCATGCGTAAATAAATTTTGCTGTCAATTTTTTTAGTTTTGTTTGAATGAACAGCAGCAAAAATATTGCTGCACAGTGCAAACTACGACCGATTAGGCCAATTTTTTAAATATTTAATTATTATTTTAGCTTGACCCCTTTCCCAATGCCCCCTTTAGCGGCTCTGCTCCTGAGGCCTAAACCCCCCTCGAAGCTCTGCCTTGACTCCCATTATAGGCTCGCGCTCCATGCTCGCCATTATGTTACATTTAGTTGCCAAGCAAAAATTTGATTATGTTGACAACGACAAAGTTACAGATTTTTTAACATAACCGCCTACCGATTTTTCAGCATTCAAAAATGTTCCGGCTACAACACCAACTTATACAGTTAAATAATAATCAGATGCCACAATTCCATTGTCACTGCGAATGTTCGAAGTGTTCACCGCCAGTTCCAAGCTACAACACCAGCCTCCAGTCGCCTTATTTGAGAAATCTTTTACAGCCTTCTCGATCGGTCCCTGTGGCAAGTTGCCCCAGATAACCTGGAGCGCTTCTTTGAGTTCGGCGCTTGTTTTCGGCTTTGTTTTACGCTTGCGGTAAGCCGCCAACATTGCACCCCATACGAGATAGTCCATTGGGTTTTTATTCGGCGAATTTGAAGGCCATTTGTCTTTTATGATGATATCTGGACAGCTGGCCCGCAGCCAGTTCTGTGCGCTGCGCAGCGTTGCGCGTTGTGTGTGCTGACGCGCCGTCCTGCTGGAAGATGAATCCCGTGGGCAGCCGGCGATTGCTTTAAAGGAACGATAATTTAGTGATAATTTATAAGCAATATAAATTAC
>Ga0209454_1004029_pt1 | contig 10800 bp, 6 predicted proteins | sample WorMetHERISLAND1_2_FD_187400 | JGI IMG/M metagenome (GOLD analysis project Ga0209454, IMG submission 187400) | Marine gutless worms symbiont microbial communities from Max Planck institute for Marine Microbiology, Germany - Olavius geniculatus... | ecosystem: Host-associated > Annelida >...
CTCTAGTACAGTCTTCAGAAGACAGTCATGTCTTAAGACATGTCCTATCCAGTTTGCTTGGCGTAGCTCGATCACTTGCGTATTTCGGTATTGTAAGCAATTTGCCATCGAAAAAATCTTCCTCCCAGTTTTCAATTTTTTACTTCCCCCAACTTTTACCACGAGGCCTCCACCGGTCAATGAAGTGGACGCCCCTCATCTCTGAGACTCTGTGGTTTATCTAGTTGCGGGCTCAACGGCAGTAGATGGAGAGATGAGCATCTCATCTACTAAACTCCACTTCGCGTCTATTGTAGACGCGGTCTAGCTAACCTTCAGCATCTTTGGATAAGTAAATCAGCTGATATGTGCCTGATGTGTGAATTACTGCGGTTTATTGCAAACATTTTCAGGGGCGTCTGAGATCAGAAATGAGGTACAGAGGGGAAGCGGGGGGGACTCGTACAGGCCGTGTCGTACCAGTGACTTTGTCGTAGATGAGCTGGTAGATTGAGCCGGGTCGACCGTCGACATCGAAGCAGACGGCTTCTTTTAAGCCGGCGACATTCAGCACAAAGTGCGGGTCGTTGTCCACTGTAATGGACAGTAATGACAATCTTCATTCACAGTGTAGAATGAAACAGAGACAGACAGGAAGTAAGACAAACAATAAACCTAAGTTATACAAACATAAAAAGCATACCAAACACAAGCTTTAAAATGTCCACGAGAGAGTTTACTTACAAAGTAAACTGAACATGGTTCATTAAACTCAAAAAACAAACACATCGTAGAAAATGTTGCGAACAGAAATAATATGAGTACTTCGTTTAAACAGAAAACATAATTTGCGTAAATCAAATACATAGGATATAGGCAGAATACCAAGACAATATCAATCAATCAATTAATCATTCACACAATCAATTGAAATAGTTGCAGAAATAACTGGAGTGGTTTGCAAGAAAATATAACCTAAAACCTCATAAAATATTCAAATTTATAACAGGTCATCGACGCCGTTCGATAAGAGGCAAAATCGACGATTGACGAGTAGGCTTACGCATAGACCTATGCAATTATTGGCGCGGCGGTTTACCCCCCTCCAAATCTCCCCTTCCTTTTGGGGGTCAGGGACCCTGTCTAAGACACTTGAGTCGTTGGCCCCCGAAAGTATAATGCACATGTGTGACTGTGTTCAGGCCCGTCAGAAAGGGAGAAAAGTCTTCCCGGGCTCCCTGACGTTTGGGGGCTCCGCCATCGCTCAAGAAATATATTTGCTAAAATTATGTTTGACGGCAAAATTATCTGATTATCTGAGTTTAGCTTACGTCAGTCGTCAGTTATTTTGCGACGATTTTTCAACAATCTGACTATTTATTGAATGAATGGTTGTATTTAGTATTCTACGCCGTGGGCCATAAAAACGTGGCACTTTACTTTTGTCCGTATCTTTGCCAATTATTGGCCGATGTTCAAATTTTTTTCATTGACACACTCTGCAGACAATTTGCAATAATTTGATTATAATATATCCCATCATACCGTAAATGCGTCTCTACATTACCTTGTGAAATATAAATGTAAGAAAAACTAACGATAATAACAAACATTTAGGTAACATGAAAAACACTTCAGACCAACATCGCGGTAAGTGATTCGTACGTAAATAACACAGTCTAGTGTCATACAGATCATTCACCGCAATAATGGTCTGAAGTGTTTATGTTCGCATTTACTAAATTATTTGTCTGTTGTTATCGTTGTTGATATTTTATTTATATTTCAGAAGGTAGTGTAGAGACGCATTTAAGGTGTGGTGGGATATATAATAATCACATTATTGCAAATTGTCTGCAGAGTGTACCAATGAAAGAATTTTGAAAATCGGCCGACAACTGGCAAAGATATGGTCAAAAGTAAAGCGCCACGTTTTTATGGCCCACCCTGTAGTTCTCTCTCCAGAGACCACCTCATATAGGGCCCCGCGAGACTGTTTCCCTGGCTCCGCTGTATAGCTTTCGTCGGGCCTGTGTGTAAGATGTCTTTCTAAGCAGAAAAAGTGGTAAAAGACAGACAAAACTGAAACCAGTTATTGTGGAAGATTGACATTTAGACGAGCTGTCTCTGTCTATGATACTAATAGGTGCAGCTAGCCTATAAATCGTCGATGTATATCGGCACAGAGTGATAAATACCAAACGAATGAAAACGCTCGGCTTGATTGGCAGGTGGGCGGGGCTTCCTGGCAGGTGTCTGCTCACGACCTATATGCCACAGTAATATAATAGTCTATATCTCTGCAACCTATATACGATATACAACGAAGCCTAGCGTCTACCAAATGTAACGCCCAAAACGAACGAAACCACCGACGTCGTGGGTTAAAAAAGTAGCTGCTGGGAAAAGCTGCCATTTTCAGACAAACAACTGCCAATTTCTGACAGAGAAAATAACGGGTGCTCAAAATTTTAATTATTTTCGAAAATGTCGGGGTTCTAGCGCCAAGTTTTGCATTCGTGGACAAAAAAAAATTCTGACAAGAGAGTGATTTTACGACAACCCAAAATTTAGGGCGAAAAAAATGCTTCATTGTGCTTTTTCCACTGGACACAACGCACGCAAAAATAGAAACGGTGTCTATTGGCGCGTTGCATCCTTCCGATGCGTGCTAGTGTTGGAAAATTGCCGATAAGATTGGGAATGTTACCGTTTCCGTAAATTACCGGTAAATTACCGGTAAATTACCCATACTTTACCTTTAACAGAAGTGCATCCCGCTGAAAAAGTCTCAGAATAGCTGTTAACATACGTAAGTAGACGACTTTAACGCTTTAGTTTCAAAATTAAATTGATTGGACTATTATGGCAATGGCACTTAATGTGTGTAAAATTAAATGTCTAATTTAAGTCTTTGATGTGCACAAAAATTTGACAAAATAAAAGACCGTAATTTACCGGTAATTTTGCAATTTTACCTTACCGTAATTTACCGTAATTTCCGTAAGTTACCGGTAACGTTACGGGAGCTTCAAACCCTAACGCGTGCGTTGCGCTAAGTGAAATCAGACTTAACACACAACGTAGCGTAAAGGAGGCTGTAAAACGGCAGCACATCTACACCGCTGATGCTTCCTGGAAAAGTGGGAAAAGTTAAACTAGGGAGATGTTTTTTTTCGTTTAACAAATTAACAAAACACGGCCATCTGCATTGCACATATTAAACGACTAAAAATAATACCTTGCCACGAGACGCGTTTTTCGGAGCCCAAAATGTGCAAAAATGCATTTGCGGCCACGGTTCCGCCGGGAATCCAGCTGTTAAGAAGGCCTAATGTCGTGCATGGCAGATGCATGATATGCTTGTAACAGCAATAACGTCCAAGTGCATGAAGCTGACAAAAAAACTGATAAAATGTTGCTGAAAGTGCTGATAAAAACAAAGCACATTTTTCATGAGGAACATGGAGTGGAACTGTGGAAAAGTGAAAAAGGAAGAAAAACGAAAAAGAAAAACAGTGAAAAATAATTGGAAAACGGGTTGGTGCGATTTGGGGGTGACAATAATACAATTTCTATGGCGCTATGGCGTCCTAAATACAGAAGCGCTGAGGTTGCTTCGTGCCGTACAGAAAAGATAGACGACGTTCCTGGCCGCACGACAATTGCCTACATCCAAGCAATAGTTGGGTGAAAATTGAGATGCGGTCAGTTTCTTACAGGCACAGCTGTACGGCCTCGGGCGGATTATGAGTGATGCACGATTTGACGTTCTGTATAATAAACAGTATCAGTAGATGAAACAATAACATATAAGTTTATACAAAGTTACACATGATAAGCCTATAGGCAAATGTGCTACTGCTGCTGCAGTATACAGCCTATATATATACCACCGACGTTCCAAGCGACATGACGACTGCCGAGTTGTTATCCACCTTTCGTCAAAAGTTCAAAACTCACCTCTTTAACTAATCATTTTTCTGACTATTTCCTGGACTGGAATCTAGCCTATATAACGTGTTTCTAGTGTACCTAGCAGTAGATTGTATTATACAGGAACCAAAGACGAAGATGAACGCCATTTCTATTCTTGCCTTTCAGCCGTTGAGTCAGCTGCGTCCGTTGCGTTTTTTGTGTAGTTTTCGTGCGTTTTCTGCGTAAGTTGCGTCGAAGAAAAAGTGCGCAAGGCTTTTCGTTGCGTGTGTTGCGTTTGATAAAACCTATAACCATTGCTGTATAATTAAGCCCACACAACGGTATAGCCTTTTCCACGTGAAAGACAATACGGTGTTATTGTTATGACTATAGCGCTGCTTGAGTCAGACTCGTAACCAGAAGCGATTAACAATCTCAGAAACGGCAGCTGATTGTCATGAGCTTGACTTATGTGACTGCGAACAACTAAACCGTCTGGTGTGTAACCAACACCAAGATTAACTCAGCTTTCCATCCCTTCAGCGTAAGTAAATCGAGAACCGGCCGGCTTGTTTAGAGTTAAGGCGGGGCGCGTTCACCTCTGTCGGGTAGCAGGTAACACTGTGTGATCCCATACGGCAGGTGACGCTCCGTGGCGCTGAAATGAATGTCCCATGGAGAGCTACAGACCTACACAACACGCGCCGCCACTGAATGTGAATGTAACTTTTACCGGCGTGTGCTAGACGGCGCTGACTCGGATCGTAGAAATAAGCGTTGACCGATGATGTTGTTGCTGCTGCTGCTGCTGATGATGATGATGAGTGATGTTCATCATTGATCAGAGTAATCGGCGTCCCAGGCGTGATGAACGAATACTGTAGTCACGTGCACACGCATTCACCCTATTGATCAATTAGTTGACCAATCAGCATACATGATTCGTGCCAAAAATATCGTATAGGTTTCAGCACGGTTTACACTCTACATATATTAGACGAGTGTTACGAAGCAAAAATACACAGTAGACCGTGTTGAATGTTAAAACATACATATTTCATGGCCGTGACCGACGACGTGTTCTGCCTGCTTGCTATCAATCGACACGCTCAAGTTGACAGAGATTAAGGGCACTTACAACACTCCAGGTGTGGCTCGGTAGTCTAACGGTAACGTGTCGGACTTGTAATCCTAAGGTCACTCAGGAGCGCAGGTTCGACACCGCACCAGGACACTGCCAGGTAACGACCTTAGGCAAGTTGTTCACACACATGTGCCTCTGTCACGAAGCAGTATAATTTGGTACCGGTCAAAGGGCGGTGATGTGCCGAGGCTGGGAAGATAACCGTAGGTCTGGCGTTGCACTGGCCATGCGTCACGGACTCAAGTGGTTTATCCACCTATGGGATCAACGGCCGCGAGTGGGAGATGAGCACCCCGCCTACGCCTCAGCTGGGGCATGGCTCCCTTTACCTTTACCTTTACAACACTCCAGACACTATAGTGAGGATTAACTAGCTCATCAAAAGAAAAAAATGTTTAAGTATGTTAAAAGTTATGCACAAAATGGAGCCTACTGCACTTTTTTCCATACACGGTGTACATACCAATTTTACAAGAGTCGTTTATAGTGAAGACTAGTTTATACCTGTGCGGCAATCTGCTGTACGGTAGCCAATACGATATTCCTGGCAGTAGAGTGCTCGGTAGATTGCAGCGTTTTGTCGCTCATCTGTCTGATGGTCTCGTACGCCCAGACGCGCTCGACTGAGTTCAGTTGTGGACGACGTCGTCTGCCACCAGCGCCAACACGCGGGGTCTTTACACGTGCGTCCAACGACATGTAGCCCTTGCAATGACGACACACGCACGATACTACTACACGACACTACTCACTATTACTGCTAGTTGGTAGCGTAAAGGTTAGGACGCTGAACTTGCGATCACGAGAGCGTGGGTTCGACTCTTGGTCGGGTCGGGTCGCTATCCAACGGTTGCTACTTGGATCTTCAGACAAGCAAACTGTCTCAGCATATACCCGACATCCAAATCAACTCAACCTTTCATCCCTCCACGGTAGGTAAATCGAGTAATCGGCCTGACTGGCTGGAGTTAAGGCGGGTGCGCTTACCTGTGTCGGGTGTAATACTGTAATCCCATGTGGCAGGCGACGCTCTATAGTTTTAAGATGAGTTTCCTGTGATGAGCTACGTATACTATTTAACCATTTTATCAGTTCCAGCACTGTTACTACTAAAACCCAAATCTGACTCAGCGTTCTATCTCGCTTAGTCGGCTTTTACTCACGACCCTGGATATGCTATACGAGTACTATTTACCTGTTTGCTAGCGCCGGAGACCTTGACGCTGAGATGCGAGGCACGTGGTTGGAGACGGCCGACAACTATGAGTTCGGACGGCTCGTAGTGTGCGCTGAAGTCTTGCTCAGTCAGAGTGGTGTTGTCGACTTGACGCGAGTCGTAACGAAATCTGACGTCCTTCAACAGCGGTCGTGACGTTTGCGCGTAGAACTCTCTTAGTTTTTCTGCGACCGGTCCTCCGCCAGTCTGAACAAACCCAATTTTGTCGCTGCAATTTGTTAGGCCTATTAGGCGAAATTGCGTCTTTAGATGCAAATGATTCCGCCTACTCCTACACGTTTCTCTGTGGCGTGGTCTGTCTGTCTGTCGTCTGTCTGTCACATTCGTGCTTTTGCTTAAACCGTTTGACGGATTTTGACGCCATTTAACAAGTTACACATGCGGGCTTCAACGACACATCAGGGTCGATAACCACACAAAAAGGACCCCAAACCTCTCCTTTTGTCAACCCGCAATCAAATTGCACCTGTCATCTAACGAACACAAACGAACAGTGATTCCGCCTTTTGCCAAATTACCTTGGTCGTCGTTTACACGTTGTATGTACTAACTAGAAAGCAGTCAGACCCCGCAGACCTCCGCCAAGGCCATGTTGTTCGCCAGGTGGCAGCACTATATTCGGTTTGGCAGCGGTTTCCCTTATGCCCCATTGAAAGCAATGTTAACGAAAATTTCAAAGTGATCCAGAATCCAGGATTCCTTCCGGATCACCCCCAAAATTGAACCACTGGTAGTTTTTGCCATTCACGACATTCTCAGAAAATTTCAGAAAGATCCGTCCATAACTTTTTGAGTTATCTTGCTGACACACACACAGACAGACAGACAGACAGACAAACAAACAAAGTCTGGCAAAAATATAACCTTTTTGGCGGAGGTAATCAGCTAGTAATATAGGCCTACTGTTAGCATTGTTATTGCAGGAAATGGCCAATTTTTCCGTGCTGACGCGCTGTTAAAATGTGTTTCAAGCGAAACAAGTTGAAAGAAATCAAAGTGAAATCAAATGTAATAAAAAAACTAAAAAAAACCACAGTTTACTTCATTTTTAGTTTGGTTCAGTTCTGCCGCTTTGTACATATGCCTTCAACTAAGAAACCATTTTCTATCACTCACCGCATGGCAACACGTCTGAAATTGTCCATGATTCTGTCGTGCCAGATGACTCAGAAACTCCCGTTCGACCCAAGCGTCCGATGCATAATTCAACGACCACACGCTCACACTGACTCGACCACCTCACATCAACAGCATACAAATATTTGTCTATTAAAACTGTTATGTCAGACCGCTGTAAAAAATTACGAGATATAACACAATTTACGTATGATAATACTTCACATGCGTCAATACCAATAGCCTGTGACTTGACTTGACTTGGTTCATCCTGCATCCTGGATGCACACGGCCACACGTTGACGCCACGTCTGTCTGTCTTGAGCTGATGCTTCAACTTCCTCCCAGGTGAGTCCCATTCTTTGAAGGTCTTTCTTTGCTACACCTTTCCAGCTTGTCCTTGGCCTGCCAGGTTTTCTCTTAAATCCTACAACTTCCCACTGTAGTGCTTGCTTCGGGATGCGTGCTTAATCCATTCTTAAGGCATGACCGAGCCATCGCATTCTTCTTTCTCGGATCACCTTCTCGATTAGTGTTTTTCCTGTTCTGTTGCGTACTTCTTCATTCGTGACTTTATCCCTCCAGGTGATGCCAAGAATGCCTCTTAGCCACCTGTGGTGGGCTGCTTCCAATTTTTTGTTCAGTGTGACAGAAAGAGGCCATAACTCCGCGCCATAGAGGAGAGTCGACAAAATTAGTGCATCGTACAGTCTCAGCTTTGTCTCCAGACTCATATGCTTATTCCTCCAAACTTTCTTCATCTTGCCAAATATGGCTGCTGCTTTACCAATGCGCACTCTTACGCTATGTAGCTGCCCAGGTAACAGAACTCATCAACCACTTCTACTATAGAGCCCTGGACATGAACGTCTGCTGACACACTCCATGTACTGAACACCAATAGGCTATACGAAGTAGAAAATATTCTATATGTATCAGCTGTTGTTGATGGTCTCTATCCAGGCCAACTTAACCTGGCCATTCCTCCGTGGGTAAGCAAAATGAGTATCAGCGATCGATCGACTTCCCTCAATAAATATCGGAGAAATATGAGCAAGTTCATTGCTTTCAGATAAAAATTTTGCTTCCCTCCATTGACCCTTCCTTCCATCCCCAAAATTTGGTTGACGCAGCTGAGGGTAAAAGTTTGAGTTTTTATCTTCAAAGCGCCTAGAGATCAAGAACTTGGACTCGATAACTACATCTTTGCACATCTTTGCCAAGGGTAGTAGGCTGAGTTGGCCACGGTATAGTCTGGGTCGCACCTGCAGCGCGCCTAAGACCGGCCAGTATACGCGTTGGGTCGGTGACTCCGACGCTTGGGTTAGACCCGGTAATTAGCAGTATCATCGAGTGACGGGTTGAGAGGGGCTCTGAGTCCTGCTGACTGATGAGCAGATCGACACTGCGTAGTAGCGCGTCGTTCATGTTTGCACCGTCTAAACACGTCATCGTCATCATCATCATCATCATCAGAGTATTTTATCGGTCACAATAATAAAGACAGCGGTGCATTACAGTGTCTCTGTTGGCTAGGATAAAAAGCTTCGTTAACAATTACGAACAGACTGGCGAAAAAAAATGAAGACCAGGTTACATTTTTTACGCGCGAAAGCAGCTACTGCTATCAGCGCGTCTTAGCCATCGCAATTCTGTCTGTCCGTCTGTCACACGGGTGGATCAGTCAAAAACGGTGAAAGCTAGGATCACCAAATTTTTACCGTTGGCTGCCTGGAAAACTCTAATCTCTGGAACCGTAAAGCTTTTCTATAATTTCGAAGGGGGCCACCCCAACCAGGGCGTTAAATGAGAAGAGGATGGAAAAAATTTGCGATTTTTAGCCAATAAGTCGCTCCGAGATAGGGCCTAGGTTACTATTAATCACTGATAAGAATTCGTACACTGGCTCTTAATTGCCACCGAATTCAATGACCTTGAATGACCTTGAACGCTACAATAGGGATTTTTATAGATTTCTTGGCGATTTCGGCTGCGAGACACATTTCAAGAACGAATTGCGCCGAAACCAATTGAGATGGACATGGAGAAGATGCATATGAAATTTTTATCACTGAGCGTAGATTTCAGTGGTACAAGTTTTGATTTTTAGGTTCAAAAAACTTGCGCACGAGAGCATCAAAAAGCGGTAACCCCGCAAAAGGCGTTATTTTACCGTCGCGGGCCAGACTTTCGTGAAAACGGTTGCAGATAGGCATAGGCATGCTAACTATTACAACAAGCATTAGTCACGAGCTTTTTAGTCGTATCAACATCGATGACTTTGAAGAACCCTAAACTTCCGAAATAAGGGTTTTTAAATTGATTTTTTGCGATCTTCGGCTGTAGCGCACACTCCAAGAATGAAGTGTGACGAAATGGCTGAGAGATAGACTGACAGTTTGCGAAAAGGAACTTTTCGCCTATATCGAAAAGGAACAAGACGCGCGAAAGAAGGCTTTCGCGCGTCTTGTGAGCATTAGCTCATATTTCTTGTTTGTCGTAACTGCGTCGAGTAATAGACGAATTTTGATCTATTTTCAGTAATATTTTCACTGATGCGCGCTGCACTAAATTTGCAATTAGGCGATCGTTAAAGCTGTTCTGCGCTTCTGTATATGATATAGGCCTATATTTTTGCACGAGTATCCAGAAATGCGTTTCCGACCTTCTTTTATTTTTACCCCTTTCCTTTCGTCTTCTTCCACTCCCTCTCCCGCAGTCAACGAATCCCGGACAAAAGGCCATCAAAATGGTTTTTACTATTCTGTAAGTTAACTGGAGGCGATGAAATCGCGAGACCTGACAACGCGGCACCGGATATGCAGTGCACCTAAGTTTTTCAGAAGAACTAAGAAAGTGCAGCAGCAGCTGCCGCAGTTCGCATTGATTGACATAAACAATGGTGAACTTTGAGGAAGTGTCAGTGGCGTCTTTTGGCGTACTTTAAATTTTTATGCGACGGCGGGGCCGCCCAAACATGGCGGAGGCCGGGGTAACTTACCCCGTATCCCCCATTTCGACGGGCCTATGCCAGCAGTGACGACGTCAGCGTCGAAAGTGTATTCAATATTTTTTATTGAATTCATGCTATTTGATGCAGTTTAGCTGACATTTTCATAACGAAAAACATGCCTTTTAGTGCTGATTAAACACGTCAAAGTTAGTTCAGTGTTTTTGTGCCGTTATACTTGACAAATTTTTCCACTTTTCGCCGTTATTTCACGGGTTATGCGACACTAAATTTTATGAAGATAACGAGGAAGACTAATTAAAAACTGACGCACAGACCCCTAAGCTTACAGATCGGGGCGACTGAAAATACGAGACATGAAAATGCGGCACCATACTGCGTGGCATGAAAATACAGGTAAGGAAAAAGCGAGACATGAAAATACGAGACATGAAA
>Ga0209454_1004030_pt1 | contig 10800 bp, 6 predicted proteins | sample WorMetHERISLAND1_2_FD_187400 | JGI IMG/M metagenome (GOLD analysis project Ga0209454, IMG submission 187400) | Marine gutless worms symbiont microbial communities from Max Planck institute for Marine Microbiology, Germany - Olavius geniculatus... | ecosystem: Host-associated > Annelida >...
CCTATTTGACAAAATGTAATAGCTTGGAAACAGTGTGCGTCAACTGACATGACGGTGAGCAGTAAAGAAATGGGGGAGCGGCGATATAACTTCCGGTTTTTGACGAGTGTTTGACAGCAAAGAATATTTAATTGTCTGGCCCCATTTACGTCATCGAATACGTCTCGCGCGACCTACCGCGCATGCGCCATCAATGCTTACGTCAGCATTTTCTCGGTACTTAACCCCTCAAGGCGATGAGTCACCATTTAACCTTCCTCTGCGGCTTTTACGTCATTATATCGTATCGACGTATAAGCAGACTACGGCTCGTGTCCGTGCCTCATCATATATATATATATACAACGTATACCCTCCCCTCACCTCCTCGCCTTTTCTTGCCTTCTCCCTCAGACGTAGCCATGCGCTAACGACCACGCCCGCAATGTGTCATATTGTACGCGCGTGCGTGCCCGCGTCCCCGTCAATGCGTAATTACTTTTGGCGTTCATCCCTTAGCGTAATATTTCGCCTCCGGCGAATATTAATTATCACGCGATCGCGTAAACAGATTTTTTTGCGACCACGCGTCAGTCCGTAAACACACCCGTCGTTTCGTCTGCGACGGCGACGTAGCGGCGACGATGACGTCTCCATGATCGTAATTAATTGATTAATTTCACCATTTTTAGCATGCTGCACTGCGGCGGCGTTCACTTCTCTATTGCCGACGGTGACGTGGTCGTTAGCGCATGGCCTCACAGTTGTATCTGGGAGGGGGCCTCCAACTCTCTAGCGCCTGCACTGCTTATGGAGCCGGGGCATGGTTCTTTTGCAGAGTCAGAGCAACAGAGACAATCTGCTACAGACGAGTTATGTGAATACCATGGACAGCAAGGAGACGAAACGAAGACATCTTGGAAGAAACAGATAAAAGGCAAATATGGAGCTCAGTATAGCTAGCAAACTCAGACACCTAACACACATTATGAGGAAGAAAGATGTAAACTTGAAGAAATGCATAATTACGGGACTGGCAGAAGGCGCTCGTGGAAAGGGCCGACTTCGGAGGGCGTGGTGCGACTACATCAAGGATTGGACAAATCCGTCAACAGAGGATTTGCTGCAGTCGAACAAAGAACAGCGCAACTAAGGGAAAAATGTGGTCTGCCAATGTTCGCTCTAGCGAATAGAGGACAAACGACGACGACGACGAAGAAGAAAAGACAACATTGGACTGAATAAGTTACTGTATAATATTTATTGTATCAAAAATGAATGACAGAAGTAATTGGTTTTTGAACCGTCATCAAAAGCATGTCACACGTGATTATAATTACTTACCTAGGCAGATAATTCCATCACCGCGGTATCCAGGTAGACAAGCACAGGTACGACTGCCTACTGTGTTAGTGCAGGTAGCGTGAGCGCTACATCCGCCATTGTTCACTGTACACTCGTCGATATCTGTGTCGGCACACGTAGCTTGATAAAAATAACGGCGCTAAAATAGACAATAAACTGATAATCATTCAATTAATCAATTAATCGATGAAACATACCAGTTTAGCAAAGCTGTAGGCACCTATATAAGATAGTCAATGCGTGTACAGGGTGCGGCAAAAAGTAGCCCTTTAAACTTTATCGCTGTTTTCTTAGCAACCGTTCAGAATTTAATTTGAAATTACACGGCTTAATTTAGAGAAACCACGTACATTCAATTGCCAAGTAAAATATAATTACGTTGAAAAACAACAAAGTTATAACTTTTTAACATGACCACATACCTTTAAAAATGTTCAAGGTACAACAACAATTCAATAACATCGTTGAAACAACACAGTTAATTAATGATCAGATGCTAGAATTTCATTGTTACTGTAAATGTTCGAAGTGTCCACCGCCAGCTCTAAGCTTACACACAAGGCTTCAGTTGCTTACTTTGATAAGTCTTTCACAGCCTTGTCGATCGGTCCTTGTGGCAGGATGCGCCAAATAACCTGAAGCGCTTCCTTGACTTCGGTGATTGTTTTTGGCCTTCTTTTAAGCTTGCAGTAAGCCTCCAACATTGCACCTCACACGCGGTTGTCCATTGGGTTTATATTTGGCAAATTTGGAGACCAATGCTCTTTTGTGATTAAATCTGGATAGTTGGCAATCAGCCAGTTCTGTGCGCTGCGCGCTGTGTGTGCTGGCGCGCCGTCCTGCTGGAAGATAAACCCGGCGGGCAGCCGGCGATTGCTTTAAAAGAACGATAATTTAGTGACAATTTATAAACAAAATAAATTACTGGTTATCAAAACGTCACTGTGGCGTTATAGGCAGTAACGTGGTAACCGATTTTTGATAATAAAATAACATTTTAAGTTGAACATTTCCAATGTTAAAAAATCGGTAGGCGGTTATGTTAAAGTCTATAGCTTCGTCTTTTTTAACAGAGTCACATTTTTCTTGACACTTAAATGTAAAAGATTTCATTAAATAAAAATGTAAAATTTCAAATTAAAATTCTAAACGGTTGCTGAGAAAATAGGAAAAAACTTTAAGGGGCTACTTTTTCGATGCACCCTGTATGTGCCCATGCTGCTTATACACATATAAACCTACACAAAGCGAAAAATGTATTTTCTGCCGGGGGCCTTACGAAATAATGAGGTTTGTATCGGACAGCATCTGTAGTTTTTTGTTACCATTCTGATACTGTTCCAGTGTTACATCTTTTGTTACATGTGCACATTTCCCAACATTTAGCATCAAACCCCATTCACAGTTTTACTCAGCACAACAAAAGCTTAATCGCCGGTTCGGGGTGATGTCTGTAGTACCAACTGTCCTATACTCAAAAGCTCTATTGTTTATACTGGCTTACCGTCGCAGGTTGAGCCGTCTCCGGCATATCCGTCATTGCAGGTACAGGTGAATCCTCCGGCGAAGTTGCTGCAGCTGGCGTCAGCGCTACATCCTGCACTTCCCGTGGAACACTCGTCCACATCTGCAACAGTATCGACATTGTAGTGTTTCAAAAAGTGGTACCCGTTTAGTAAAAAGCTTAGTAAGGCTTTTACATTTACAAACTAAAAAGCAGTCATAGCCCGCAGGTACCTCCGCCAAGGCAAAGCTATTCGCTTTGCCAGCGGTTTCCATATGCCCCCTTTAACGCAATGGTAACGAAAATTTCAAAGTGATCCAGAATCCAGGATTCCTGCCTGATTACCCCCAAAAATTTAACAACTTGTAGTTTTTGCCATTCCCGACATTCCCTCGAAATTTCAGAAAGATCCGTCCATAGCTTTTTGAGTTATCCTGCTAACACACAGACAGACAGACAGACAGACAAACAAAAACCAGCAAAAATATAACCCCCTTGGCAGAGGTAATAAATCCAACAATACTGGCTCAGTGTCAACAAATTTTGGCACAAAGAATCAACATTTAATACGCATCTAGCGGCATTTGTCATTTTGTGAAAAATGTTAAGTATAGAATAATATCTGAGGTTTTCTTGTGGTGTAAACAGTAGATGCAACTGCACACTGAGCGCAGCAATGCTCCAAAGAAACAAAAACACTAGTCTCAAATTTTTCAGTCATTATACTTTATAACGTTAACAAACGAGTCAGAGTCAGAAGTTACAACAAGTGTTAAAACTGCTGTCCCTTTACTCGGACACAAACCCGGATACGTTTTCTCCGTTCGCTGTGTTGCTTCGCAACCATAAACACTAACCACAAAAGAAAACACGCATCCGGGCCAGACCGTCGGAATGATTTGAAAAGCCAAATTGCGTGAGGGAGTGGCGGTGCAGGATTTTACACAGAGTAATCAAGGGACGTGATGGTGTAATTACCAATGTAAAATTTACGAAAGGTAACAGTAATTACAAAGACGCCAGTGCCACTTTAAGTACAAAATACATGACCTGTGCAGGTAATTCCATCTCCTTAGTAGCCGTCTGTGCAGGTGCACGAGAAGCTGCCGACAGTATTACTGCACGTGGCTTCAGCGTTACAACCGCCATTGTTTGTTGCACACTCGTCGATATCTGCGTAATCACACGGTAATCTAGGCTTACGTGACAAAAATCACGTTATACCGAAAGAAAACAAATAGCATTATGTTGTAAATGTTATATCAAAGTCATTAAAAATTATATGAAAAAAATGGATAATGCAAGAGTGTAAAAATTTTAGCCTCAGGCAACGTGAGGACGTAAGTTTTAGTTTTACACGTAAGCACCATTTAACGAAGTTTAAAACACTGAAAAACATAATTAGCGCAGTCAATCTACATTTAGCACCAAGAAAAAAAGTGGCGACGTTTACGATCTGGGCAAAAGTCTTGCCGGCCGACATATGTGGGAGTGTCGCAAGCTTTCTGAGTGCAACCCTAGCCGCAAACAGCTCCAGTACACTGAGGGCTTTTAAAACAAATTCTGTAGTGTAATTCCAAGCCATCGCTGTTCTACTTCTTAGAAACGGGGACAAAGTCGTTGACGCCCCCGCTCAAAGCTTTGAAGATGATATGTCTTGTTCTTGGCAGATTAAAATCCATAAACATGTTGTAAAAATCTACAACAAAAAACACAACGAAGTACCTGCGCACGTTTGACCGTCTCCCTCATAGCCGCTATTGCAGGTACACGTGAAGCTACCGGCGACGTTAGTACACGTGGCATCAGCGCTACAACCTGCGCTGCCCGTAGCACATTCGTCGATATCTACAGCAGCAAACGCCACGTTACTTTAGGCCACTAATGTTCAAAAACCAAAAAAATTTCGTCACATTACAATAGGACGTTTGTTTTCCTTAAGCCAACAGTATGCAAGTCGTGCGTCAAAACATTTGTAATGTACGAGTAGACCTACAACCTTCGCATGTGTCTCCGCCGTTTCTGGCGTGTCCTGCGTGACACTCGCATGTGAAGCTGCCGACGCTGTTAACGCAGTCCGAATTATCATCACAGCCGCCACTATCAGTTGCACACTCGTCGATGTCTACGTATACACACACAGCAGTTATTGTCTGCTCTTGTTCTTATTCTACGTTTGCATTAGTCTACCAACACATGACTACCATACCGTGCGGAAGCCTACAACATACTGAAGTTAACATGTGCTTCGAAAAAAAAGAAGACGTTCAACCGCCACTCTTAATTTATTGTCTAACTTGATGTCGTTTGAGATCTGAAAAGGCAGACAAAATACACTTGAGTGCAATATCCGAAGTAGATTATCACTATACTGAAGTTATCTATAACCAACCAGCGCAGGTGATTCCATCTCCGTCGTATCCTGCGTTACAGCTACATTCGAAGCTACCCGGCACGTTGCTGCAGCTGGCGTCGACGCTACATCCTCCATTGTTTGTGGCGCACTCATCGATATCTGTAAAAAAACGGTACCGCGGTACTTGCATATTTTTTTTTGCATTTTGTTTGAAATTTAGCAATATGTTTTATAGTTCTTTCTGTGTTGTATTATATTTCCTATGTTGACAAATACATTAATACTATAACAAGAAAAAATCTGAAATATCAGCAAAGTGAAAGTCCAAAGCTCTTCTGACTTGAGGCTGACTAACGTTGACCTTGCGCGAAGTACGTCGTTAATTTAGCGCATCATGCTAAAAGTAACAACCTGAACAGGTAAATCCGTCTCCGTCATAGCCGTCTGGACAGGTACAAGTGAAACCACCCAGGTTGTTAGTGCACGTGGCCCCTGCATGACATCCTCCGTTGTTGGTTGCACACTCGTCGATATCTGCGTATAATGACACAGATTAATCGTAATTCTAGAAGGTATTGTGATTTACTGCGGACATACTACTTTTTCCCAACGCAAAATTTCTAATTCTTCGGCCTTGCCCTTATAAAAACTGACTCCGTTACTCCAAATAATGCAAAAAATGCACCTAAATATTTCATATATGAACACCCAAATTTGGGTTGCAGTTGTCTACAACAATTGAAACCATGCAAATTATAAATCCGCATAATATAAAAAAAACGAGAAAAACGAGACAAAAGACAAAACTACTATTTTTATGGCAGTTTGTTTGTCACATTTTGTTTTAGTTTTTTAAGTTTCGATAATTTTTATTACGCGCGATAGCAATATGCTTCGCGCGTTTTAGCCATCGTCTAGGTGTCCGTCTGTCTGTTCGTCTGTTTGTCTGTCTGTCACACTTGTGAGCTGCATTAAACCGGTGCTCGCTAAAATCACGAAATCTACACATTGGGCTGCCTCAAAAAGTTTAGTTTTGTGTGACAAAATTTCGTGCTCCGGGATAAGGAGGTTTCCCTCGAACGAGAGCGTCAAAAAGGGGTACCTCCTCTAAAAAGACGTTATTTTGAAGTTATTGGCTCGTCTACTGCAAAAACAGTTGTAGACAGGTACAGACATGCTGCTTATCATAACAAGCACTGATAAGAAAATTTTTAGATTTATCAACATCGATGACTTTAAACGACCTTGAACCCCAAAAAGAGGGGGTTTTGATGAATATTCCGCAATTTTTGATCGCAGCGCACATTTCAACAGCCAATTGCAACGAAATGGCTCAAGATAGACCAAGACAGCCTGCACATAACATTTTCCGCTTTAAACGCAGATTTTAACAGTCCAGGTCGCGACTCTTCAGGTTCAAAGAGGCCTGCGCAGGCAGGCGTCAAAGACGGCTACCCACCTAAAAAGTGGTTATTTTACCGCTATTGACTCGTTTAGCGAAAAACAGTTAAAATTGGCACAGGTATATTGCTTATATCTTGAAGGAAGATATAAGCATATATATAACAAGCATCCGTGACAAGCTTTTAATGGTGTCAACGTCAATGACCTTGAATGGCATGACCGCCTAGAATAAAGGATATGTGTTTTTTTGTAATTTCGGCTGCAACGCACATTTTAAGAGTGAATTGTGCCGAGATGGCTAAAGACAAACCTGGACAACTTGCGTATCCTAAAATTTGTAGCACTGAGCGTACATTTTAAATCATTTGCGTTCCTTCAAGACGCATTATTATTTTATTTCACGCTGTACACGATTGTTCAGGTGGCAGGACCGCTGATATCGTGAGTGACGTGAGCTTTGCTCCAATTACTTGTTTTATTTTCATTAATCGATTTATTTCTTTCAGTAAGTTATTCTCGATTCTTAAATATTTACTGTAGTTTAATGAGGTTTACTGAGTGAAGGAAAATTAGTTGCTAAATAAAATAAAAACAAATATTCAAAGCTCCATCATACCGATCTCATGAGTGATTATGATAACTTACCTACGCAGGTAATTCCATCACCGTCGTATCCAGGCAGACACTCGCACGTACGACTTCCAACTGTGTTCGCGCAGTTGGCGTCAGCGCTGCATCCTCCATTGTTTGTTGCACACTCGTCAATATCTGGTCAGTACAGTGTGCGGCAAAACACCCTTCATTATTTTCAGTATAGCCCAGTGTTTTCTTACAACATTTTCAAAAATTATTTCCGACACGATTCGCTGTTACTGTTGCACATTTTATCACCTCAACGTTAACGCTTGTTGTTCCGAAGTGGCACAGCTTTGAATATAACAAGTTATCTTTTAAATGCACACAGAAATAAATAAGACAGAAGAATTTATTTTAAACATACGACACGTTCGGAATGCAAAAGAAACACCAGTAATCTGTCGCTGAAAGAGTAACATAGTAAACGGTAAAAGTAAGTGCACGAAACCGTGTTGCAGTACCAGTATAAAAGTTTAAAGTGTCTGCCTTTTGTACTGATGCAAGAACGCAGACGCTTGCAAAAGCTGACGATTGCTTTCCTGATAGCCATAAGCTGTTTTAATTGCTGCAGTCTTTTTATCATTAACATCATATAGATAGGCATAGACGAATCAGTATTAAGCTAGTACTCGATTGTTTTAAAGTTGCAATTTACACAGACAGTAGACAGAAGGTGTATACATCTACTAAAATCACATGGTCGCGTTAGTTTCAAAAACGCGTTGAATACTGCACAAAACTAGCTCTGTTCGTATCAGATTGTTTGGTTAGGGTGCTTCAAAATTTTGTAAGAATTATTGTGCCGTTTTGAAAATCTTGACATTTTGTAGAAAAGTGTTCTTATTGTCTGACACTGTACAAATGGATGGACGAAACAGACGGTAAACCAGAAATAAACAAGCACTGATTCAAATATAATCAATTAGTGTTTTCTTAGTAGCAGATGTAGAACTATTTATTATAGGCACTGAGTGTCTGTTTCAGAGAATTCTTGGATAAACCAACAGTATTTCTGCTGTCATTTTAAAGGAGACGACGACGTTGACGTAAAACGAGTCCTAGTTGTTCTGTCTCTCATTGCTTGTATGGCTTCCTCAATAGTTAGCTTCTAATTCGATTCACAATGATACACAATGCACAGCCGCGTGCTTTTGCAAGTACAGGGTGGTTTAAACAAACGGCACACATTTCACGGCACCATAATTTTGCAATCATACGTCACAGCGTCATGCGGTTTTCAAGAGTATGTTCAGAAAAATCTGTTTACATAAATAAGGCAGAGTTTGATTAAAGTAACTAAATACTGTTTGTGCTGTCGCTAACAAGTAAGCTCTTCAAAACAATATTAACTGCTATATTTTAAGGCAAGTTTGTAATGGAAAAAGTTCACGCGAAGCCCATTGTTCATAGCCAAAAGGAACGGTGCTGGACGTGTCTAGTACAAGAGTGAACAACTGACAATAATCATTTTTGCATAAAGCTTGTATCAAAAGACTGAAAATGTTAAATCATTTGAATCAAGTTTTGAACAGTTGCTGGGACATGATCAGTCACTTGCGAACTAATCGATGGTGCTATTGAACATTGGTTAAAACGACAAATCGTCGACTGGTTGTTTTTGTGGTGTACACATTAAACACTGTTTCTTTTCAGCAACCTAAAAAATGAGTATGGCGCACTTTATTTCTAACATGAACTTGCTTGAAAGCATGAAGATGCAAAGGTTAATACTCTTTTGGAATACTGGTATTTCACTTGCCAACTGCAAAACAAAGAATATTCAATTGTTGTATTTAAACGCTGTCCCTTGTCATGTAAACAATTTTTTTCTGAACATTTTGCTAAAATCAGCATGACACTGTGACGTAAGGTTGCAAAATTATGGCGCCGTAATTTTTGTGCTGTTGCTAGGATCACCCTGTAGCTTATCCCGTACCGTTTCTATACTAGGTCTGTATCCAAAACATCGCAATCTTTGTTTCGGTATAGCGTCTGCAGTATCACATTTTGTAATATTGTCCTATACCAAAAACATCAGTGTATATATTGCCTTACCGTCGCAGGTTGAGCCGTCTCCGGGATATCCGTCATTGCAGGTACACGTAAATCCTCCGGCGAAGTTGCTGCAGCTGGCGTCAGCGCTACATCCTGCACTTCCGGTGGCGCACTCATCCACATCTGCAACAGTATCAACATTCTAGTGTATCAAAAACCGGACCCACTTAATTTACGCATTGGTCTTTTTGCGAAAAATATTAAAGTGTAGAATACAAGCTAAAGTTTTCTTGTAGAGTGCACAGCAGATCGAGGCAACTGCACGCTGTGCTTGGCAGTGCTGCAAAAACGACAACGTCAGTCTCAAATTTTTAGCCATTAATCTTCACAACGTTAACAATCTGCTGATCGGCGGTATTGTGGTCAGAAGTAACAATAGCTGTTTATATGAGCTTTTATCCCTTTACACAAACTCAAGCCAGGAAATGTCTTCTCCTTTCCTCTCATTGCGTTTTAACCGTGGACACCAATCACCAAAAAGAAGACGTTTCCGGCTCGTGTCTGAATTATTTGAACAAGAAGCTCAACTGTTGCTAGGATAATCGACTGTACTGGTCATCAATGACCTTCACGGTCGTCCAAGGTCGATCATTTTTATATAATTTGAAAGCCAATATGCCACTTCCTATTAGTGATTTATGGTAATCTTAGCCGTATCTCTCACCGTTTCCGATATATAGGCCTAGCCAGTTTTCCCTTGAATTTCCTACCCCCTCCATTCAACCCCTAACTTAAATTTCCCTTGATGTAGATCGCTGAAATTTTGCATGCTGAGGTTCAAGACACATAGCCAATTATTCGTAAAAACATTTTAAAGACCAACCCGTTACAGACAGAGAGACAGGCAGACAGATAGACAGACAATGACAGACGACTGCCATGCTAATAGCTGGACCGTTACTTAAATACGTTTAGCTAAAAAGAAGCCGCCTACTAATCCGAAATTCTAGATACAGTGTAGATCAATTTACGCAACGGCGCAATTACGACAATAAATCACAAAAGTGTCAGACGCAATAAAGGTGCAGAAAGACAAGACAGCCTTAGATTAAAATGACCTGTGCAGGTAATGCCATCTCCTTCGTAGCCGTCTGTACAGGTACAGAAAAAGCTGCCGACAGTATTACTGCACGTGGCTTCAGCGTTACAACCGCCATTGTTTGTGGCACACTCGTCGATATCTGCGTAGTCACACAGTGATAAACGTGACAAAAGCGGTATTATTTAAAAAGGAAATAAATAATAACACGTTGCAAATATAAAGTAATTGAAATAATTTTGGAACAAGTAATAACAAAGTGCCAAATGCCCACAATTTTTACAAACAACAAGATGTAAAAGTTACAAACTATATCGGAATACCTGTGCACGTTTGACCGTCTCCGTCATAGCCGCTATTGCAAGTACACGTGAAGCTACCGGCGACGTTAGTACACGTGGCATCAGCGCTACAACCTGCGCTGCCCGTAGCACACTCGTCGATATCTACAGCAGCAACAAC
>Ga0209454_1004033_pt1 | contig 10800 bp, 6 predicted proteins | sample WorMetHERISLAND1_2_FD_187400 | JGI IMG/M metagenome (GOLD analysis project Ga0209454, IMG submission 187400) | Marine gutless worms symbiont microbial communities from Max Planck institute for Marine Microbiology, Germany - Olavius geniculatus... | ecosystem: Host-associated > Annelida >...
GTTTAGCTGTCAGCAGACAGTCAGTCACCCATCCAAGTAACCACTTGATGGCAACGCGACCGGGAGTCGAAAACTCAACCTCTCATAGTCCGCCGTCCTACCGTTGCGCCACCAAAGCGTTTTACCGGTTTCACCATTTCAAAATGTCATTGCAACGTATAAATTCACAGTGTATTACGCTTATGGAATCTACGTTATTTACAAACAAAGCAACATACGTAAACTCTTGGATTTAAGCTGCAGCCCGTGGTAAAACCTACGACGTCAAACAGTAACAACACACTGGATGGGAAGAGAGATAGAAAAGACCAGAATAAACCTGACACGCCCACTGCTAGCTGTGCCTAGAGAGACGAGCCGAACACACCGACATGTAAAAAACAGACTATACAATACCGTCACCATCCCAACGTTCACGAAGTACACAACGATACACAGGATGGTCAAAAACTGTAAGTCACTTATGCATAGTGTCTATTTCACTGCAGCATTTCAGCGTCACCATCTACATGCGGTTTATGTTTGGCGTGCTGACTAAAGGCCTGCGGGTCGACCCTTACCCGCGTGTATACCCGACCCGACCCGATATCCGCGGTCGGATCTGGTCGGGTACACTTTTTCACGGGTACGGTATACTCGGTTTTACCCGTGAATTTTTACGTCTTCGGGAAGTGCCAGAAGACCAATTTACCTGGCTTGTACACGCATTTGCCTGCAGCATTTTGCTATACCAGTTAGCCAGAATAAATTTGAAAAAGCAATCAGCATTCAATTCAATGCATCTACTGTAGTCATACCTTCACTGATCTGTGATTTGCGAAATGCACTGGACTCCAATACCTGAACTAACTGAAGTTGCTCAGATCTCATTTAGGCCTACTGTTTGTCAATCAAGTAACGACGGTGATGTCCATAAGGACAGTGATTATGGACCTTGACCTTGGATCTTGGTTCATCCCGCATCCAACTGGACACATTGAACCACACTCCGACGCCATCCGTGTCTGTCAAGAGCTGCCACCTCTGCTTCTTCCCAGGTAAACCCCATCTTTTGTTAGTCTTTGCTGACTGTACTCCTCCAGTTCGCTCTTGGTCGACCTGGTCCTCTCTTATATCCTGGTACCTTCCAGTACAGTGCTTGCTGTGGTATGCGCTGATGATCCATACGCAAAACATGTCCAAGCCAGCGAAGTCGTCTTTCTCTGAGTATGACGTCCATGGTTTGTTGTCCAGTTCTGGCTCTGACCTCAACGTTTGTTGTCCTGTCTTTTCAAGAGATGCTCAGTATGCTCCTCTGCCATCTGTGATGTGGCGCATCCAGTCTTTTTGTTAATGTTGCTGTCAATGGCCATACATCAGCACCATACAGGAGAGTTGACATATTTATTGCTTCATATAACCTTGTCTTCATTCTCAGGCTAATGTTGTCGTTTTTCTAGATCTTTCTCATTTACCAAATACTGCTGCTGCCTTTCCAATTCGTACTTTGACATCCTTTTCACAGCTGCCGTTGGATGATAGATAGCTGCCAAGGTAACAGAAATCGTCTACTTTTTCTATAACTGAAGTTGCAGCCTGTATATCTGATCTGTCGATCCAAACACTGGTGGTCATCAATTTACATTTCTCTGCATTAATGCACAGTCCGACTTTGTTGGCTTCTTTCGTCAAGGTAGATGTTCTGTTGCATGCTGTTCTACGAGTCATCAATTAGTGCGATGTCATCAGCGAAATCTAAGTCACACAATGACTCGTCTTCAGACCACTCGATCCCTCCAGTATCGTTGTCCGTGGTCCTCCGTAGCACCCAATCTGTTGCGATAGCGAACAACAGTGGTGACAAAATACAACCTTGATGAACACCTGTTTCTACCTAAAACCAGCTACTTGTGTTGCCATTAACCCTGACTGCACTGCTTCTCTCCTCGTAGAGCTTCTGAATGACTGAAATCATCTTTGTTGGAAGCCCATATTGCTGAAACATTTTCCACAGTGTTGGCCGGTGGATCCTATCGAATGCCTTGTGGAAGTCAATGAAATTCACTATCACAGGCCGACGTCCTTCTGTCACTTTCTGTATGGTCTGCCTCAAGGTAAAAATCTGATCCGTGCAAGATCTGCCACGCCTAAAACCAGCTTCTTGTTGTCAAAGTAACTGGTCTACAGCATCCTGCATAAGATTCTAAAGTACCCTGGAAAACACCTTGCCTCAAACGGACAGTAACGTGATGCCTCGCCAGTTGCCACAATCACCCTTCTTTGGAAGTGGGATAACGGCGTAACGGTTAGGACGCTGGATCAAGAGGCTGTGGGTTCAAGTCCCAGCTGGCTCGCTATCAAGTGGTTACTACGAGAATGGGTGGTTGTCTGTGGACAGGTAAACCATCTAGGTATAATTATAACCAACAACAAAGTCAACTCAGCCTTCCATCTCTCCAGGGTGGTTAAATTGAGTACTGGCCTACTTGGTTAGGGTTACCGGTTAAGGCGAGGTGCTTTTGTCTATGTTGGGTGTCAGGCAATTCCATGTGGCAGGTGACGCTCCGTATAGCGCTGCGATGGGTTTCTCACAACCTCTAACTGCACCAATTTTTTTAAAGATTCAGCAAAAAAACTTTAGGGATGCGGTCTTGTTAAAGACATGCGGTAACTGGAAGCAAGGAAATTTTTTGCGCCTTATGATTAGATCTTTGGTAGTTCTTCAGCAGCTTCTGGCGCGAGAATAAACGCGTTCATGCAGCATACAACACATGAACATAAATATTCATATGAGTATTAGTGCTTAGTGTGCCACTACAGTGTAGCAGTGTTCAACAGAGACCAATTAGCATAGGTCTACATACCTGCATTACAGCCAGCTAGTCAGGCGGGTTATTGATTAGGCCTTCGCCATACCTAAACCGGGTTATAGGCCTATACCGATCATTTTAACGAATCACGAATAATAATAGTCACCGTAATAGACACGAACAACTGGCGTAGCCATAAGGAGACACTGGGAGCAGGTGCCCTCCCTAGGAGCCCAGACATTTACTTAAAATAGTGTCAACAACGCACCAAAGATGTCATTTTAAACACAGAAAATCCTAAATTTTAGAGGAGGGGGCACAGCCTCCTCCCCAAACCCATTCCGCGTGGGAAGGAAACACCCTTCCCTCAAGTGTCCCCACTACAACTAGATTCTGGCTACGCCACTGACACGATCTAACAAAAGCAACTTGCATAGGTATTGTATTATCACGAAAGTATAGAACAAGTTTATACAATAGTGATAGGATTATGCACAAGCAGACAAAACACCACCTCGATAGACGTAATATACCATTAGGCTGGCTGACGTCTACGGCTAATCACTTCTCCAGTCAGCTGCAATTTGCCGGCGTATTTGTCAGTCCGACCTATTTATGGGACGACTAACCTATATCCTATATAGGGCTAAAAAAGTGTTGCTGTTGATATTATTAAACAGGCAGTGTGAAACAGAACTGCATCACAAAGACGCAAGCGGTGATGTGGACAGACACAGACAGGTAGACAGCAGACGCGGAGACGCAGACAGCCATCACAGTCACGGCGTCTGAGAATAAAGGTCACTTATAACTTGCAGCGTCGCTAGTATGTAAGTATGCAGGCCTACGTGAAACGTACAGTGAGTAAAACGTGAACTCACATAGCGCATAATGTCAATAAATGAAATTTAGGGCACTAAATTGTCTTTTCCTATGGCCTAGTGCGTATAGGCTATAAAATTATCGCTGCCCCGGCAGACTGACTGATATACACTGTCTCAAAAAAACATTCCCAACATTTTTGACTGTAACCTGAAAACCAATTATCAAATTTTAATAATTTTTGGTACAAATATTCCTGACACAACTTGCCATCAAAAGACCATTCAGTTTCCCACCTCACCCAAAGTATGCTTCTGCATTATCTAGGGAAAGCAGATCAAGTGAAATATGCATTAAAATAAACAGAAAACCTGAAAAAAACATCCCAAACATTATCGGCCGTATCTCAAATAAAAATTAACAGATTTTAATAATGTCTGGCAGAAATATTTCCAACACAACTGGATATTAAATAAGTGTTTTAGTTTCCACCTCACCCATCGTCTGCTTTTTCACTACCTTGGGAAAGCAGACCAAGCATAATAGGTGTTAAAATGAATGAAAAAACGTCAATAAATTCCATCTATCCTAATTTGTGGGCCTCAACAGCAGGTCTGTTACAAGGTTTGACTGTCTTGCAGCAGTGTGTCTACCAGATGAAGTTTAGGAATGTTTGTAAAGTCAAGAAGCGACTGGTAGAGCCAGGGTTGGTCTGGACCAGAACATTATCGATACTGCTGTCATTGAATGGAGAAAGCGTTGCCTTGTTTGTGTTCGCATAATGGGCCAACACGTCAAGCAATTTTACTGCAGGCAGTTGAAAAATGGACAGCTGAATGAAATGTCAGAAACGATGTCATATATGTAAACAAAATGTGTTTTTACTCGTTATGTTAATTAAGCAATCATATCGCATTAAATAAAAAAGTGATATTTCGCTGGTTGTGCTTTCCCTAGGTAGCGCAGAAACAAACGTTGGGTGAGGTTGGAAACTGAATGGTCATTTGATGGCAAGTTGCGTCAGGTATATTTGTACCAAAAATCATCAAAATCTGATCATTGGTTTTCACGTTACAGTTGAAAATGTTGGAGATTTTTTTGAGACAGTGTCAGGCACGTTAAGAGGGTGGGGTAGGGGGGTTAGCTATCCCGGGCCCCGCGACGTTTGGGGGCCCCACCGTCGGGCAGAATTACGCCAAAATGTACCATTTGAAAAAGAAAAATTCAAAAATTTTCTTCCCAGAGGGGCCATGCGAGAATGTTTCCCCGGGCCCCGCTGTGGCTCTCGACGGGCCTGCACAGTGTATGCAGCTTTAATGAGAACACTACAAGTTGATTCTTAAGCAGACTACAGCATACTAAGACAGAGACTTATACATATAGCTGTATACTAGTCATAGAGCTCTAGCTGTTGGCTAAACCGCTAAAGCCAAAAGAAACTAATTGCCTCGATGTGCACGCTCCGTCAGCTGGCTATCACTGATCCAACCACTGTAGTTTTCATTTAGGGCCCTCAGCGCAGTGCACACCTGCATAACACGGAAGCAAACACTAGCTGATCGCACGATGAAATCGATGCAGTGTTAAATGCTAGCAGCATACTCACAGCAATCAGCGACAGAGTGAATTATTCTGCCTACGAGAAGTCGTTGTCAGTGCAGAAAAGGCATACGGCGGACTTTAATGACACAATAGCATTGAAAGATCAAAATACAGGACGTTAGAATATCTACTTCCCGCAAGGGTCGCTCACCGTGTAACCTACAGTTTGCGTACACTATTTACGCTATGGACATCAGATAGCTAGGCGTAGAGGGGGGGGGCCCTACGCGCTAGGCGCCGGTAGACTAGCCTAGCAACTGGCAGGCTGACTGCTGCTAGGGCTGTAAGGCTGAATGAGCGAACACTCACCGGTAAGCCACCCGCCGAGCAATGTGCTGCACTCGAAGGCACCGTTCTAAACAGACGCGGATCTAGGCATGGAAGTTTAGCATATTCGCCGAACAGGGGACCCCGTAAAAAGGGCCCCCAGAAGCCAGAGAATTTTCGAGAGAGGCGTCCAAGTTCATCAGCTAGCATATTACATGTCAGTTATACCCCGTTTACACGATGAAGCAAACATGAAGCAAACTTTGAGCACACGTCGTACGTGCACGTGTACAGGGTGTTTCATAAAAACAACCCCTTTCCTTTCTTTCATAATTCACTCAAATGATGACCAATTTCGTGAAATTTTTACCAGTTGTAGCTGAAGAAATACTAATTCAAAATATTTCAACAAAATATGGCAGTTAATTAAATATTCTTTGTTAGTCGTGACGTAACGCTGACGTCATAATGTGTAAGTAAGTAAGTAAAAAGTCTGCATTTGTAACGCGCCATATGTCAAAACAGAAGTTCGAATCGTAGGCGCGGATGGTAAGAGTTAGTCGATGGCGGTGTTGCCGGAGAAAAGATGAGTCTTGAGCTAAATGTCGTCGAAAGGTGTTGGTAGTGGTCGCGGCCGGCAAACACTGTGTTGTCTGTTGGCTGGGACAGCAGTTGGTGGTTGGATGATCGTAGTTGACTGACGGTGACGTTTAACACCAAATATTTTTAGAGACAGACTATGGCCATAATTAAAATACGACAGACCATAATTCAGTTATTTGTACGATCGCCGTGACGGCGTCATGGCGCATACGTTAGGCCTATACGTTTATAGTTACACTGGCAGCCAATGCAGTTGGTTCAAAACCAGAGTAGGCCATAATGTGATCATGCTTTCTGGTAGAAGTGATTATTTTAGCTAGTGAGTTCTGAACCCGCTGAAGCTTGGCAAAATTGGTATCTGACATCCAGACGTATAGTGAATTGCAATAGTCTAGTCGAGAGTGGACCACCGCGCAGGCGACAGTTTGAGCCATTTCATCGGTAAGTAGATCGGTACGTTATGACCGGCGACATCAATTGATGACATGGGCACAAGCTTGCAAGTCTCAACTGGTGCTGTCTGTTGCTACCCTGCTCCGATGGTAAAAACCTGGTTCAATTGTAGTGTATTTTTTGTCGTATTTTCAGTAAAATAAAATTAAATTCGGGCTTATTTTTCTTACTAAAATATATTAAGTCCATTTCCCTAAAATTATTTATCTTTCGGATATAAATAATAAATATTGTAAATTCATATCTTTCGTTAAAAAGATCATCAAACGTCGCCTTTTAGTATGGTAAAAAGCTACATATAGGTGCTGTCGGAGCTCCCTGTAAATACGTTATGTAACAATTGCTATAAAATACGTTATGTTACGACAATGGCGGTCACGTGATAGGCAGCCTAAGCCCTTTTGGCCTGTTCCGGCAGTATAAAAGACGAAGCGCGGTGATGACAACTGATCAGTTTGATCCAGCTCTCGGACAGAGCACATCGACTGACAAGATGCTGAGCCTTCGCCTTCCCAAACGAAGCAACGAAAACCAACGAAGCACCCTTCGTCCAAACGAAGTCCACTGTTCAATAATAACTATATTTTTGTCCATTCACGGTCATTTCACGAAGAACCTTTCGTCGGCAACTCTTCGTTTAACACGAACTCATTACCAGCATGGGTAACCGCCTATTTTTCGGGGCCAAAGGTACCCATGAAGCTGAGGTCTTGCAGTCACCCAGTACGAAAGACGAAGCGAAAGCAGCGGGTGGTTACAGTGGCGCCCAACACGTGCGGCAAGAAGAAGTGATTCGGCAACAACCGACAACGAAGTCTACCGAAGCACCAACGACGACGCCTAAGAGTGCTTCGTACGAAGACTCGGCGTACGGTACGAAGCCAGGTACTACTTCACGTTGCCCGAAGGACCTACGAATGGAAGCTGAACGACAGATGACCGAATACGAAGAGAACGAAACACTGTTACCAAGTGGAACAGTGGACTTAACGAAGGCATCTACCGAAGTAGTTGCTTCCTCCTCATCGGGGAATTCCAAAAACGACCTCTTTGCCTCACCAATCGCATCAAAGAGCTTTAACGCTTCGTCGAGGACGACGCTCCGAAGGCTCTAAGGAGCGTGGTCAGAGGGAAGACGAAGTACGAAGATCGAGAGACAAAGACGACGATTTTCAGCACCGTGATTCGTCTATACGCCGTTCTGGTCGTCGTAAAGGTTTTCTGTGGGCTGGATCTTGTAGTAGATGGCGTTCGGCAAGCCGTGATTTGTCAAAGAAACCGAGGAAGCATTTGACCTTTGCTTCGTCATCTTCCGAAGACGAAAAGACCGACGAAGACCGAAGCACTCTACTCAGAAGTAAGCCCAGCGATCCCAAATCTTCGGCCAGGCGTAAACGAAGCAGCACAAGGAGATACAAAGTTGATTCGGTTCGACGTGAACGCCGAACGAATCGAGAAAAAAGTCGACGAAGTCACCGAACCAAGCCCGAATCAACAACTGCTTCGGGCGACGAACACGACACGAAGACGACAGCCGTAACGAGACCGAAGTGTATTCTGAAACCGCCAAAGTTTGATGGAACGACATCGTTTGAAACGTTCTGGGCTCAATTCCAGAATTGTGTACGACACAATCGTTGGGACCGAAGCACCGAACTGGTCTACCTTCGTAACTAGCTGAATAAGGATGTGGTCAAGGTCTTGTTGGATTATGGGAAGGAAGTCACCGAATCACTTTCTGGATTGACAAAGATATTGAAGATGCGCTTTGGAGGAAAAACTTTCGCCGACAAGCATCGTATTGAAATACAAAACCTACGAAGACAGAATGATGAGACTTTGCAGAATTTGCATTCGGACATATGAAGACTAGCTGCATTAGCTTTTTTGTATATGGAATACCGAAGCAGAGAGATGATCTCGACGGATTATTTCCTAGATTCTCTGGCAGATCCGGACTCCGCGTTGAATGTTCGCGAAAGACATCCGAAGGACTTGGACTCAGCACTACAAATAGCCTTACAGCTCGAGGTATGGATCAAGGACAGCGAAAGGCTGAGGCTGGAAAGTCCGAAGACCGTACAAAAGAAGCCAAAGAAAATGAGAGAAGTGACGAAGTCCAGCACGACGACCGCATCAGCGACGAAACGCAGGAATGAGATGCTGTTGAAGGAATTAAAGGATAAGACGAAGAAAGTTCAGGTGTTAGAAAGCTGAATACCGAAGTCACCACGAAAACCGACAGATGGACGTATCAAAAAGATGGAGAATACGAAGAAAAAAGTAGAAGAAATACGGAAGGAAATGGCTGAGTTGAGGACTCAACTGCCGAAGCCATACGCTGCTAGGTCAGCGATTGAAGCACCTGCTTCGTCCCGGACCGAAGCACCTGCTTCGTCCCGGACCGAAGCACCACCGTGTCGATATACTTGCCGACGCTGTAGCAGGATTGGACACTTTGCCAAGGACTGTCCTTCGCCGACATCCGAAGCAAAAAAGGCCAAATGCAGTCGCCTTCGTACAGTGCACAAAGACCTAAAGACGTTCGTCCTGTACGCAACAAGCAAGTCAATACGTGCATCGAGGTGAGGTACTGAAAATACCAAATCAACGCCCTGGTCGATACCGGAAGTGATATTACCATTGCTGGGTTGAATTGCACAACGAAGTACGGATGGGCGATGTACGAACACCCAACGAAGTCAGTCAAGTTAGCGAACAACGAAGACATGCTAATAGAAGAAGTTACGTACGTGACGCTTCGGGTTGGCATCCGAAATATCGAGTCCGAAATCCTCATCACACCGGATATGCCTGGACTTATTATTGGAGTGGACTAGTTGCGGAAGCGACAATCAATGTATCAAGTTCAGCGACGGAGGACGGATTGACCTTCGGCGCGAAGACGGCACACACAGCGTTCGTCGAGTGTATGTGAGCGAAGACATTTTGCTTCCCCCTGCACAGCAAACGAATGCAGATGTCCGAATCATGCACGAAGGCATCCGAAGCAAGCCGTTCGTTGGACTAGTGGAAACCGAAGCAGTACCGAATCTGAGGCACGTTTACAGTGCCCGAAGCCTTATTCCAGTCAAATTCGGTGGTATTAAAATACCAGTCCTTAATGCCAAAAAGGAAAGTTAGATTTTGACGAAAGGGACAAAGCTTGGAGAGCTGCATACCATCCAAATAATGGACGAAGTACCGATCGAAGCACCCGTTTCGGTGCGGCCCGAAGACGCCACAAACGAAGAGAAAGAGGCCATTGACAAGCTGATGACAAAGTTACCCGAAGACATAACGAATGAACAGCGAAAGCGGGTAAAAGCTTTGCTGTTTCGTTACCAAAGCATCATCTCGACAGGAAAACACGATATTGGACGGACAAATTTGTGGAGCACAGAAATGATACTAGCGAACACCGACCAATGGGTCGGCAGGCTCTTCGGCGTCGTCCGTTTCGACACTTAGACTGGTCGATAGCAAAGTCAACGAAATGGTCCGCCATGGTATAGTGGAACCAGCCGCTTCGCCATGGGCTTCTAATATCGTTCTGGTAAAGACGAAAGACGAATCGCTTCGGTTTTGCGTCGATTACCTTTACTTTTTTTGCCAAGCTCTGGAAAACACATTTTTGGGAGTATCGCCGCATTCTTTGCACTGGACGACGTGTTTCGGTAGGGATTGATTTTCTAGGGGGTCTCAACATTTATCTTTCATACTTTCCTCCCTTAAATCCCCCTCAAACCGAAACTTTTAGGCCCATTTTCGGACTTAGAAACATTAGAACTGAAAATGCTTAACAATGGAGATGCATATCTACAAACTACCCTTAATCGTCATCGTAGCCTCAACAAAGTGGCATAGTGAAGAGGCAATGTGGCCTCGAAAATTCCAAATATGCGGTTATGTTGGACGCCCTGCCTACATTCACTGCACATCGAGTCGATAACACACACTATGTTTACCTAAAATCGAAAGAGAAACCACCGGAGAGTGGTTTTTTTGTACATAAATGTACAAAACATTAGTTTATACACTTGTTAACGGCAACATTTAAAGACTTGCACATCGAAAACAGCAAAAACTACAAAAGGCGATATTATTCAGCAGCACATTGACACACAGTCAGTGTGATGCGGGCAATATCGCCTTTTGTAGTTTTTGCTGTTTTCGATGTGCAAGTCCTTAAATGTTGGCGTTAACAAGTGTATAAACTAATGTTTTGTACATTTATATTTGCTGTTTTATTACTAAAATACTG
>Ga0209454_1004035_pt1 | contig 10799 bp, 6 predicted proteins | sample WorMetHERISLAND1_2_FD_187400 | JGI IMG/M metagenome (GOLD analysis project Ga0209454, IMG submission 187400) | Marine gutless worms symbiont microbial communities from Max Planck institute for Marine Microbiology, Germany - Olavius geniculatus... | ecosystem: Host-associated > Annelida >...
ACCGCCTTATAGGCTCGCGCTCCGCGCGCTCGCCATGGCCCCCTTGATTGCGGCCCGCCAGCTGGTGGAAAATTGACTAAGTGGCCCGCGGTGTCAAAAAGGTTGGACAGCACTGCCGTAGAGGACAGACAGACAGGCAGGACACGAAATGGGGCCTGTCGGGACGGCCGCACAATAAATAAGTAAGCAAGAGATACAGCGAATGTGTGTTTTACTGTTTTTGTGCACGTGAATCACTCGCTTGCATTATATCGCCTTTCATCCCGCGTCGCGCAGCCTCAAGGCAGGTTTTATATTAACATAATTTATAATATGCTGTGTCATGGCCGATTTGTTTTTTACTTCGCTCGCTTCGGCTTCTTGCGCAGTTGATTGCATTCGCGGCCGCCGGATAAACTCGGTTTTCGTTTGATTTTTCGCTTTCAACGTGCTTTGTTTGCGTGCGTTTTTCAATGTTTGCAAGATACCGACTTTTCTTCAACCTTCTGTTTCGGCAGATTATTCTACTATTTCACTCCCGACATTGTTGTTACGTAGTTTTTATGCACCAGCACGATAGTGTACCACCCAGTGTTTTTAGAAGTCACAACAAAATCGCGATTATGCTGAAGCATACTATTATGTTTTGAAGATATAAGTTGAAACAATATTAAATCTGAAACACGATGAAAATATTCAATCAACCATTAAGCCCACGTTGCCTTCGTTAGGTTACGTTACGTTGTAGCGTTGATTAGGCCTACTGAGAATTTTTTATTTCTCACAGGGAACTTCAAATTTGGTGTAATTTCTTCCCTCACAGATCAGAACTAAAATATCGGCCTACTGCATTACCGCTGTTTGTGACTCTTAGGGCTGGTGGGTCCAAACTTCAAACCCCGTCCAATTTTGTTGCCGTTTGTGGCCAAATTTTACCAAATTACGTTTTCGTACGCGGGACGGGTGGTAGTTTGCAAATTCGGTTCTGATTTTTGATATGTTTTTTTTTTCGTTCCGGATATATTCGAGATTAAAATCCGAAGCTATTTAGCGACTTCGCTCATTTCTTAGTCTCTCCCCACATAACTGACTCTGTCTGTGTACGATGACTGCTGATGTGAACTTGTGAATGGTCGCCGGATCTCAGCAAGTGCACCACGTGCGCAGTCTGTGTCTCAGCTCGTCGCGTGCTAATCGTATCCGGCAGTCGTACAAGGTTGCCGGTCAGTTGCGTCGCAGTCGCAGCCAGTGTACGTCCAAGCTGCTGCTCAAGATGCATTCGGTCGCCAGCTCGACGGACGACGGTCGCAACCTGTCGTCCAACAGTTCCAACAACTCGTCCACCGGTCGTCCCGTTCATAGTATACTTAGTACTCTCAGTTCACTGCTGGCTCGCTGGTGCTATAGAGCGCTGCAGGCGTCGCCTATAGTGAGTGGTCTGTGTATCCCTGGTGAACTTGTGCTCGTGATCTTGTGATTCCCCAGTGATTCAACCAATCTTTGCTCTGTGTGCTGGTAGCTAGGGCTACTCTGCGTCCGTGACTGTCGTAGCTGCGTTTGTCCATCTGGTCTGTTTGTTGCGTGCCATTATTAAATCTGCGCCGTGGCATAACGACTAATAGATTAGATTAACGATCAAGAGGTTGTGGGGTTCGGCTTCTGCTCGGGTCACTATCAAAATAGTTACTACGTGCGAACAGGTAAAGCATTTCTGTACCACCCAGATCAACTCAGTCTTCCATCCCTTGCGGGTAGGTAAATCGAATGCCGGCCTGTCTGATTGGGGTTAAGGCCGAACGCGTGCACCTGTGTCCGGTGGCAAATGTGTGTGATTCTATACGGCAGGCGACGTTTCGTGGATTTGAGGTGGGCTATTGTTAAGAGCTACATACAACCTTTTACTTTTGCCAATTAGTTTAAATTTAGAGTTAGGGTTAGCTAAACTCCCTGGACCCGTTGCTCGTTGCGCGAAAGAACGATTGATTATCAGATCGCGCAGTGCGCAGATTTTATGATGCCGCTCAACATATAACACCTCGTGAAATCGTGTTCGTGATTTTGTGATATCCCAGTGACTCATTCTCTGTGATGCTGGTTTACTAGCAGTAGCTATAGGGCTACTAATTCGGAGTGCGTTCCGTGTGGCAATGGCGTGCATGATGCCATGGGAGTTACATCGTGTCATGTCAATAGGACCTACCTGCCAACAGCTATAGTTCGTCGACGTGATAAAATACTATTATAGTCTCAATTGTGCTATATTATTATTACTATTATTATTGTTATTATTATTTAAATGTCAATATTTTTTTCATCCCAGGTAATAAACATTCCGGGTGTTGAAACATCGAACTAAAAGCAAACACTGAAATGGCTAGAGATCCGGATCTTAGTCGTTATCGATAAAACTCAGATGCACTAGAACACAGCTAAAGTGCTCTACTGACAGTCGCTGAAACAAGAACGACGTCTCACGCTATCACCGGATGTATCAAAATCAAAATGTCGACCCGGGGCCAAAATAAACTTCGAAGTGGAGGAATCCATTGTATTACCTTCAAAGTTTACACCTTTAAATAGAGCATTTGCGGGTATCGTTGTTACCTGATAAAAGTTTATTCACAGAGTGTAATCTGGCTTTTACGTTAAGCTTGCACCACTCTATGATAAACAACCGTATGCCTACTGCGAAGGTAACATGCTTGATTGATGTGACTGCATATGGAGAGATCGCAAAACGTAGTGCACTGCTGCACCACGATTCGAAATCGCGAACTTCTCTTGCATTGTGGTCGACCATTCTACAGTTGACAAAAAAAGGGTTTACGTCAGGTCAACTTTATAGTGGTTTTATTAAACTTCAAAAAGGCAGTATAGTTTGTCACTAATATGCTTGTTGTCGTGTGAATTTAAGAACACAATTGCAGCTTTAATTCCGCGTGTTTACAGGAACAATATTTGTCTGTCCAATGGAATGCATAGCAGTGGACAGAATATAAAATCGCCTGAACGTCCGTGCGTCCGTGTGTCCGTCTGACATCTGAGGCTTCGATTTTCATATCTCCGTTTCGGTGCAAGATAGACGAATGGTCACAATGGACTACCGCGAGTCGAATGGTCACGTGACTGACAATGTTGTTCGTTCAGTTATAATAATAGCGAAAGATGACAATAACATTGCTGCTGTACAATTTGAAATTTAACTTCTTACTTTGTACCACTAATCTATGCAGCTCATTGATTTTATTTATAGGGACATTATACTGTATAATCTATCAAAATGCATTGGACATACTCCGTGTTCGTTTGAACATTATTTTGTTAATTAAGTAGCTAGAATACTAAATAATTAACATAGATTAACTCGAATACTATTCTGTTTTTAGTCTGTCTACGACTAAGTACCAATGTATGTTAGTGTAACGCTAGGCTAAGTCTATTTTATGATTTTGTCTTTGTTGCTGTCTGTCGCATGGCTTTTATGCAATACGTATTACGTCGATATGCTTGGTTTATTTTCGTCTCAAAAGTTATCCATTGTTGTGAGTTATTTTGCAGACGCGTTCACATACAAAATGTTTGAAATTGATACCGAATTATACAACAGAAATACATAGCTTTTTCTACTGATATCGGTTTTTCACAAACGTAATACTTTTGAAGGCGTTCGCAAAAGTTTGTTTCGTCTTTTAACTTGAGTCAAATCGTGATGGCATTCCGTTAGTTTTTGAATGTTGACCAGAAGGCCACGCTTTCGCAAGCAAATCACGCGATGTCGCAGTAGAGTGCGTATACTGATCGTTCAAGGTCGTCCAAGGTCGTCCAAGGTCGTTGATTTCGCTACAAATCGAAATAAAACGCGTGTGTAAATTAATGTCGCTGATCAGTAGCAACCTGGAACTAACTTGCCGTGCTTCACAGATATGGCAATGGTTGCCAGCTCACCCCTACTGCGGCCAAAATTTAAGGGTGTTACTCTAGGATTAGGTCATTGTTGTTGGGGCTCCCAACGGAATCCAGCACGAAACTACAATTCAACACATAGTTTGATCAGTTTCACCAATTGCAGAAGCTGTGCATAAGTGCGAAGCATTTCGCTGAGAGCTTTCGTAATCTGAAACGAAAACCGAATTTAACAATTCAAACAGTTCTTGTTAATTCGCGTCATTTTTTCGCAAATTTTAAGAATGCAAAATTCATTTTACAACGATTCTTATTTTGAGTCTTTTATTTGTGTTTTATTTAATGTGTCTTTGATGTTGCATGCTACTGGAACCTCTGCATGAACTAGAATGCTTTCACTAATGTAGAACAACATTTTAGGTACGTAGATAAAAACGTACATTTTTGAAATATGTCGGTAAGGTCTAGTTTCTTGTAAATACATGTAAATTCGTTGTTTAATATTGTGATAAAAATAAATATAATGATACTCGTGTTCGGTCATTAAACAAAGGTGCCTCTGTACGGTTTCGTTCTTAGACTCAGTTTACAGCCAGTTTTTATGTATTAAATCAACAGAATTACGATATGTACTGTTGGTACCCCTCCTCGTACATTATTTTTTTCGATTCGTTTTAAGCTGCTTTTTATTTATTTCTGTTTATGCCATAGACAGGTTACCCTCCCTGTCGCAGTCACAAAGAGGCTTACGTTTTTGTTCTGCCTTTAAAAACGTAATTTTATTTTTTAATTTGTAATTTAGATCTCTGCAGCAGACTAATAGCAGATGAAGTGCGTGTGAACAGTCTGTGTTTAATTTTTTAATTTTTTTGTACGATTTTATGTTTATATTCTGAGTGACGCACAAGAAGTTGAATATACCCTGCACCTCAAAACTGTTCCGATTACGCGATACGTACTTTGCGTAAAACATGTAGGTGTATGTTCCGTTTTTATGTACCACCCTGTCAATCTCTCTTGGCATGTTTCTTTGTGATCTGTCTGTGGCGAATAAATGTATAGTATTTATATTTACTGGTGTAGAAAAGACGGACAGTTCGTTTTCGCAGTCTCACAGCTCGAGTATGACAAGCTTGGACAACGTCAACAAAGAAGCTATTCAGTCTCTCGTCTTTACCGACGCCTACACTCGCAAAGCAGGTTTGTGTAGTAGCCTAGTACTTAGTTGCTGTTCATGGGCGGCACTAGGAATCTGAAGCTAGGCGGGAACGGGGGCAAGGGTCAGAGCACAGGGGCAATGATTTTTTATGTGTGAGCTGGCCATCTTTCTTCAGCTATGCTTGAAATTTTCTGTCTTCTGTGTAGTTTTTCTTTAAACCTTATTTTAAGTGTTCTTTGTTTTTTTCTCTGTAACGCAGTGTAATGCGTGTTTGGTCATGCATCTACTTAGTGCTAAAACTCAGCCGTCTATTCCTCCTGGGTAGGTAAATCTGGTTGGGATAACGCGTAGCGCTTTCGCCTGTTTTGAGTAACAGTGTGTGATCCCATATGGCAGGTGACGCTTCGTAGTTCGGATATTGATTGCCAAATAAGTTTTAACCTTTTAAATTTTCGTAGTAGTGTAGTAGTGGATTGTAGTAGTTGTTTGTGGTTGTGAACAGAGCTGTCAACGTGTCCGTGTCTATGGGTCGGTACAAGTCTCGGCACAGTGCTCGTGATATCTCTGACTATATCGTCAGACGCCGAAATACGACGACGCGAACCGGTTATCGTTTCACCCAGCGGTTTGTAGCACACATGAATATTATTATATTGCTTTGTTATACATTCGCCCTGTTTTCTTGGCTTGCCCATTCAACCTGGCGTATTATATTATTTCTTTTTCGTTAATTAATAGCGGCGATGTTGTGCAGCATTTCGACGACATTTTTTTTAATGAAAACTTGTAAGATAGCCTAGATGTGTCATGTAGTGCACTGTGCATGAACAATTTTTCAAATTGTTCGGCGATTATTTTGATTTGTTGAAGGTACACAAAAACAAGGGCCTATATTTTGTTACAGCAGATTGCTTGTTTTTAGCTGATTAATCGCCAGTTGTTATATTGTTTGACTAGCGAGTAGCAGTGATCGAGTAATTTAAGCCAGGTGCTGATTGTTGGTGTAGGTACGATATTTCGACTGAAAGGTTCTATCATGGCAATATCGTTTCTCGACTGTAACGGAACGCTTATCCCAACGGTTGCTGAACCTTGGAAAGATGCTAAAGACGACAAACAAGCGTCGACTCCCACCCGTCAGTTTAATACATTTTCTTTCATTATAAATTTAATTTTTAGAATTGTACGTTCGTTGGGAAAAGAGTAACGCGTGTGCCAATTTTCAGCTGGAAGGCTCAGAGGTCAGGGTTTGAGTTATGTTTGCGCACTGCAGTGCGTAGCTAGGCGAACAACCGCATATTATGTCGACATTAGACTGGCTTTTTCGCATGGTCGTCTCTTCGAGATTCGGTCAGCGCAGCTTCCGCTCACCAGCGCTAACCTCGTGGAACGATCTTTCACTTGAACTGAAGATCACTGACATCAGTATAGACGGTGCTTTTCGATGTAAAAACTTTGTTAGAGGATCGTCGTCAACTATTGTGAGCAAATAAATGATTTGATTTGATTTGGTTATTTATTTGCTGCCAAGGTCAATTGTCGGCGAGTAATCTGAGGGCGAGAATGTCGCCGTCGTCGTCGGTCGACGTTAATTCTTCTACTTCCGCTTCCGCTTGTGATCGACAATTTGTCATCATCTGCTCCGAAAAACAAGCCCGGGTACGTCCGCAATTAGCAAACATTTATTTGCTTACTTTTTTTCCAAAACTAGCAGTGCTATGTTACTGCCAGTTTTACAGGTTTTGCTGAAGTTTTAAACGAGTAGATGGATGAATTGTGCGTCGCTTATTAACGTGCAGTACAGTTTAGTCACTTAAAGGCCAATTGACACATACCACGCAACTCAACTCATTAGTTGAGTTGAGTTGAGTTTCATCGACGTCGTAGTTGTGGATTGGTCACTAGTTCTTTGGAAGTAGCATAAGTAGCTGGACATTCGAGTAACGTCTAACTACAGTTAGTTTATTAGCGACAGATTTTGTTGGCTAAAGAAGTTGGCACGTTTGTAGTTTTTGTTTGTTTTTCTGTTTATCTGTGTGACTATTAGCATTACATTACAACTGGTAGCCAGGTCAGTAGCTTACTGGGCCAGTAGGATGATTTCTAACAACTACAACGAAATCAACAGCGATGCATTTGACTACAAAGATGATGAAGTGTGGTGATGATGATGATGTGATGTGTTCAGGTAATATCGCTGCCGTCGCAGACATGTACATACAAAGTGAAAATCACCGAAACATCTGTCGTTCTCAAAGCCGATATCATTAGCTTCAGGGGTACGTCAACCGATATGCATATATCTCAAAACTTGCATCTGTTTCTGGTTTTCCACTATTTATTCTGTAGTTTGTATAACATTGTTTTGTTTGAAAAATAGCGAGCATCGTAATAAATTTTTACTGGTTTTTATTTTCAAGATTTCAAAGTTACGTTTTTCTATATTGCTGCTAAAATATTTAGATAAATGACGTCTAAGTCCTCCTGTATGAATTTGAAGGTTATTGCTACGTCGTAAAGTATTATTTGAAGCTTCAAGTACCCCTGTCAAATTGCATCTCATTCTGTGAACGGCTTTGACAGGGACCTTAACAGACGAACTGACAGACCGCGCTGTGGTGACATGTGCAATAGCCGGTATTTGCGTGTATGTTTGTGTAGAAAGTGTATGTCTGGCGGTGTACGTTGCTAACGGTCACATCATGGCGTTTAGTTTGCCAAGTCTCAAGCCGCTGCTAGACACCGACTTTCTTCCGTTCCCTGATATCAGGTCGACTCGCAGTTGTACACTGCATTTGTCCAGTTGTTACAGTAACTTTAAGTTGTTCTGTCTAATGTACATGGTGTTTCATAAAAAGGCACCCTTTTTCTTTCTTTCATAATTCAGTCAAATGATGATCAATTTGCACGAAATTTTTATCAGATGTAGCCGAAGAAATACTAATTTGAAGTATTTAGACAAAATATGGCTGATAGTTAAAAATTCTTTCCTAGTCGTGACGTAATAATGACGTCATAGTGTGCTGCGAGTACAAACTGGTTTGTTGCAACTGGTGCTGACAGACTTGCTGAATAGCTGTCCTGCGTCGATGGCGAACTTTATCTGGTTTATTGATGCAAACTGTTGCAGTTTTAACACTGTAGCCCAAAAATGTCCAAAACGATCACTTTTCACATTTGTGGGGTGGGGATAGCTTAACTTTTACACATTTCAGCAAGACAATGCACCAGCACACTCCGCTTATGAGATGGATGAGTTTTTGGATTGCGAGACACCCGATTTTATGCCTCCATGTTGCTAAGTGCTGACACGATGAACATTTTTCATCAGTAAACCAGATACAGTTCACCATCAAAGCAGAATATTTACTGACAGAATCAGTTGAGACAAGCCGGTTTGTACTCACGACACATTATGACGTCAGCATTACATTTCGATTAGCAAAGAATATTTAACTAACGACTACATTCTGTTGAAATAATTTGAATTTGCATTTTTTTCTGCTACATCAGGTAAAAATTTCATGCAAATTGATCACTATTCGACTGAGTTGTAAAAGAAACAAAAAGGGTGCCTTTTATGAAACACCGTGTATAGTGTGTCATGCTATTTATTGCTAACAATAAAATGTGTTAAAGGCGTAAGAAGTAAGAGAAAAGGTGAAGAGTGTAAAAAAGATTTTTTTTGGTAATTCTGACTTACGTTATCGTTATTACCTTTCGACATTACTAAACATTTACGTCAGTTGGTCTTTTTACAACAATTTTCATGCTGTTTTTACACAACGCATCAAGTTCGTAAAACCACTTAAGAGAATATCATTTGGAATATCGTTTGAGGTGTAAAATGCATAAATAATCAGTATACATGTTTTGTATGACACGCACAGTATGTATGAGTTAGTTAAAAATAGTTTTCAGTAAAATAATGACGAATATGAACACCATTTATAAAATTGAACGGAATAATTTCCACCTCGCTGAAAATAGTTTAACTGAATTAATTGATTTGATTGGTTTTAAGTTATGGTATTTTATAATAGTCATTAATTATAATATCGTATATTTATCGCAGTCTGAAGCTTATATTCGTGTTTCACGCATGTTAAATATTGCTGTGTCCTTGTACGTTTAGGGTTGCACGGACATTCTGTTTTAGTAACAACGGACACGCTTTGCATCTGTGTTCGCCGAGTGAAATCCAAAAACTTACCATCTCTGCCGACGAATGGTTCGCACTAATCGATTTTTTTGACATTGTTCAGCTTTCAGTAATTTTTCAACGCATTGCTGGTGGTTACGTGGTACGTAAGTGTTGAAAATATTTATGAGCGTATTATCGCCATAGGTGCAAAAAACTCTGCACTTCAGTGGGCGTCATCAGTATTTTCCACACAATACAACTTTAACATGAGAGGGGTCATTAGATTTTTGACCTTTAACAAACGTCTTCAGTTTTGGTTCCAAACGACTGTGCACAATTTTCAAAAAAAATCTGTTTGTAACTTTATAACTTTTTATTAATCTTGCCGACAGATTGATCAGTGTTATAATAAATTAGCCTCGTACGGGACTGAAAAGTGACACCTCATGTCGTAATTTTCTACCATGTTTAAAGTCACGTGACACATAAACTAAGACAAATTGTTGTAATATTGTGATATTGTGATCTATAGTTTAAGAATCACTACTTATTTGTCAGCTGAGTTCCCGTTGTGAGTGAGAAAAAGAGACTTTGAAAATATTTCCAACTTTGACGGTATTGTGTCCTTGACATTGACCTCGGATCGGGCCACGTGGTATACCGTAGTGTAGCTGATCACTAATCGGAAGAATCGACCTAACAAATGAAACAAAGCCTTTTTGGTTCGATGAAACTACATACCATGATGCTGTTGCTTGTAGCGAGAACTTAAAGGAGATGGCGGGCGAGCTATTTCAGCCGTGTAATATGCCCGAGGCTCCTAAGCAGAACTTCTTCAAAAATCTTTTCATTGGCGCCATCTCAACCACCGTCGACCGCGAAGAACTCTGTTTGTATAGCAGATGCGGTTCTTTCTTTTTTACTTACTTACTTATTTATTCGCAGTAAAAATTAACAGCCAAGAATGTGCGTATGAGCAGAGGTTTGTATATCTTGCCTGTGGGTCTCCGTTAGTTGATATGGGCTATGCAGCGTGATTTTATCTACAAAAATATATAAGCCCATTGCAGATGTATTATGCGGCCATCCGCCTAGTGCTGTAGAGTTCTAACCGCTAGCATAAGATTGACCCCAAAACGTTTTGAGCTAACAGTTGAATTGGCACATTGGTCAAGTCTGCTCTGGGTGATGTTGACATCAAGTTTTTTTAATACTTTTTTTGTTTTCGAATTAAGCAACCGTATGGGACTGACATACAGAAGACGGACGGACAGACGGACGGGCAAGAAGCTTATTGCGCCGCACAATATAATAAACGAACAAGCGAATGAAAATGATCATTAATCATATTGTTAGTACTCGGATGGATGCCTGTCTGTGGATGCAGGGTTCCTACAGGCTTTCTGTAGCAAAATTCTCCGACTTTTTCCTGACTTTTTTAGTCATGAAATGACAATTTCCCCGACATTATCAAAACAATAACCCTATCGCACAAATGTCATAAATGGTATAAAGTAATGAAACGGTATTAATAGAGCAATATGCAAACAACAGAGGCTCTGGTCGGGGGTCAGGAGGCCAAGGCTTTTTGAAGCTGAAACACGTCTATAGTTT
>Ga0209454_1004036_pt1 | contig 10798 bp, 6 predicted proteins | sample WorMetHERISLAND1_2_FD_187400 | JGI IMG/M metagenome (GOLD analysis project Ga0209454, IMG submission 187400) | Marine gutless worms symbiont microbial communities from Max Planck institute for Marine Microbiology, Germany - Olavius geniculatus... | ecosystem: Host-associated > Annelida >...
GCTATCGATCAAGTTATCAGTTAAAATACAAAAATCAATATGATGCAGTTACTTCAAAGTCACACAGCAGCGAGTCCGAGACTGGTGGGTTTAAGTCCGAGTCCTGTGAAATAAGGACATGAATAATTCAGTTCGTGACCATTGCCGGACTCAAGAACTACATCACTGTCATAGGCACTAACAAACATCACATGAGTGACATGACACGACCGCTGTACAGCTCACAACTACCGACGTCAGAGTCGGTTCCGACTTCGTTTCCCCGTCGCCAGCTGTTCGCGATCTGGGCATCATGATAGACAGCGACGTCAGTAGAATGCAGTCGAACGTATCACGGACTGTATCTGGCTGTTTTGCAGTTCTACGTCAAATACGCAGCATTCGGCGATCCGTATCCGTATCTGTCTTCACGTCGCTGGTCGACGGTCGTGTCGCTCATCATGCACATCTACACTACGGCAACGCCACGCTCGCCGGACTTCCGGAGAACCAGCACCGCCGACTGCTCAATGCTGCCGCGAGACTGATCTACCGGAAACGTCGGTGCAAACACGTCACACCTCTTCCGTAAGAGCTTCATTGGCTATAGCCCAGAGAGCGTGTCGTCGACTTCAAACTCGCCGTTCTCATCTTTCGGTGTTTACACGGTCTGGCGCCACGCTACTTAGCCGACGACATACGTCGCGTCGCCGACACCAACCGCCGACGCCTGCGCTCGTAATCGTCGGCTCTACTGACTGCCAGACCAACGCGACTGGTAACCATGGGCGACCGTGCCTTTCCGGTCGCCGCTCCCAACTAAATTATTTTTTTCTAACGTTTTTACATTAATCTCCAAGAGTGGTTTAGCAGTTTTTCGGAACATTAGGCCACTTTAAATAATTTTTATATATGTATGTATGTATGTATATGTATGACAGCCTAGACGCCTTGCTGACATATTGATGTGTTAGTCAACACATTAACCGCGATCCACGAAAACGCTCGATGTCCGGTTTAAATGGGTGACTGTTCGCGAACAGGTAAACTATCTCAGATTCTCAGTATACAACCAAACATTCAAAGTCAACTCAGCCTTCCATCCCTCCGGGGTAGGTAAATCGAGTACCGAACAGTCTGGCTGAGGTTAAAGCGGAGCGCGTTCACCTGTGTCGGGTGGCAAGTGACAGGGCAGGTGATGCTCTGTGGTGTGTACCTCGAAGCCCTGAAGTCGTCCGACGTTCATCATGTCGTTGGCGGCTTTTGGCACAACTCGCATCACTTCGACGGCTTTCTTCAGATCTGTGGCGTCCAGCCCTGCCCGCTCCGTGTACTTCAGTATCTCCTGCATAAATTATACCACAAGTCTTATGTTCCGAGACCAAAAATTTTGGCCTTGACCTCGGTCTCGTCTCGAAACTATGACCTCGGCCTCAACTTTGGCCTTAAACGACCTGGTCTGGGTGGTAGTGCTTTGGCCAAAAATTTCTAAAACCACGAAACTTCTAGCTTACGATGTCATTGTTACTTTTATAGTACTATACCTTCGACCTCGCCTTGGCCTCAGCTTTGAACAGTTGGCTTCGACGTCGGCCTCGTGGTTTTGTCTTGATGTCGTCCTCCGCCTCAGACAATGACAGCGGCGTGTTTAGCGGGCCGCCGCTTTGAAAGTAAAAATACTAAAAAGAGAGAAAAGGTGTTTGCTAGGCCTGACATAACATTTTCTGCGCCTCCCCACCCTTTTTCACATTTCTAAATTCGCCCCTGACCAATAATCTGATGACTACTATCGTTAACGATGCTTCCTGAGTATCCCTTCCTAGCTGTAAGTAAGTAAGTAAGTAAATGATTTATAAAGCGCCAAAGTCTCAGAAAGAATCAGGGCGCATAGGATGATAGACACTAGGTGGCAGAAAAGGCTGACTAAAAGTAGTGGGTCTTTAAGTGACGTCTGAAGGTAGCCAAGGTTTGACATTGACGAATTGGAGGAGATCAGGAGTTCCAAATTTGCTGTAGAACATCACAGCCCTAGGCTACAGTAACAAATTACTCATTACAACCATAATACCAACTGTGTAAAAAGTTTAAAATGCCAATAATTAAAAGAGTTAACGATGGCAGATGTACCTTTTCGTTAAGAGGCACATTTTCTGTCATCGATAACTTCTCAAATTATGCACATTTTAAAATTTTTATTTTCACAGCTGGTGCGGTTGTAATCAGTTCGCATTGGCAGCGCTCACATGTCCAATGACGAAAAACCAAACGAAACAAAATCGCACGCATTTGCGACAGCCGCATAGATTGGATTTTGTTCAGGTTTTGTTCTAGTTTTACCACACATCTGCGCACCGTCTGAATGACGATACAACGACTTTTAACTTTTTACTGTTTAAAACCTCTTAAGAAAACGTACTCTTTAATGGCAAAGCCTATGTAGGATAAATATGGCAACCGATGCCAACGTGCTTTCTTACACATAGAACTCTCTTTATCCTGGTCAACTCCGCCATAAGTCGTCTCTCTCTGACATCATCATTATCGTTATCCCAGATATTAAAGCTGTCTGCACGAGCTTTCTAAAAACTCGATTATATCAGAAATCAAAATCATTTTCTGGAAATCGTGAGCGCATGACCCCTCAACTCAAAATCATCAAATGTGACGTTACCATAGCGCTCACATAAACTCTGGCAAGCGTTACAGAGATAAGATCTATTTGACATTGACGGCGACCTTGAGCAGAAGCTGGTACTTCATGATTCGCTGGATCGGTTTAATGAGCATGTCTGGTATCTGCAGCCGGTGCCCCAGCTTCAGCCGCAACTCCTGCACAGCAGAAACAGGCAAGCAGAATATCAAACGCCTCCACTCCCGTCATCCAACCACAACAACTAGAAGCGATCAGAGATCTCAAACCTCCGATAAAAATGGTGCAGCCGCCTAGCGAGGACAAATGATTTAATACAGTTGTTGTCCTATTGGTAAAGAATCCTGGACAATGATCCGGAATCGATGAAAAAACAGTATCACCATCAAAATATAATCACAAAAATAAGCCATCTTAGTGTTATCATAACTGTGGCAAATACGGTCAGATTCTACAATTTTTCTTTCATTTATGCATTTAGTGATAAACTGCGGCAGAAGCAGAAGCAAACGCTGCCATCTCACCACAAATCTGTAGACACACTACGTCGTCAAATTTTAATGTTCAATCGGCCCGATTTTTAGAATATGCTGCAAGTTTATGTCGTTTGCTGTTTGTAAACCGGAAATGACGAACAAAAGCTATATTTACACGCAGTACAAGGGATATATATTATAATTCGATTCTGCGTGGGATAAGCTTCGCTGCGTGGTAGCTTACCTGCTAAAAGTCACGCCGTTTCCTACGCTTATATTTTCTTAATCCGATTTCACTCGCAACAGTAAAAACAACCATTAAGAGCATTTTACAACTGAACGCTTAATGCATCAGTTGTTGGATTTAACTGCTACAGCACAAGCGCTCATTATCACGACGTCGTTGCTGAGTTACTTATGCTAGCTATTTTTAACGCTGTCCAATTTCGATACAATTGGCCAAAATATTAATAAGTACGTTCCAGCTTATTCTTTTTCATTTTACTATTTACAATTAGCTCTGCCATTAAGGCAGACTAATTGACTGACGGACTGACTATAGATGTATAATTACCTCAAAGAAGTCGATATACTCGGCGACGATGTATTCTGACTTGGGCTTGTTCTCACAGTACTTGACGTACATGTAAAGACGCCTCTCCTGCATACAATGTCAGCAATGCATTATCATAGTTCACCAGTCTCATTGGTGAAGCCAATGATAATAGCCAAGTGAGATTCTGCGTGGGATAAGCTTTGCTGCGTGGTAGCTTATCCGCTGAAAGTCGTTAAAAGATATTGTTAAAATGTTACGCTTATCAGTGAAAAGCCAATAAACAGAAGAATTTTTAGCACAAAGTAGTACATAACCAGAAGTAACTTTAATCGTTAAATAATTATTATACTGAAACGCTACGATTACGTTATAATGTTATAAACCTGAAATTTATGTTTCAGAGAGTACACACGAACTCACGTATCGAGTGAACAGTGATCCAAGCCTCTCTGGTTCATCTGCGCATCGATTCAACTCCGGTTGAAACGTTCTACAGGAACACAAAATTTCAGCAACTTATCCACCATTAATCGATCAACACAGCATGCACTGAAATATAAAAATTTCAGTTAAAATTCATCCAATTTCACTGAATTTACACTGATATCGATCTCACATACAAATTCCTATAAGTGATTAATAGCAACCGTGGCCACCTCGCATCATTTCGAAAACACGACGGCGTAAACGCCCAAATCATCAAATGATCTGACCCCCCCCCCGCACTCTCATTTAGCGCGCTCCCATCGCCCTCGCCGTATCAACCATCCACAAACTACAGTACACTGCCCACGGCTATCAAACATGGTCAGTTTTTATCCTGCCAAATGTATAGCTGTATCGAAAAAATATAAACTGGATTCTAACCAATAAATAAGCATTCTATCAGACAAATTGATAGATAATTTTCGCCACGCTTTCTAGGAAGATCTTCCGGCAGCGAAACGTTAAATTAAAACCAGATCGGCTTATATACGCTGTCAGTGCAGGCACACCTGAAGCTGAATAGTTCTAGGCTTTCTAGCCGCGACTGACTCACAGACGAATATTAAATATCCGTACGCCGGATATCAGCCAGCAAAGCAATATAGGCTATTTGCGCTTACCATACTTCGTTCAAAACAACCGTTCAATGTCTTTCTACCAGGAAATAACAAACACTACCGTGTATTAATCTCTGCTTTCTACTTGGCCGTCTGCGCTCCAAAGTCTATTTCAACCATTCTCGGTAAAGAAAATATCCTCGAAAGTGGCCATTTTGTCTTTATTCTGAGACGGAATAACCATTTTTGTTGAAAAACTGTCAGGGTGTTGCGTCACTCAGCCAACTCAAAACATTACTAGACGCTAAACAGAGTTTAGCTTTTGTTGGCATTGGTCAATCCTGTAGGTCTCCTCCGATATATTTGGATATGTTCTGTTACGTAACCAGCCGAGATAGCCAGGACAAATGTCCCAGTTCGTTTGGTGAAAATTATATTACAAAAGAAAAATTTAAAAAAAAAACCAAAATGTTTCGCTTGCTCGCAATGTTATCGTTTCAGCTGCAGAAGTGTTTTATGAGGCTACAGCTGCATCTAATTTATTTTCGACCCGGCCTGTACCCAAACCTTGCTGGGGAGCTTGCGACGATCCTCACAACCCTAGTGGGGCTGGAAAGAGGGTACCCCTTCTTCATTCCCCACCCCACTCGACGCGTGTGGCTCTCCCATTACTGGAACGGATGGACGTCGCTGAAATGGTGGTAGCGCAGTAGCGGTGATCGCACGAAGCAAGAACAGCAAAAAAACAATAAATAAGAAAACTGAGATTATGTTCATGAGACGCGCGAGAGCCTATACCAGTTTCTGTTCGCAGGTACAGTGTAGTTTTAGTCTATCTCCATCCATTTCGTCACAATTCACTCTTTTGCAACCGAAAATCGCCAAAAAATCACTAAAACCCCTATTTTTGTAGTTCAAGGCCATTTAAAATCATGGATGTTGATAACACTAAAAAGCACGTCACCACGTGCTTGTTCACTAAGCAGCATGTCTGTGCTTTTTAATGGGTGCCCCTCTTTTGCCCCTCGTTTGTGAGGACCCCCTTCACTCAGCGGCATAAAATATTAAAGACTCTAAGCTATCATGTCGTGAAACCCGAAGTCTCTATATCACCTGGGCTTGAATCGGTACCGGACAGACGGACAGAATTACCGTAGCTAATACGCGCCATAGCTCTAGCTACGTTAGCTCTCGCGCGTAAAAATACCTCTGTACGTCAACTAGTTCAAGCCGCCGTAAGTCACGTCGTATGTATTGTTATTTCTCCCTCTGCGATAAGTTATAGGCATATGTTTTCTGATAGGTTTTGACAACAATGACAAATTACCACCCGGCTGTGCCGAAACCAGAAAAAACTTAAAATTTCGTTCACAGCCCTAATGCACTGTTATTTTTCACCACCGAAGACGTGTTCATAGTTGCCGGTAATGATAATTTACGCTGTGTGTTCAGACTTTCGTTCTGGTTCAGCCTTTTCAGAATTTGTATTAAGCTTATACATGTACATCTGTTATTTAAGACAACCACTGTTTGGCGTACTCTCGGTGCCAGTCGAAGATCTGGTGAATGTTGCCGAAGACGATCTTATCCTTGCCTTCCATGCCAGCAGGCATTGACACCTCGCCGTCTTTAATCGCCTGCATGTATCCCTGTATTACAAACAGCACGTGCATCCTCAGACCCAATACATTACAGTGTCTGCGAACACTCAAGACCAGGCTCAACAGATACTGTCGAGTTGAGTTGCGTCGCAAACGTGAAAAATCACAAATGACGAGGCAACTGAACCAGTGTGAGCAGTCGTTATCTAGTTTCTAACTATCGTATTGTGTTAGCACTACTCGGTGAACTGAAAAACTTGAATTAAAAACTGGGTCACGACAGTTTTTTGTACACTGTCACACTGGATAAATTCAGTTTCCAAATTTTTGACCGAAATCTGCCTGGTATCAGCAGCAATTTAATTCACATCTGCGACGCCAACGAGACTTAACTCACACTCAGTTTTCATTTTTTTCTCCTTTTCTGCCTCTCACTGATCACGTGTGTAAACTGTACAGTAGCTAAGAACTAGTTATGTTCTTCTACGTCCATTTAGAACGTTTTAACACATAGCCTAATTTTTAGTATCTAGTTTAAGAAATATGACTATTTTTTACTTTATAGAGTGTGATCATACGTATATGGCTCACCTCAACAATCATGCCAAGGTCTTTGACGTAGTCCGTCTCAGTCTCAATCAACTCCGCAATCACATATCTGTCGCAGCGCAACAACAATGCATGATGAAATATACAGGGTGGGCCAAAATATTTGCACCATATTTTATACGCCTTGAATTAGTCAAATTTCAACCAATTTTCAGAAGTCTTTTGCTGTCAAAGTCAGGAGAAAATATGTTAACACACTTTCTTTCCTCCAATTAAACGGTATAACTGTTTATGGAAAACACATCTCAAAAATACGGAGCGTCACATGCCATATGTATCACACAATGTTATATAACACAAAAAAGTAGACACAGGTTGACGCGTCCCACCTCTACCCCAGCCATACAGGCCAGTACTCGACTTACCAACCCGGACGGGTTCGAAAAAAATGGAAGGCTGAGTTGACCTTGACGTTAATTCAAGGTCAACTGGTTTACCTGTCCGTAGTGGCAACCAATCTATAGGGTATCATATCGTATCATATCATATGATCATTTTCATATCATATCATTTGCTATGGTGCCTCTCATCAAACCCACTATCTCACGATCGTAAGTCCAACACCCTACCGTTAAGCTACCATTGGCTACATCAGATGTCAGTAAAATTACATCGCACACAGACTTCCTCCTACCCTCTTTTCTCGATGTATTTGGCGGCCTCTTTCTCCTTGTCGGCGGCGGTCGTGTAGCCAGTGTCGCCGGCCGCTGACAGGCTGTCCGGCTCCGGCTGAAAAGGCTCGGTCGACGCGGTCAAAGCTTCCGTCGCACTGACCCCTAGACGATCGACCGACGCCCGTCGACTTGACGCCAGCGGCTCGGCTGAGACCGCCGCCAACTCGCCATCCTCCCCCTCCGCGGCCACCGTTCCGCCACCCTGTAACCAACCAGCAAAACTATACAATCAATAAATTTACGTCGTCAGAAACAGTCCTTCGGTGAGGTGGAAACTTCAATGGTCACTTGACGCCCAGTTGTGTCAGGAATATTCGTATGAAAAATCATTAAAATTTGTTAATCGATCTTCAAGTCACGATCGATAATGTCGGGGTCCCTTTATGAAACACAGTGTACATAGCGTTCCCGTCGCCACGACAAAACCTTGGTATAGTCTGCGGTCAAAATGACGTCATCTAAGTGTCTGAAATCAAGACTAAACTCGAGACTTATCTGTTTTTCGCCTTTTCCCGCAAAGTAACCAAAGTGCCATAAGCATTTTTCACTTAACATTTTATGATACTGTATTGTAAAAATAAGGCAAAGTGAGCCGTGCCCCTATAGAGCGTAGGTGGGGTGCTCATCTCCCGGCTGTCGCCGTTGATCCCGAATGCGGATAGACCACTGAGTCTGTGACGCATGGCCAGTGCGACGCCAGACCTACGGTTACCTTCCCAGCCGCAGAGCATCACCGCCCCTTGGCCGGTACCAAATTATACTGCTTTGTGAACAGAGGCACATGGGTGTAAACAATATGCCCAGAGCTATATGCACCTGGCATAAAACAGGCCGGCAGTTGAACTCGCAATCTCCCGATCACGAATCCGATGCACTCACCAATGAGTCACAACACCTTGGTGGATATACAAGCAGGGTGGCGCATAAAAATGGAATATGCTGCATGCTTCACGTCTAGATCGATCAATCGGACAATTTCGTAAACAACAGTAGCCTCCATCATTGCTCACGGCGCGGGGAATACCCATAGCAAAACGGACGACCGCATGCTATAGTGTTAGTGTTAGTTGTCCGTTGGTTTTATTTCCTGCTAAACAACTGTTCTGAACATGCAGAAAGCTATGATTCCTAGAAGCTGGTGCATGCATGCATCCAATATATACTGTGGCTTAATAATATAACTGACCGTAGTGAGGTCAGCTGCGGTTGACGGCGGCGGTTCAGCGGGTGCAGAAACAGCACTCTGCTGCTCAGACATCTGTGCACATCACAACCAAGGCCTTTCGAGAACCAGCTGCTCTCTATTTACGTTTGTTAACCGTAAATACGAAGAAGCTGGCACTCGACAGGCCTTGATGACTACAACCCACACAACACACGCTAGTAAATTATACGCCGCCAGTAACGTAGAAGCGGCTTAACCGGTTAAAGAGTTGAAAGGGTTCGAAAGAGGCAGGAAGTTGCCATTTTCCGACAAATAACTGCAAATTTCCGACGGATAACATTATGGTACGTGCTCGATATTTTGCATCAATTTTGCCCCTAAATTCCCCCAAAATGGCAGGACCTTCAGCCCCGACTTTTTATTCTTAAAAGAAAATTTTTCAACCATGGGCGGCGATCCCGCGGAGATGAGGGGGACATGTCCCCTCCAATATTTGGGCAGAGAGACAACAGACACGGCAGAGAGACAACAGACAGGTTGTCCCCCAATAAATTGTTCAAAAACGATCAAGTTTAGTTTAATTTCGACTAAGCATTTCAAATCAGGTCAAGGCGACATTTCTGCACCTACAACAGGTCATTTTTTTCTGCTCGCTTCCCTCGCACATTATTTGTAGCCCTACTTTTAAATTTGTGGCACTACCCTTAGGCGTAATCCTATTTTTTAAACTGTAGTAAATGTGGTCAGTTGAATACTCAGAAAAATAGTTAAAACTGTTGCCACTAAATCTCATTTAAGGCTATAGAGTAGACCCCAATGCACGAAATTTGACTTTGGCCGGGGTTCTGCCCCAGAACTCACTAGGGAAGCCCACAACACTCCCCCAGTCCCTGTACCAGAATTTTGGAGTTCTTCTGAAGCCCGAGAAAAGAAAGCAAAAAGTAAAAAGAAAGGGAAAAGAGCTAAACAGGAAGGTAAGAATGAAAGAAATGAGAGAAAAAGCAAAAAAAGAGAAAAAAGGAGAAAAAGGAAGGAAGAAGGAAGGGAAGGGAAGGAAAGGAAAGGGGACTCTCTGGATTTATTTCCCTAGAAAAAAAATTTCTATAGCTATGCCAATGCAAAAAATGCGTGCAATTATACACAAAAAAGTTTCAGCTTCTTGGGCACAACGTCCTCCAGACCCTTTTCTGCACACAAAAAACGAAATAGTTTAAATAAGTTTGGAAAATGTACTTGAATGCATTAACTTGTATCAAGTAAATGTAATGATTTAGAAGAAGTGTGCACATACTTAATCTGAGTATATATTACTTCTTACAAGTAAAACTTTGTTATTTGTACATATTGTGTACTCTTTTAATAAAAAGTGTTCATCTTGGCTCTGCCCCTGAACCCCGCTGAGGGACTTCATCCCCAGACCCCTTAGTCCGTCCCCCAATGCTCACTAAAAATTGCCGCTCTTGTTTTCAACAGAATAAAATTAAGGCGGAAATTGAGAGCAACTGCCCCTTTCCCTACCAGACCGTCGCTGTACACTTAGGCTACATTAGCAACATTCATAGGATCTGCTTTACTACCAGAGAGAGCGGCATCCCTATTCCTCATAGCTACTGAGGCGTCTCACAGTGACAGCGGTCTGCCACAGTTCAGACGACTAAAATAAACAAAAAAAATTGAGATAATGCTCACGAGACGCGCGAAAGCCTATAGCAGTTCCGGTTCAGTAGTTTAGCTGAAAATTGGGGTGTTCACACTAAGTTAATATACAAATACCAAGTTCTCTATCTGGATCGCATAACGATAGTAGCGTGGCGGCACCTTGTGAATGACATAGACTTGTGTCGCAGCCCGAAATCGCCAAAAAATCCATAAAACCCCCTATTTTGGCGTTCATGGTCATTCAAGGTCATTGAATTTGGCGGCAATCGAGAGCCATTGTACGACTTCCTATTAGTGATTAATAGTAACCTAAGCCCTATCTCGCACCGTTATTGACATACAGCGACTTATTGGCTAAAAAATCGCAAATTTTTTCCACTCCTCTC
>Ga0209454_1004039_pt1 | contig 10797 bp, 5 predicted proteins | sample WorMetHERISLAND1_2_FD_187400 | JGI IMG/M metagenome (GOLD analysis project Ga0209454, IMG submission 187400) | Marine gutless worms symbiont microbial communities from Max Planck institute for Marine Microbiology, Germany - Olavius geniculatus... | ecosystem: Host-associated > Annelida >...
ATCTCAGTAACGGTGCAAGATAGGGCCTAGGTTACTATTAATCGCTAATAGGAAGTCGTATGCTGGCTCTCGATTGGCGCCAAATTCAATGACCTTGAATGATCTTGAACGCCAAAATAAGGGGTTTTATGTTTTTTTTGGCGATTTCGGGCTGCAACAGAAGTCTATATCATTCACAAGGTGGCGCCACGGAACTATCGTTATGCGATCCAGAATTTGGTGTTTGTATATTAACTTAGCGTAAACATCCTAATTTTCGGCTAAACTACTGAACCGGAACTGCTATAGGCTTTCGCGTGTCTCATGAGCATTAGCTCAAATTTCTTGTATTTTTCGTTGTATATTTTATTGTGTGGCTAGTTTATGGACTTATGTGATTTAAGTAAATGTGGATTGATTGCTTGATTGATAGGAGAATTAAGTAGATCTTGAAATAATACTGCATTACTGTGTACCGTATGTTAACAGTTGAGAGCGGAGGTTTCAGTTATACGTCTGACGGATCCTTAGTGATAGACCGAGTACTCACTCAGCACTCGGGTAGTTACTCATGCGTCGCACGCAACAACTTTACTTCTGCCATTGCCACATTTAACATCACTGCTGGAGGTTTGTTTCTGTTATATTTGGCACATAATACTTTAGCTTAATTTTGCTAATTTTATTTATAGTAAAATCTTAACAAAAATAAGTTTAACTTACACTCTATGCCATGCTGTACAGCATTTCTATATATGAAAACGTTTGTTCACATTTAATACAATGAGTTTTCAACGAAGACATTTTTTACCTAAATTTACTTTTACGTTCGTGTCTTACTGCATTTCTCTTTATCGATACCGGGATGTGTCAGACAGACGGATGGACAGACGGAATTTTGATAGCTAGTACGCGCTTTGCTAGTAGCACCTAGGTGCTGTCGCGCGTAAAAAGTCGGTATTGATAATCTTTTTTCACGCAAAACAGTGTAGAAACAGCAGAGACAAGCAGAAAATAATACACAGAATAAGCCTACAGATGTCTAAGCTATATGACTTTGTTCTTGGACTAAAGTCTTCGAGAAATTTGACCTCCGCCACTATGTGGTTAATGCGTGTAGGTCCGCCGGAGATTCTCAGTGCGAGGTCGGAGCATCTGATTGTACGTGGACAGCCGTACGTCGTAACCTGTGAGGCTACGGGCGCGCCCAGTCTCCAAGTCTACTGGAAAAAGAACAACGACACTCTCCTGAACGACACCTCAGTCACGGTAACTTATCAGAGGCGGGTTTGATCGTGTTCAGCAAACACGGGCCTCAGAAAAGGGGGCCCTTACAAGCCATAAAATGTCCGATAGCAGCTCGATATTTCAAATGGCGTGTGGGGACCTTTTGCGTTGCATGCGAAGCAACATTTAAAAGTTGTCTCTGCGCAGAACGATATTCTCTTGTCCTGAGGGCTCTGGACGCCGTATTATAAAATCCAATATTTAGGACGTTACTTACTTATTAGTTGTTTACTTACTTATTGTTAGTTTGATGCAAAGTCTATTTATAAGGCTTTCAAATTAAGTCAGACAGCCGTATGTTAAATCATATTATAAGAGCGGCAAAACGGCGTAAATTCGTGGTAAGTTTTTGCACATTTGAGCCCCACCAATACCGAGGTAATGTGGTTGGGTTCTCCACAACAGCTGGCGAAAGTCAACGTTTCGGATGTTCCGGTGGCGTCGGCACGTATCAACATCTCGGAGACGGCCCGTAACCTCGGCGTCATCGTCGACAGTTAGCTGACGCTGTCTGCACAGGTGGTCGCCGTGTGTCGCAGTGGCTACTACCAGCTACGGCAGCTCTGAGTCCAGGGCCGTAGTCAGACGGGGTTTAGGGGATGCTTAGCACCCCTACTCAGACTGTTTAGCACCGGTACTAAGAGAAGCCCTTAGCACCTGAAGCAGCTACGGAGATAGATGCTTTGCTGTTGCAGGTCTGAGGCTGTGGAACAGTCTGCCAGCTCATCTGAGACAAACTGACATTAACTTTGAACAGTTTAAACGGCAGTTAGACATTTTGTTCGGGCGCCGAGAGTGCCGCGCTTTGTGGCTATTGTTAAATTGCGCCTTCTAAATAATCTTACTTACTTACTTACTATATAGTGTCAGACAATTCATATCTTTTTTACCGAACAGGGTGTAGTGGGTTTTAATCCAGCCCTGAAAACTTGCGTCACCGTCAGCTGACGTCATGGAGGCTACACTTTTGACGCTGTACCTACTTAGAGGAGTATGCATAAAACAAGCAGTTAACAAACTTTGCCGCGTGATCGAGAAAGAGTCCGTGCAATTATTTTAAAAAGAAGACCAGCTGTCGCCAGGACAGCCGACCGCACTAGTTGTCAGTGACCTTCAAGGTCGATGATTTTTCAGGTCATTTAAAAGTCAATATGTGACTTTTGTTAGTGATCAATAGCAACCTAGGCATTCGCACCGTTTAACCACTATAGAGCGTAACAGCCTTCAAAGTCATCCAAGGTCGTCTGACAGGGCGTATGCCACTTTTTATTAGTGATTAATGGTAACCTTGGCCGTATCTCTTACCGTTTCGAGATGTGGCCAGTTTTTTCGTTGAAATACGCACATTTTTTCCAATCCCACGCTATTCATACCTGAATTTGAAAATGTTTTCCTTGCACTAGGTCGCTAAAATTTTGCACTCTTGAGTTTGGCACACATGGCTAATTATTCATGTAAAAAAATTTCTGACGACCTGAAGCTTAGCCACCATACATCCGTTACAGACAGACAGACAAACGGACGGACAGACGGGCAACAACCATGCCAATAGTTCGACCGTTACTTAAGTATGATCAGCTAAATTTCGTGTCTCTTAATTTGAGGCCTCGTCGATTTTGGACAGATGCGGCGTGTGGTGGCAAAAAGTATGCAGTTTGGCACGATTTCGGACAACTTCAAACTTTTGATCGCGGAACGGGAAAAATATTCACCACCAGAAAACAGCATTGCAAGCCATACGTTCAGTGTCTATAGCAGAGGTCGGAACTTAATGGCTGCGTATGCTTCTGCAGGTGTACAGTGACGGCAGAGTGTCACTAAACAACGTCAGTGCTTCAGACGGCGGACAGTACAAATGTCTGGCAGTGAGTACAGCGTACAGACAAACTGATCAGCGGACACTCAACGTCGTCGTTGCTAGTTGGTTTTTTTAAAGTTTGCTTTAAATTTGGTTCTGTGGCCCATTTGACTACGCAAATTATTTCTTGTAGTTTTGACGAACTGCATGTTTGGTTCGTCACTGTAAGTAAACGTTCTAATTGCCATTTCTAAATTTTTTTGGCGCAGCCTATGGTCACTTTTTGTCTGTTGTTGAGCACTTTTGTCCTTTTGACGTAGCAAATGTTTGACTTCTAAATTATATGTTTATTGCCGGATAGTAGTATTTTTGTCCAAATCCGGCTATTTGGCACGGCACGGTTGCGTTTTAATGATACTCCAAATAATGACGATAATGATGATGATGAGATTGATCACTAGGATGCATTAGTTAGAGGTGTAGGTTAAATCACAAAAGTTTTCGTATCGGCCTTTACATCAAGCCCATCGCTATACAGTAACAGCCCATTTCTGTAAAAGCTATAACGCGCGGTTCGCAAACGACGTATCGGGGCTGTTATACGTCGATCGTTTGATAAACCGTGATGACGTTGTTGATTATCCTGGTCTGTCAGCTGATCCTGGTGCAAGTGTAAGTCCGTTGGCGACTGTGACGACCGTTAGGCAATCCATCACCTTCACATGCAACCGCTCCGGCCGTCCACTGCCGAACATCGCTTACTGGACACTCGCTAACGGCGCTAAGCACTACCCTGCGGCAGATCAAAAGACAGAAGACACTGAAACTAGATTTAAGGTCAATCACGTGTGCTCTATCTTTTGGTATTTTATCTTTTTAAAATAAAAGTAGGCAAAAAGCTGCGAAAATTGTCGATTACTCACACTATTATTCGTTGGAAGTTTTTAATGAATAAAACATTGCTCGTCAAAAAGTCAATTTAGGTCACTTTGCTAAGATAGCACATAGTAAATAAAATGGCAAACATGAAAAATATTGTAACTTCCTCCGGTGAACGCAAAAACATTACTCTTCTTACAAGACTGTCTATAGAACGAATACTCACTGCAGTTTATGAAATTCGTTAGGTCTATCATTCAAGAGTCTCGAATTAATGACGCCGAATTCGGTGTAACCTATGGTTAATTTTTTTTAGTAATCTAGCTCCTGATTTGTTCCAAGCTTCAGCCTAGAATTATGTGTGCAACAGCCGCACAGCTCCATCATTGAAAAGTTTAGATCGGAGCAGGAAGATGGAGTTTTCCGACAGACAGCTACAAATTCCCAACAGAAATATGTACAGATGCTCAAAATAATTTAACTCGGCTCTTAAATTTCGCTAAAAATTGAAAATTGAAAATTTTTCAGCACTAGTTTTTGTATTTTTCGTAGAAATTTTTCTTCGGCAAAGAGAATATGTTCCGACAAGCTAAAATTTGGTGATAGGGGCATTTTCCGTCTTGCCTCTAACCTGCCTCTACATCACTGGCGTGTGGATGTCTGTGTCTACAGATGAGTGATAGTTCGCTGACGATATCGCCAGTACAAGACGAGGACCACGGTAACGTCACGTGCACCGTAGAAAGCATCGCAGGACAAGCTTCAGCCGTTGCCAAGCTGCAAGTCATCGGTACGATCCGAAACTCGCATCTCTGCAATTCTGATCGAGGCTTCTCGCGGGCGGTATACCGATATTTTCTGTATAGGCGTCTAGCAGCGATCCAGCTTGGATTCGTCTCCGCTCAGGGATCAACACCAACTACAGTCTGTTCCACGCACGAGAACGAAATTTGGCGACAGAGCCTTAATTCTCTGTGGCCGGGCCAGTCGTATGGAACAGTATTTCTACAGCAGTTCGTGAAGCAGACGCTGTCAGCTCGTTGAAGCGCAAACTAAGAACTAGCTTTTTATAGGCGTATGTTTTAATGATTTTTGAGTAACATTTGTAATGCACTCCCGGTCCGGGCTCGAGTAAAGAGGGCAGTGTAGCTTCTGCCTACTACTATTAGGCATATTATAGCTTGACACGTACACTGTATAGGCCTGTGTGAGCTTAGTAACCGCAAAAGTTTGGTAGATGGTTCACACCACCTCACATGATAGACTGTTTTCCTTGGTTACACACGGAAGGAGAAAATGTTAACCTGGCTTGTGAACGACAATATCTTGTCGTCAACTTGTAGTCATGCATTGAAGTCAATTCTGCATGTATATTATTTCTTTTTTTAGCTCATAATAGGATTATTTTAATACATTATCATGCGCGTATAAAATGGACATGAAGTGTATCACTACATGTGCGCAGGTCGTCCGAAGTTCAATCGTAAGCCGACGGAGATGCAGTTAATGGCAAACTGGCCTTCTGTGATCGAATGGACGGTCTCCAATCTGTCTGACACAGAAGTCGCCTGGTACCGCGACGGACGGCACATCAGAGTCTCCGCCAGTAAGTCGTCGTCAGATACGATAATTCGGCGCACCTGAGTGATGGCTGCAGGCAGCAACTTTGCATTCAAAACTGCAGCCAAACCGCTGCAGATAAAGACACGTTTAACTTACTATTGAGATCCCATAAAAACTCCTTATCGTCCTATTCATCGGCACCATCGCTGACCTTCTACGACGTACGGTTTAGCCACAATATATGCGTTACCGACAGACGACACATCGTACCCAAGGTTTGACCGTTAGTGAGGCCATCAGTCACTAACATTGGGCCTAGTGAAATGACATTCGTGTGTTTAAATTGCAGCCGATAAGATGGGACACGATACTGCCCATGTGTCCTGTCCCATTCTGAGACCGGCAGAGAATCATGGGCTAGGTCACTGTAACTGGATTGTAGGCCTAATCGCAGGCTGCAGTTAGAAAGACGCAGTACTGGCTATTTTATTTAAATGTTTTTGCAATTGACTGAATATCGGCTGTGTCTATTTTTAGTTGGTGCTGTTTATTTTATAGTTACACACTACTGGTTTAACACATCTTTGTATTTGCACGGTTACTTCATGCGCATGATGTTTGACGATTTATGATATCAGCAGTAAAATTGTTTTTTTTGGAAAGGGGGTAGTAATTTACAGACCTGACGCTTTTTCGCTGCTGCCGGTTGCACTTTTTGGGTTTATGTGTGATTTTGCATTTTGTATGTACGGGATATTACTTCAGTATTTTTTACAGAAAAGTTCACTGATTGATTGATTGACTGTACACGCAGCGGTGCGTGCCAATATATCGGGTCTGTTCTTTACGCCGAGATGTCCGCAAGACACAGGCAACTATACCGTGATAGCGATCAACGATTACGGCTTCGAAACTGCCACAGCCTTCGTGCACGTCGTCTGTCAGTATGCTTCGATGCAGTTTTCGATCTGTGTTATTTAGTATTAATTTAGTATTAATGTTTGTTTTTTTTTGCATTGACATTAAAGGTCTACTAAATCGCACACGAAAAATATTGACATAATACAAATAACAATAACAACAGTAGTAAACAAATAAATTTATAAAAAATGATTTTAAAAATAACAGTGTAATACAGAAATAATAACACAGACAGCAAGCCAATTAATTTTACAGTCGAGTTTAACTCCAAGGCTACATCGCTGAAGGCGTTAGCAGTTCTGCGTATCGCAACAGTTGCTACCGTAGCGTAGTCCGTACGTCTGTCAACTCATGATAAAGACGTTGCTTGACCTCAGTTGGTTTTCCTCATCGGAAAAAACACACTTGGGAGTCGGAATCTTTGGTCACTTTTCCATTGCAACTTACGGCGAAACCGTTACACAGAGCGAAAGGTGCAGGCGCAAGTTGTTTAAAGTGTATCATCGTATCATCAGTAGACTAAAAACAGCTGTGTAAAAGGACATGGCAAGTCCATGGGCGGCGCCAGAAGGGGCAGAGGGGACAGCTGCTCCCGTGCCCTTGCCCTTGCCCCCGATTGCCGCTCCCAGGGATTTTGATTGTGATAAAGCGCCTTCTGGTAACGATGCGCATGTTAAAAAGCGACTTATTAAACGTCATTTTTGCAAAACAACACATATTTATGTGATTTTTTTACGTTTCCAAATCTAATAAAGGGGGCAAATTTGCGGCTTCCATTGACGTCTTAAAGCTAAAAATGTTTTAGCTTCAGCTCCCCCTCTTCCCCTCAACCACTGGCTTTGACTTTGTACCCCGCTACATCTTCTCGATGCACACAACAACTGAATAAAATGTCGACATTTTGCCTACACAAAATATTACTGCCCCTGCGCCTGGCCCTTGTTCCTCCCAGCTTCAGATTCCTAGCGCCGCCCAACGACAAGTCAAAGTCTGTGCGACAAAATATTTGCGTTGCGTGATGCGTAATGGCGTCTGTGGTTCAGGTGAGTATCCAGTGCCAGCAATTCACCAAACAGCTGCAACGTTTTTGAAGCTGTGGACTTCAGATTCGGCTCCTTTATCGTCATCCAACTCGTCCCGGGTGTCGAGGTTGTCGTTTGAAGTGTGGGTCTTAACTGGAACTGGAGTCAGTTCTTCGCGTCCTGATCTTTTCATCGATCCGCTAAATCTACAGCAAAACGTCTCTTTCTATAACAGGTTGTTTTGCAGTGTTTTTCAAAACAATTCAGTGGCGTTGTGGCAAGCGGGGCAGTAAGGGAGGGGTGGCAACTGTCCATTTACGTAAATTTGAGCTTGTCGTAAAATTTAATTTTAAAATACTAAAATTAAAGTTTACAGCCGGCCAAAAATCTCCGTATTGTTTTGGATTATTCAAAGGCAAATTTGAAACCTCCAACATTTTATCTGCTTTGTTGCAAATTTGCGGATATCTGTCGGAATATTGCAACTTCTTCCCACCAAACTTTTAACGAACGACGCCGACGGCGTGCAGTCTGTCATTGGTATAAGCCATTGACGTGTGTAAAGAAGGTTCAAATTGCTCAGAACTGCCAAATGTTCTAAGACACGCAAAGTTATATTTGTTTTTTGCTTTACCGTTTTAACCAGTTTAATATAATAGTTTTGTGCTTTTACCATATGCCTTTTACCGCGAAAAGCAAAAGATTGTGATGTGTCGCAAGAAGTCTTTGTCATTGTGTAAATAAGTGTCAACAAATTAGGTCAAAAGTTATTATTTTCAGGTCAGAGGTCAACGAGTCGCTGGTGGAAGTGATTGGTCAGTACGTAGCCGCCGTATTGGATGACGTCATGCCGGATTACGTCACTGTAGGCGATGGGAAAAACTACAGCAGCAACGTCACTTATGTGAGTCAAAACGATAACAAGAACAACAACAACTACTAGTTGTGCTAGTAGCTGCAGGAATATAGTATTGTGGCTAACTTAGCTGGCAAGCAACGGCTGAAGAAAGTTTTCGGAAAACCATCTTAAGATCAACAATTATTCGGTTCCCTACATGTAATTACAAACTTACTTAGTTACCGTTATTGCAATAATTACGTCAGTTGAACATCGAGTTAACTGGCATTTAACTGGACAAATATGTTGCTAAAACTGCTTCTCGATTAACCGAGTAAGTAAGTTAGTAATAATCATGTAAATTTGTAAAGTGCACAATGTCGGTCGAAACTCAGCTGAATCTGATGCGCAAAAGGTGGGATGAAAGAGTAAGAAGTTTTAAAGGCTAAGCAGTAGATAAACGTACAGTTCATATATGCCCTAGAAATAAAAGCAAAATTTAAAATGTCTCAGCATCTGCTTTGTGTACTCCCCTTCCATTCAACCCCAAATTTGGAAATGTTCCCTCTGCTCTAGATGGCTAAAATTTTGCACGCCCGAGTTTAACACATATGGCTAATTACTTTTGCAAAACGTTTTTTCCTATGACCTATCCGTTAGCCAGAGTACATTCGTTACAGACGGACAGACAGATGACGGACGACAATTATGCCAATAGATCGACCGTTACTTGAGTACGGTCGGCTAAAAACTGATATCATTGCTGTAAACAGCGTTTTGTCCGGCAGGTTGTACAACTAATCTGCAATAAATCGTTGCGAGTGGAATCTGAGATGAGCTTTAATCTGTTATGTTACCAGATGACGGTGACCAACTTCGTACTAACGCCGAATCGCTGGTACGGCGTTTGCGTGAGAACGTGGGAAATGACGAACAACATAAGTACGACACTGAAAATAATCGGATCCACTCACTACATTGAAGTGTTTACGGCTGCAGCTACAGAAGGTAAGACTTGGTCATTAAATGCCGTGCTTCCGGTTTCCGTTCGTGCGAAATGTTTTTAAAAATAAATAATATACTTATTATGGCCTACGTACGCTCGAGTTTTGAGCCTACGAGGTTACGTCATTCGTGCCGTGTATGTGTCGCACATTGAGCTAACGGTTAAACAAGTGCATAAGCTAACAGTCGTCTGTACTAGGTGGCGCTGTAAACCTGCAGGGAAGTTGTGTCTCATAGCAGGAATTCGCATGTAGTGCGTTACCAATCTAAGGTTATTTTTTCACTTCATCTTATTGCGCACGTGTGCGAGGGCCTCGAACCAGCCAGTGAGCTATCGATCATACATTCTGGCGTAGTTGAGAGTCGGTGGCGTAGTGACCGGGAAGAGAGCGCAAGGGGCCAGCGGCAATTGCCCCCCCCCGCCTCCTGAATTATGGGCTATAAAAAATGTCCGAAAAGTTTCGACTAAAATGCAAAATTTGGGGCAGAAAAACTCTTGTTTTGGAAACAATTTTAAGCCAGAATTAAAATTTCGAGGCTTGAGCACAGATAATTTCCTCTGTCCAAAATTGGCAGCTGTCTCTCGGATTATGTCGGAATTCTGGCGGAAATTTGGAGTGCCTTTCGGAAAATTGCAACTTCCTGTCCTGGCTATTTTTAACCCAGAACGCCGCTGTTCAGAGTTGACACATGGTGAACTGTGATGTAACCAAGGAAAACCGAGCTTGTCTCGTGACGTCATCACACAACCAACCAATTAAACAGTGCTTTTATTTTACGTTAAAATCCCACATTATTGGCTTATAAAACAAACATGTCGGTATTACCAGAAGCATTGTCAAATCACAGAATATGCAGAACTGGCAGAATAAACCTACAATCTCAAACGTTTTGCCGTTTCATAATGAATGGAAACGTTTGATAGGCCCTGGTTTAAGCCTATGGGCTATTAGGCCTACAATTTGTGATCATGTGAAAATGTTGTTTATAATTGTAAAAGCAGGTCTAAATAGCACAAAAAATCACTTCGTAGACATCAGCAAACGTCCCGAACGCAAATTCGTACAGTTTTGCAGACAGTACTAAATACTATGCATGAAATGTCGCACCGAGTGCTTTGCTCGTAGTCAACTTGAGTATCAACGAATCCAGCGTGGCCTTCCGGTGTGGATATTTTCTCTGAGCAACTTTGATGTAGTCGAGTGTCTGAGCCAGTGAGGTCACTGAGTGATGTAGCTTTAGCTGACACTGAACCACTGGATACAGCGACAGAGCCAGCTGACGGATGCAAGCAGAATCGCTCCATTCTCTACACTCATTATTGACAATCAGTGTCAGTGCAGTCAGACAGGGGCGTCCACTCCATTGACATATGGAGGCAAATGTTTCCTGGAAAAAGTTGGGGGGAAAGTAAAAAACTGTAAACTGGGGGAAGATTTTTTTTCGATGGCAAATTGTTTAAAATACCGAAATATGCATAACACAAAATGCGACAATTCTGCAAT
>Ga0209454_1004041_pt1 | contig 10795 bp, 5 predicted proteins | sample WorMetHERISLAND1_2_FD_187400 | JGI IMG/M metagenome (GOLD analysis project Ga0209454, IMG submission 187400) | Marine gutless worms symbiont microbial communities from Max Planck institute for Marine Microbiology, Germany - Olavius geniculatus... | ecosystem: Host-associated > Annelida >...
ATGCGCCGCGCTCTCAACGCCTGAACAAAAATGTCTTTAACTGCCGTTTAAACTGCTCAAAGTTAATGTAATAATAGCAAATCCACCATATTACGCATGATAGTTTGCGACATATGGTTAGCGAAAAGTGACATTGGGAAAAACGCTGGAAATAAAAAAAAAATGAAAAATAAATAAACTTCTAAATATGCGAATAGGCCTATACTGCAAGTGATATCTCAAATAAATCAAACTAAACATATAATCTGTGGTCGTAAATCGTGATACAATGAAAAACAAGACAAAAAGCTCAGCTACTGCTAAGAAAACAGAGCGTCAGCTATGCATTTCGCTACAACCCGTTGTTGTTGTAATAATGTACGAAAACTCAACCACAAGACTTTGCGCAGAGTGAATAAAATCAGTTTTTCCAACGTGCACAAAGCACGTGTCTTCACGCAACTATTACAAGAAAAGCCTAGCTAACGCCAAGGCGAACACGCGACAGCGGTGGTTGTTTAAAGGCCCAATGCGAACAAAATCTAAGCTCACCGATCCCAGCAATTGACATTAAGTATTTATAGTGTTTTATTTACACTCGCCGGAGGGCGCTACCGGTCTCGCGCAGCCGTACTGGCTAAAATCGCAAATTTTTTTACCCCCTCTCATTCAGCGCCCTTGCTCGGGGTGACCCCTTTCGAACTTATGGAAAAGCTGTACGGATCCTGAAATTAAAGTCTTCCAGGCAACCGACGGTGAAAATTTGGTGATGCTACCTAACACCGTTTTTGACTGATCCACCCGTGTGACAAACGGACAGACGGACAGACGGACAAACCGAATGGCGATGGCTAAGACGCGCTATAGCAGTACCTGCTAGCATAAAAACTAAAACATGACTCAGATGTCTTCTAACTTCAGAAAAGACCCCGCGAATACCCGTAGAAACCTTTAAATGTCTGTCTGTTCCGTTTCCTAATTTTAAAACAAAAAGCACACAAAGCACAATTTGGTGCAAACGTTCCTGACCAGTGTGCCAATTTTAAATTCAAAAAGTCAAAAATCCGGGTTAGTGTCAGAGCTACGGTTGCGCAGCTGTAAGCAGAAGGCCGCATAATATGGTCGGCACTAGGCCGAAAGTTATACATACCCATAAGTGCGAACTTTGCCTGGTCCAAGTGACGCTGGCACCTGTAGGAGAAAGTCTGCCACCACTGCGCTAGACGTCGCGACCCTTCGTCGCTCCAGCGCTGCAACTTCACTGCTATCGGCCGCATCTTTTGCTCCATCTCAGCTGACCAGCGTCTCAGCTCAGCCATCTTGTACTGCATTCGCCATCTGAAACAGCCACAAGAAATGACATAAGAACGGACAAAAATACAAAAAATACAAATAATTTGAGCACAGCTCATGAGACGCGCGACAGCCTATAGCAATTACTGTTCGCAGGTTGTCCTGGTCTATCCTCATCCATTTCGTTGCAATTCACTGTTGTAGTGCGTGCTGCAGCCGAAAATTGCAGAAAAATCACTAAAACCTTTTTGGGGAGTTCAAGGTCGTTCAAAGTCATTAATGTTGAATTATTAAAAGCTTGTCAGCAGTTATTGTTACGGTAGGCTAAGCAACAAGTCTATGTCTATCTGCCAACAGCGGTAAAATAACGACCTTTTATGGGGTACCCCTCTTTGACGCCAGCGTGCGGAGGCTTCCTTGAACATAGGGGGTCGGGACTTGAACTGCAAAAATCTACGTTTAATGATAAAAAATCTATATGCAGGTTGTCTTGGTCTATCTCAAGCCATTTCGGCGCAATTTACTCTTAAAATGTGTGTTGCAACCTATAATCGCGAAAAAATCACTAAAAAACCACATTTTAGGGGTTCAAAGTTGTTCAAGGTTGTTGATCTTAATGTCAATCAAAAGGGAATATGGGACTTCTTATTAGTGATTAATAGTAACCTAGGCCCTATCTCGCACCGTTTCTGAAATACGGCGACTTATTACCTCAAAATGACCAATTTTTATAACCCCATCTCATTTAACACCCTCGACCGGGGTGACCCTTTTTGAATTTCGGGAAAAGCTATACGGATCCTAAAACTAGAATCTTTGTGGCAGTCCACGGTAAAAATTTCGTGATTCTAGCTTGCGTTGTGTTTACACAATACCAGAGTGTGACAGACGGATGGACAGACAGACGGACGTCTCGACGATGGCTAAAACGCAAAAAGCATTACATGCTGTCGCGCGTAAAAGTGTCTGCTGCTATTCTAGATGGCAAATGCAATGTCAAATAGCAGCAAACATTTTATTTCCTGTCTGCTGTCTCTCTGTCTGTCTTTATGTCATTTCTTGTTGCCTTGATTGGCAAATAGACACGTATTATCGGCGATTGGCGTACGTATTAGCATTACTTAAACTGGTACATTCGTACAATTCAGAGAATTAAAAGACTCCTACAGTTTTGCACCACACAGCCTTAGCAAAACACAATCGTTACGGCAGTTATGTTAAACATAAGCAGTTGAAGTTAAAAAATAGGGTCAGTGGTAACGGGTTAGGGTAAGTGCTTAGCATAGTTGCTGAAACTGTGACAAAACTGACTGCGATACGCTAAGATTATGTGGTGCGAAAGTGTAGGACATCTGAGAATAGTAGCTATACTGCAGAAATATTGCCGTACCTGAAGTTTTCGTAGTGTCTTTGTAGAGCCTGGTGAATATCGCGCATGTAGAACTCGTTGGCGTGATACATCCTGTCAAACGAGTAGTTCAACTGGCGCCACTTTCTGTCGGCCTCCTGTCCGTAGTACCCAACCACCGCTTCCAGCGGCTCCGCCACTGATTGCCGCATGTAATGTCGCTTCAGGCGCATGTCGTACTCCAGCGTACGTCGGAACTGCGACAGTTCGGATGAGAGGCGTGACAGGGCGGCGTTTTCCTGGCGCAGTTTGTCGCCGATGTCGTTCCAGAGCGTCGGTCTCATGTAAGCACGGCCGCGCAGAAGTCGTTCGTCGTCGTCGAATGATAGACTGAGCTGAGCGTCGTTGACGTGGTTGCCACGGCGCGACTGACTCAGCTCAAACGTCATCTTCGTCGGTGACACGTACTGGCCGAACAGCTCCACGTAACTCTCTGACATTCAACCAATCGCTAGCTTTTTATTGCGAGACATATGTGTCACTGAAAATAAGGGGAAAAATATAAAAGACAATAGTAGAATTTGTCTAAACAGTGTCACTGTCCAGAAACACACAAGCAATACGCAAGACAGGCGAACCATTTCAGTATATAACCAACACCAAGGTCAACTCAGCCTCCCAGCCCACGGAGCAGATAAGTCTAGTACCAGCCTGTCTAGCTGGGTTAAAACGGGGCGCATTCACCTATGTTGCGTATGAGGTAACACTGTGATTCCATATGGCAGGTGACGTTCCGTAGCTCTGCCATAGGTTTTCCATAAAAAGCTATACTCAACCTTTAACTTTTAGGGAACATTTTCGCGTAAAGAGTGCAATGACAGAAAGCAACAATGGCGGATTGCTGACCTGGCGATGTGTAGAATTTAAGATCAAATCGACGATTCGGCTGACTAAAGTCTAGCGAGCAGCGCCAGTTGAACTGACTGCACTCAGCGACCAAGTCATAGCTGACAATGCCGCTCTGCATCTGAGTCTGACGATTATGTGCCGATAGCTTGAACACGTCAATTGGCGTCTCCAACTACAAAAGTTCCATTTAAACGTACAGCATACAGTAATTCCGACATTCCTAGTTTAATTTATGTACAGTGCCCTTGCAATGTCCTTAATGGGACAGTGTCACTATATTACTCTGTTCGTTTGTAATAATAAATAGCAGAGCTGTCAAAGCGTTAATTTTTTTAACGCATTAATTAACGCGTTATTAACGCACCCACGCCGGTCGAGAAGAAGAGTAGAAGGTAAGTGACCCCGGGCCCCGTGACGTTTGGGAGTCACGCCTGTAGAATATAAAAAGTTAGAAACACATTTCAAACGTATAATTAACCACAGATCTATACATTAAATATTTTAAATAATTATTTATTTACAGTAATAACGGAACGACAACTACAGCTTAGTTACTTGAATTCATTCGATTGTTAAATAACCGCAGTTTAACGGTATATTAAAACTTTTGCTTCACGGAATTTAGTAGCCTAAATTGACATAATTTTTTAACGCGCGTTATTTTTTTAACACGCGTTAATTTATTAACGCATTAACGCGTTAATTAATGCGTTAATTTGACAGCTTTAATAAATAGGCTAGCATGCATCAGTTACGTTACTTCACGTTATCAAGCAGCAGCATATTTGTCCACATGAATGCTAAAAACCTGTAACGTAAACGAAAATACATTCTGGAAATTTTCAAAGACTGTTGAAAAATTTTTGGCTAAAAATTCCCTCCGAAATTTTAGTTAAAAATCTTTGCCGGTTGCTGAGAAATTGCTGTTTGTATACCGTGCATGAGACATGTCTGAAGCCATCCTGTACGTTTACCTACCTCGAGTTTAAGTTCCTTGCGCAGTCGGTTGATTTCAGTTTTCAGCGCCAGCGTCTTCAGCTGTTGGTCGCGGCTTGTCAGGTACTTCAGCGCGTATTGCCTGGAGGAAGTTTCGGCGTCAACCGCAGCATTGCTTGTTAACTGAACGTCAACCGAACTGGTTGGACTTGACAGACGAACCAAACCAGAATACCTGACATTGGGATAACGCGATTCACGCCTCGCTCTGCCCTCGACGATCCACGTTTGTCGTTCGTAGTTCAGAGTTGATTTGAAGCCTTCACCAACCGTTACTTCCGTGGACAGTGTAATATCCTGCAAACACCGACAACAACAACCAAAGCATGCCACCGTAAGACAACTTTTAGCAAGTAAATATTTTGAACACAAAACGTAAAGTTGCATAATTGGAAATAACTTAATTCCATGCGCTTGTTGTAAGAAATGAGTGCCTAAACCATGAGGCAGCAAAGCAAAGTTTTTATAAAATAGCACGTCCAATAATGCGGCTTATAAGACCGCAAAATAAATATGAAATGAAAGTGAAATGAAGTAAACGTAGGTACAGACCCTGGACAGCCGTGGATGCTGTACAGTGATAAGATGAGTGGTGGGTCTAGAGCGATAATTCAAATCACTCTTTAGCGTCAGTCTCTCGGACAGGTCCAGAACGAGTTCAGTGACGTAATGACCGCCAACGACCTCTCTGTGGCTGAGCGTGCTCTCCGTGTTGAACAGGTACGACGACACTTTGAGACTTGCGTCGTACCCGCCGCCGACGTTGAACTCATAGGCAAACTCCGGCTCTGAGTCTGCGTCCCAATACAGTTCACCGTGGCTGGTCAGTCTGTCGTCTGAGCGCCTGTAACCGACCGCGAAGCCGACGGTTCGCTGAAAGACGCCGTTCGTCTTGAAGCTCAGCTCACGCTCCGACAGTGACGAGGTTTCGACGTTCTTGAGACCGAAGTCAAAGCGGATCTGCGCGTCGTTGGTCGTCGGATCAAAGTTGATTACTGCCGAACCTCGACCGTCGCGCGCCATGTTCATTTCCGTTGTCATTGTGTACGGACTGCGGACGGCGACGTTGATGCTGCGGTCACCAGATCTACTGTAACTGTAGTCAAAGTCTACCTGCAGATCACATTACAAACAGCAAGCTCTATGCGTCTATATTTTAATTGCGTACTTAGTGCACGATCTTCATATGTAATCAATAAATGAACAAAACATAATTCATTGTTCATTATCAGTGACGGTTTCTGTGCAGCTGTCTTCACTCGACTTTCGAAATTTACATTTATCAGCGTAACCACAGAATGCATTAATTTTCTGATCTCTGACTTACATGACTACAGAAAAGTAAAAACTATTTGACAAGTAAAAAAACAAAAGTAATTAGTGTATAGGATCTATACATAACAGCGTCGTAGTACAAACCTTCTCATCACCGTTGAATACGACTTTGAAGACACCGTTCTTCGTTTGAGGCTTGATGTTGTGCGACAGCGTGACGCTGAAGTCTCTGACGTACGGGCAAGGTGCAACGAGTCTGAAGCTTCCTTCGTACTTCATCTCCGCGTGTCGGTCGGGTCCCGCCTTGTACGCCATTTCCAGTTCGATCTTCTTCCGCGCGTAGTCGACAGACAGCGACGTGGTGAAGTCACGTGGACTGGCACCACGGTGCGTCAGTGTGACGTCAATCTGTGGTACCTGGCGGAACGGAAGACTCACCCTCAGCTGTGTTCTGAACTGCGACGGCTCTCCGACGTGCGACAGCACTGCGCCGAAGTTATTGTATCCTTCGAACGGAGTCGTCAGCCGAGCGACTGTCCTGAACGCGCCACTGCTGTCTGTCTGAGTGTGTTCCAGACCGATCGAACAGCGCTCGTAGCCACGAACCGACGTCTCGATCGAACTATCCCACCTCCAGTTTCTTGGACGGGATGAATAGTCGGACAAAAAGTTGAACTTGGTGTAGCCGGGAACGGAAGTTTCAACGACTGCGCCTGTTCTAATTGCTCCTAGAGACTGGAAGTGACTAAACGTCAGTGACTGGCGCTGGAACGAAGAAAACGGAGTTTCGAGCAGTCCGTGCAATTCGACAGTTGCGCGCCTAGACACGTTGTGGCTCCAGTTGATCGCCATGCGCTCCAGCCCAGGAACGGACGTCGTCATCTCGGCCTTCAACTGCAAGTTTCTCACGTCACCAAACTTCTCAAAACTGACAGCGAAGTTCTCGTAACCCGGAACTGACGTCCGCGCGGTAACTGAAGTCTTGTAGTTATCCGTGTGCTCGTGTTCGATATCCACCACAAACGTACGGTAGGGAATGAATGGAGTTTTTAGTTCCATATTTGTCCGGAAGTTCGACAGGTCGCCATTGTGGACGAACTTTGCTGAGACAGTGCCAGAGCCAAATGGAAGGGTGACTGACGCTAGCGTCCTAATCTGTCTCCAACTACTAGCACTGTGTTCAACGTTGAAACTCGATATCAGTGTGTGATGGCGATGGCGCCTGTCCAGATCGATCGTGTCAACTTCCACTTTGCCGGATATCTGAAAAGTTCTCCAGTCGCCGCGGTGAGTCAGTTCGGCATCAAAGCGTCCAAATTCGGCAAACGGAAGCCGAGCGTTGGCAGTGGCCGTAAAATGTTGCGGTTCTCCGTTGAAAGAAAAGCCGGCCTGGAATCTTTCGTAGCCGTCGAACGGAGTCTGAACGCTCAGCGAGGACTCCATCAGGCGAGGAGCGTTCTTGAATGTCAGTCTGGCCGTGCCGGTCTTGTCGTTAACAGTGACCGTGAGACTGGAGCTAAACTCAGTCGGGGGACCCTGATGATTCAACGAGACAACCAAACGTCGAACGACGTCGAACGGCAACTGGGCGCTGAACTGACTGCTCAGCTGGTTCTCGGTACGCTGGTAATTAAGCTCCGTAGACGCGCGTGGGAATGCAGGGAATGGCGTTCTAATGCTAGCGGTCGTCTTAAAGCCTCCGTTCGACGGTTCGTGCTTGAAAACTACTTCCATACGCTCGTAGCCCTGGTAAGTACTACCCGCGTTCAGCCGCAAATCAATGTTGTTGCTTCGCGTTTTTCTAAACTCTATCGAACCAGTTATCTGTTTATCGGCTAACTGTATCACGACGTTGTTAGACAAGTGATTGAGAGAAGTGCCGGTGTGTGTAGCTCTAAGGCTGAACGCTTGCTGACCATTAAGACTATATGTGAAGTGCGCCTCAAGCTGATTTCCATTCCAGTCAACATCTGAGCTGCCGGACTTTCTCTCGCCGTTATATTCAACTGACCAAGAATTCGTCCAACCTCTAAATGTGTTGCCAGGCTTGTTAGTTTGCTGGTAGTTAAACGACCTGAAAGCTCTCCATGGCGTACGCAACTCCAGCTTCGTACTGAATGGAGCAGCAACGAACTCGCTGCTACCTGTGATTTCCCGGCCGTTGTACGTCACGGCGAGGTTATTGCGGAAGTTTCTCCAGTCCCCGTTGTGATTTATCGTATACGTAAGGGTACGTAAATGCGCGAAGGGCGTTTCCACATTACCGTTTACCGTCAAAGTATTCTGACGCAACTGAAATTCCAACGACTTCGTTATCTTCTGACTGTTGAGCTGTACTGACGACTGAAATCTAAAGTTGTCCAAAGGTCCCTCTTGACTGAAGGAAACGGAGACTAGTCGTGCATGCTCACAGGGACTTCGAAGCGTTGCTGTGGCTACAATCTTGGGATCAAGATGGAACGACGACGTCAACTCGATTTTGCGATTGTTGAGATATTCGAGCTCATAGCGCGAGTCGAAATCGACCCAGCTGGTGGCGGTGACGTCGTGCAGAAGTGAGCCTTGGTATTGGTTGAACTGCCAGGACGCGGTCGTCCTCCAGTGCTCGTACGTGTCCCGTGTGTGACGAGCTGTCAGTCTGAGCCTTGAGAACTCGTCGAACGGCGCGCGAATCATCAGCTGTCCGTTCATTCTGCGCAAGTCGTTCGTGTCGACCGACATCATCGCCGTAATCTTCTCCGGGCCGAGCATGTTGTGCTGCAGCTCGCCGAAAGCCTGGAAGTTTCTCCAGACTCCCGTGCAGCCGGACTTGAACATCATCTGGCGCAGGTACGGGCAAGGACTGGACGCTTCCAGCTCGATCAGTCGTCGTCTGCCGAGACTTAGCTTGCTATCGAGTGATATCGTCTTTCCGGCGGCGTACTGGACGTCCGCGTGGGACGACCACGAGTCACCAGGCTGCTGTGCATTACGCACGTTGACCACGATTCTTTCCAGACCCCGAACCGGTGTTGTAACCCGGACCATGCTGTCAAAGTTGTAACCGTTATAGTTGAGCGAGCCGTCCAGAGTCGCTTTGCCGATGGGTCCCATCAGAACTTCATTGCTGGCTCTCCATACGTTACCGGTACGGTGAAGGTTCAGTCCAACGCCAAGCTGTTCGTAGCCGGGGTATGAAGTATTAAACTTGACTGCGGTGACGAGAGCCGTGTATGGCTGAATGTCGACCGCATGCTCGTGTCCGAATGCATGTCGGCCCCACTGGAAGTTGGTGCGACCGCTGCACTTCCACGCTCGCAGGTCGTGCTGGAACTCGACCACTGCGTTGACGTCTCGCGCCAGATCTGCCGGAGCACGGAAATCAAACTTGCCCGCTAGTTTCCTCTCGGCGTGCGTGAGGCGATGACTTGCTTCCAGGTCGACGACAAACTGTCGCGACGCGACGTCCAGTTCGTGGTGACATTTCCACGTCTCGTCCGTGTTCTCGTGACTCCAGCTTAACTTGGACTGACGGTAGCCGTCGAACGGAGTGGTCACCGTCATCTCTCCGTTGTTTGTTACATGCCATCCATTGCGTTGGTGCGCCATCACGATCACCACTGATACCTACGGTAAGTAAGCAAGCAGTTTATTAACTAGAAGTACAGGCCTATGTATAGACATAGACCACACCATATCAACAAACACAGTCGACAATTTGCTAAAACGGCAGGTTTAAAAATATTTTTTCGCTGATTTATCCTGACACTCTGTTTTAGAAAAAACGCATGAAATGTATCCTCTTCCTTCAGAGTTTACGTATCAATAAGTGTTGTTGCACAATTGGCGGTGTTGGTACAAAGTGTAGCATTACAGTATACGGCAGAAACGAAACAGTTTAAGCGAGTGATACCTGTTTGTCACGAGCCCAGCTGAAGTCGGCATTCGTGCGTCGCGTAACTCCGTTGAGCCTGTACTGAAAGTTCGCTGACAACGACTCGAGACCATCAAACGGACTTGTGAACAGGACCCTGCCAGTGACCAGTCTGCCTGGCTGATTGGCCTCACCTTGCAACACCAGGCTCATCTGACGCCCGTCCCACTCCACACGACTGTTCATCGATCCACCCACGCCTCGCAAGCTGTACGTCGATTCCACTCTGATCGACCGGTAGCCATGGAAAGGCGTGTTCAACGTCAGCGTTGTTTTAGCCGGCTCGACCATTAGTACGGCGACGATCTTGCTGTTTCTGCCCCACATAACTTCGCCGTTCGTCCTGAAGCCGTTGGCGTTGCGAGTGTACGCGAAGCTGGTGCCGAACTCTTCAAACCTCGGCACTGAGCTGGTGACCTGCAGACTGCCTTCCAGCTGTCCGTTCGTAGCGTCCCACGTCCCTGGATCAAACCTGCCAGATCCTGCCACGGCGACGAAGTTTCTCGGCCACTCGACTCTGACGAGGAAGCGCGGAGTCGGGAATGCGGCGGTAACCTGGCTGCTGAGTGCGTACTTCTGGTCCTGGTACTTGGTCTCGACGTTGACGGTGAACTGTGCCTGGCGTCGACTCAGTTCGGCTGACAGTCCGGCCGTGTGGCCGGCGGCGCTCAGCTCGGCATTGGCGCGAGTGCTGAACTCTCGTGCTGAGCCGCGATGCATCCAGCTCGCATCCAGCAGATACGTGCGTCCCTCGTAGCTGACATCGAGGCGCGCCTGCATGTTTTTCAGCGCCGGGTTCAGGTGTCCGTTGACTCTGATCGGCTGCATGTTGGTGACGCTGACGTCGTTGGTGAACTCGTGGCGCGGAGACATCTTGTACGTACTGGAGACGCTGGCTGTTGTACCGGTCGGCAGACTGACGCGCAGTAAGTTGGTGTAGTCGCGAGGCGCTCGCTCAGTCAGTTGTTCTTCCACGCTCCACTCACGACCCCCGTACGTCAGCTTGGCGTCGCCAACGACGTTCAGAGGATGCCTGCTCTGACGCCGCAGACCGACGTCGAGCGAAGCGGTCGACGTCGGTC
>Ga0209454_1004042_pt1 | contig 10793 bp, 3 predicted proteins | sample WorMetHERISLAND1_2_FD_187400 | JGI IMG/M metagenome (GOLD analysis project Ga0209454, IMG submission 187400) | Marine gutless worms symbiont microbial communities from Max Planck institute for Marine Microbiology, Germany - Olavius geniculatus... | ecosystem: Host-associated > Annelida >...
GGACACAGTGTATTTGTACGTGTGGTCAACCATCACGGCCGGTGTTTGACGCCGGACCATCAGATCCGGCCGCGCGAGCGACATAAATCGGACTTTTAATAACAACACGAAGTCGGAGTCGGTCGTTTTGGTGTGATCTGGTGGTGGGCGCGGGCTGAAGGGTGATGGACGTCACCCGTTGCTGACATGCATTGTCGCCGTCAAGCGCAGCCAGCAGGGGTAACGTGGGGCAAGGACACGGGAGATAGGGAGCCATGACATCACTTGATTCCAGGGAGGGAATGGGGATGTGTCTACGTGCCCACTATTTTGCTAAAAATAGGCCTAAGCATAAACAAAAAGATGGTTCACAGTTTCATCCGCCAACTGTTATTGTGTTCAAAATTGGCTAATTTCAGCGTGGGCCTGTAAATTTGTTTCGTGTCTTTTTGTCTGCCCAATTATATTTTGCAATGCTTTCAGAATTTCTGTAACTGAAAAAAATATTACAAATTTGCAGTAACCTTCGGTGTGTAATAATTTTACATTTTGTACATACACGTATTGCGATTCCAGAACACAGCGCAAAACATGCACACAGAAAATTCATGCAAGTCTTTACCCTTCTCCACTAAGTTTCCTTCCAAGCGACCTTCCATTTCTTTCAGGACTGCGCTGTTAAACATTGCATTGGCATCTGGAAGATTAAATGAGGGTAATTTCTCCACTGAATTTCAGTCTATCGGAAAATTGTCTTTGTGTCCAGATATTTTTTACAGTAGGCCTAATACAACATTTGGGATTGTGAGTCTTCAACTTCGGAGGAATTTTATGGCAAAATTAAAAGTTTGATCACTTTCTTTGCCGGTAAGTTGCAGCCGTCTGACGGAAAATTGCAACTCCCTGCTGTCTTCCTCCAACTTTTTAACGCACGACGCTGCTGCTTCTGGAAGCCTTTAACAGCAACGAATCACATAACCTCCTGGACAAAATTCCCACCGGACAGACTCTGAAGATACGTTGATATGATATAGAACAAATCCCCCACCCTGGTCCCTGGTGAAATCCCTGCGTAATAGGGATGGGCACTAAAACGTCTGAATGTGGGAGGGGGATTTTGTGCGCTGTCCTAGCTCCGGCGGCCGCTGCACTGCAGTTTTCGATGCTCACTGAGCGCGGCATCGGATCGCTGATGTATGAACTGCGTTGTAGACCTCCGTCTGCCAGCCCGCTGTTGGAAACGCTTTTTTGTGCATTGTCCGTCCTGCAGCCAGTATAACTTATGTCTCGCTTGCCGGTCGTTCCGTCGCCTGTTTGTCGAGAGAGGAAAGTTTCTTGGTAGTTTTCTTTGAACCGGCGTATGTCATTGTTTTATCTCGGTCTCCCTCATTCTTTCTGCTCGTCGCTGCACATAAAAATTACACATTCTATATTGCAGCAGTGTATACACAAATTACAAGAACAGCGAAAGTGAAGTGCCAGATAGGCTTATGTTATAGTTCGATGCGCTATAACTAGTCGCACTAAATTTTCTAGGTTTTCCAATAACCCATAATCTGCCTGTGTGGTAACTGTCGATCGAGTGTCGGTTGCAGGTCCAATACTGGGCAAAAGTGAGCATTTAGTATTTTACTGTATAACTGTCTCGAAAAAGAAATTGCGGTATGCTTTCCAGGCGGCCAAGGAAGTGCACGTATGCCATACCGGTCCATACCGTCCCACTTCAAGCATTGGTCGTAAGCGCCACAAAATCTCACATGCAGTCGTACGAAGTGTATTTGCTCAGAAGACGACTAACACGAAACGAAGGCGCGACGCCAGCAGGACGGTGGATCGAAGTGCTTGATCGGCTCGGCTCTACGGATGCAAGCAAAACAAACAGCTGCTGCTGCTGCATTGTTCGCGGGAACAGTGGCGTCACATACGTTATATCCGTGAATTAGTCCGCTTCGCCGACCCGTCGCAACGCCCTTTCATACTTATTTATACACACGCAATCGCACACGCCGCACCCCTTTATCCACCAATAAAATATGGTAGCACGAAGTACCAAACCGAAGTAGATAAAAAACGCAGAAGAAATACGTTATGAACTGCGCTGCGCCGATCGCTTGTCATCGGCGGGTTGGTATACAGAGTGGGCCGAAAGCTTCCGACTTTACTCCATATCTTCGCCAAATATTGAACGATTTTCGCATTTTTACGCGCGACAGCGTGTAATGCTTCGCGCGTCTTAGCCATCGTCGAGGCGTCCGTCCGTCGGTCCGTCCGTCTGTTACTCCAGTATTGTGTCAACACAACGCACTCTAGAATCACGAAATCTTCACCATGGATTGCCACAGAGACTCTAGTTTTAGGATTCGTAAAGCTTTTTTCCGAAATTCGAATGAGTTTACCCCGATCGAGGGCGCTAAATGAGAGGGGGTACAAAAAGTGGCCATTTTTGAGCCAATAACTCGCCATATCTCAGAAACGTGCGAGATAGGGCCTTTAGCCTATTTATCACTAATAAGAAGTCCCACGCGCTTTTTTGATTGACATCAAGATCAACGACCTTGAACACCCAAAATAGGGGTTTTCAGTAATTTTTTTCGCAAGTTTTGTCTACAACACACATTTTAAGAGTAAATTGCGCCGAAACCTGCATATGGAATTTTCAGCATTAAACGTAGATTTTAGCAGTTCAAGTCTCGACCCCCTAGGTTCAAGGTGGCCACCGCACGCGGGCGTCAAAGAGGGTTACCCCATAAAAGGTCGTTATTTTGCCGCTGTTGGCTCATCTAGCGCTCGTAGATAGGCATAGACTTGTTGCTTACCGTAACAATAACTGCTGACAAGAGTTTCGTGATTAAACTTCAATGACTTTGAACGACCTTGAACCCTCAAAATAGGGGTTTTAGTGATTTTTTTTTGCAATTTTCGGCTGCAGCACACTTCAACAGTGAATTGCAACGAAATGGATGGAGATAAACCAGAAAAACCTGCGAACAGAAATTGCTATATGGGCTGTCGCGCGTCTCATAAGCTTTACTCGAATTACTTTTTCACTTGTACATTACGTTTAAAAGTTTTATCAAAAGTTCTGAAGTTATATGACAGTGAGTTTTAGCCAGAAAAAGCGCTAACGCTGAACGCTTTCGCTGACACTAGCGTAGCCATAGTGGGCACTGGGGGCATGTGCTCCCTTTCTAGAAGCCTACTCAGTTACTCAAAATAGTGTCAAAAATGCACCAAAACGCTCCATTTGCACACACAAAAATCCGAAAATTATCTGGAGAGACGGCACAGTCTCCTCCCAGACCTCTTACCTAGTGGGGAAAGCACACTCTCCCCCGCACTCCATCCTAAGTGCCCACCTACAAACAAGATCATCGCTATAATGATATTACGGTTCTACAACACAGCGTTAAACACGCACGGGTTTTCTGGAATATTTTTCATTTTTGTAATTTTTGTTTTTCGGACAATATTTGGAAAAAAACCGGAGAACATTTTTCTGAAATTTTCCAACTCACAGCCCTAAAACTTACCATGCATCTACGTCGTTGCGCCTTCAGCCGTTACCTGTTGCCGGTGGCAGATAACGGGTTTAGCGACGACATTAGTTCTGGCAGCGTGATTAATTGTTTGATTGACGGGCGGATCAGCCGAACTATTAGCACCGTAGCGCGTCATCGTATCGACAACCTGATATCAGCGCCCGGATGACGTCGTTTTAACACCACGGCCAGCTCATCTAGTCATCTTGTCTGACGTGCATATCCATCCTGAGATAGACGCATAAAGTTGGGTTCACACGTCGCCGATAGCCGAAGTCTTTCCTCTGCATGCGATTAAGTTTTAGTGCTTTTAAAATGTTATTGCAGTTGTAAGCGCCGCTTTAAGACGCGTACAGAGTGAACGAAATAAACTGAACTAAACCGAACTCGCTTTAGTCACTTTGTTTACTTCGCGAAATTACTGCAATGAAATAAAATGCAAGTTCGTTCGCTTTTTAGCCGACCGTACTTGACGGTTTAACTTATTGTACGGTTGTCATATGTTGTCCGTCTGTCTGTCGTCTGTTCGTAACGAATGTATTGCGGCTAAGCGGTGGGTCGTAGGAATTTTTTTACCCAAATAATTAGCCATGTGCCTTAAACCTAAACATGCAAAATTTTAGCGATCTACTGCAAGCGGAACATTTTCAAATTTGGAGTCAAATGGAATGAGTAGGAAAAATTGTGCTCTTCAACGAAAAACTGGTCATATCTCGAAAACGGTGAGAGATATGGCCAAGGTTACTATTAATCACTACTAGAAAGTGGCATACACCCTTTCAGATACGGTCGGCTATCCTAACCTTGTTGCAGTTTGTGCAACGCAACTAAACCGGCATTCTAGTTCGGTTCGGTTCAGTTCTGTTGCTTTGTATACACACGCCTTTAAATCATGTGCCACAGATATCGGCGTCACAAAAGTGAACGTAAACGATATTTTGCGCTTTTTACACGAGCCTGAACCAAACTCGTGATCAGAAGCGCTTTACAGTCTCGGAATTGGCAGCTGATTGGCATGAGCTAATGGGACCCATCGTCACGTAACTCATACGAAGCGCATTAACTGTCCGATTTCTGAGAAGACAGAGACAGATATTTTTATTTTGGCCGTCTGGAACTTTAGTTCCCGCTGATGTTATGTTTTATTGCTGATGTTCATTTTCTTCACAGCCACTGCGCGAGATTTTCGAATCCCGTCGGCCGATCGCCGTGAAACTTAGCCACGTGATCGGAAGTATGTTCTATGTTCTGTTACGTACCTAAATTTAAGGCTCTCCAAAAATCTTGAGGCCAAAAACGTGCAAGATTTGGCTCGATTTCGCACAACTTCAGACTTCGACCGCGAATAACTCAGAAACGGACGGAGATATCAAAATTCGGACAACTTTGTGATCGAGTGCGATTTCTCCCTCGTTCGGCGAAAAAGTCAACTTTGCCGGTTCTTCATAAACCGCGATATACCGTTTATACCGGCATTCCGTGCATCGCTGCCGAAAGATGAATAGCGTTCTGCTCTTGACCGGAGAGGAACAGTGACCACTAAGCGATCGTGCGGGGCGCGGATGGCGGACGTCACTCTAAATTCGTTCATCGTACGAACGACATTTACGTCGATAGCTTGCACGACGCGTCGTCGATATGTCACAAATCAGATCGACGTCGCAGTACGTGATTTCATACCGAGGCACAGCGACGCGCAAATGTGCAGATAGATAGATCTAATCTTGCTCTCGAACGAGAGTGATCGATATATCGGCGATGACATATTTAACCGAACTCGTGACGTGCAACACGACCCCGTAAATTTAATGGCAGCGATCAGAGATCTTAAATTTTTGAGAACAGTGCTGCCACCTGGCAAAAAGGGATCCAATAATGTTTATTCGTTTTCGCCCCACCCTTGCGTCAAACGTTATCCCAAGATGATCCACGGCTATCATTTTGGACACTCGATAAATATAATCGTGATTTTAGAGCGAGTTTAACAGTTAGATATTATTATTGGGCGGAATCGCTCATGTCACATTTTTCTGTTTGTCTGCTTGTCTGTCGTCTGTCTGTCATATTTATGCGCTTCGCTAAAAGCATCCGACAGACACATTTGTGGGGTCCAGTAACACATTGTGTTACTTGAGAGAGTCCTTGGCCACCAGAAAGGGAAAATTTTGGGTCAAACCAAAATTATCCAGTTGCGAGTTGCAGCCAAAACCGTTAGTCTCAGCCTACACAAAATATCATATTTTGTATTAAGGTAGCAACATATACAAGTAAGCAGTTGGGTGTGCGTTTTAATAATAACGGTTTTAACAACAACAAAAAGCAGACGAACTTGGCAAAAAAACATAACGATTCTATTAAAACGCAAACTTAAGAAAGTCTTCGAGAACATACTGCCCACAGTGTACATGTGCTTACAATAGAGACCGCGCTTATTTGCTTTGAGAAAAAAACACCAGTCAAATTACACGGCTGTCGTCGGTTTTGTATGGTTTTCATCTGTCTCTTTGGTCCAGCGTCGATCCAATGATTCGACACCGCATGCCGTTCGTTGTGGGAGCATCTGCGTGCACCATTGACTCCGAGTATCTCCGCTAATTCGTTTTATGTGTCGAACCAACCATCATGTCAGCAGAACGACACAGATAGAGTCGGTGTCCGTCATTAGTCTAATCCCACGGTAGTTCATCGGGGGATGCTTTAGAATCGTTTGGCCAGCGTTATCGTGTCGACGTCAGAGCTGTATTGTGTGTGGTGTGTTCGAGACACATCTGCCGGTGACGCGCAGCATCCATGCTGTCAATGTTGTCAGAACGTCAATGGTGTCGTCAAAACAGCTGTAGCTATTGCTGCGGTTTTAGTTCCTTGAATAGGCCTACTGCTATTCCCAGAGTAATCACCGAGTAAGATTTTTTTTATTTTTGCCCAAAAGGTTGTGATTATCTTCTGTTGGTTTGTTGGCAAGATCACACAGAAAGTTACAGGCGGATTTGGCTGAAATTGTTAGGGAGAGTGACTTGGTCCAAATTGGAGGTGCTTATTGGAGGTGGTAATGATTCAATCAGCATCGGAATTGCGCATAGTATTAGAGAATTTTTGCCTTTGCCAGATAGGGAAAAGTTCTGTCACAAAATCGTCAGCGTTAATATTGAAAATTATTCTATCGACAGCACAGATAGACGAAAATTGTAATCGTCAGCGCACAGCAGCCACAGCTGGTACAAGGACGGCTAATTTTCCGGGCGTGTCATCCATCGGCCTCTGGCCGTAAGTCATGCAGCCTTTGGTCTTGGGTCGGCGGCGGTCTTTTTCCGGAGATTACTGATGATGCCGGGGCGACACGGCACATAGAACTAACTAGCCAGCCTATACTACAGTGAGTGAGTCGATCTTGCAGGCCATGCGTCTAACGAACCTGCCAGCAGCGCAATGAACAATCGATTGATGCGCCTTCTCACTCATGTGTGCGCGCGTGTGTTTGGTATTGTTATGCTTGAAACTGGGTATAGCCTGCAGTGGCTTAACGGTCAGGGCGCTGGACTTGCGATCAGAAGGTCGTGGGTTCGACTGCCGGCCGGGTGGCTATCAAGTGGTCAGTACTTGGATGGGTGACCATTTGCGGACAGGTTTGTAATAGCCTATGTTATCAACGCTGAGATGAACTCAGCCTTTCATCCCTCCGGGTTAGGTTAAGCGAGTACCGGCCTGTCTGGCTAGAGTTAAGGCAGAGCGCGTTCATCTGTGTCGGGTGTAATCCCATGTGACAGGTGACCCTTCGAATTATCGCATAAGCCAAGTACAGGCGTAGGAAAACTTTCATACACTTTTAATGAAAAATTTAAAACAAATATCCTTATAGTTTGGCTGGCGCTCCTAGCAGTCCCCAACTTATCACGATTTAAGAGATAGTCAGTCTCCTGATTACTACGCAGTCGAGGATCAGTTCCATAGACTCAACGTCGAGCGACTTAACGCAGATGGTCAGCTGTCGACGACGGAGCGATCAGATGCATGCGGATGATTGACAGCTGAACAGAGACTGACCACCACTGACCACTGACCACACACGACGTACGTCACCGAGCAGTGACCCATGTACCGACGCCACGCGTTGCCTGTATGATATGACGTAAAACACTGAACAATGAACACGCTACAAACTTAATAACGTTTGTAAGATATCGAAAGTCCTAAGAAGAACATAAAAAGGGTTACAATAAAGTTACGCACAAATTTCACGTTTCTGATTTAACAACAACTCGGGAATATCTGCATATTTTAAAAAAAGTCTTTAAAATATCCTAGAAAGTTTTGCAAATTACGCTTCTAAAAAGTGCACCGAAAAGTAAAGAAAAATACCGCAGGCTGTGTCAATAAACACGCGGTATAAGTAGGCCCTATGTGGAGAAAGTCCAGATATCGCCAAAAAACCCCGAAATGTCGGTTTGGTTTTGTTTACTTAAAATAAATTAACCTCTGTGCTGGAGAACACTCAAACTAATTTTGGTTTTCTACGCTTTTTGTTTTCTACTAAGGAGCCAGTACGGTACGCACATACATACGGACCGACGGACGGAGGAAAGTATAGACGTACGGGCAAGACCAGTATTTTCGCTTATTGGGACGGCCGCATAATAAAGCGCACAATAAATTTCAGAACGTTTTGCAGCAGTTTCAGTTGATGGATGCGTCTGCTTTTTGCTCGAAGCGTTTATCTGCAGTCTACCGTCGCCCGCTAATCGACGACTTACTTGGTTTGTCCAGCGGCGGGCGTTTCCCCTCAGTTCCAGTAGCCATCAATTCGATTGGTTTTACTGATCTCTATAAATCATTTTTATTTTTTAATTAACAAAAATGTAAAATCATTTCAGAAGCGATAAATTGTTAAATTTGCGGGTTTTGTAAGATGGTGTGGTGTGCAGGTTTTATAATTTTTCACGAACTGTTCGTGTTCCAAAAGACGATTTTGACTGCAGATTTTGTACGTTAGTAACGAAAGTTAAACAGCTTATATTTATCGGGTTCTAGAGTAGACATTTCTGGCATGAATACACAAAATAATACGCAAAATATACTGTTGATTAAAGAACATCTTGCCGCTGCGTTGAGTAAGCTTGATGGCGGCGTTGATGTCGCATAGGCCTATCGGGTAATTAGGCGGCCCCAACATTTCCAGACGTAAAAGATAACATGAAGTCAAATGAGTGCCATATTATCAAGAAAAAAGTAATTACTCATTAGCAAATGTGACACTTTGTAGTATAACAAAAGCCAAAGTAATTCGGTACAAGGCGAAATGCAGAATCCTTTTTCGTATTCGTATTATGTATATCTTGTGGTTGCGTTGTTAAAAGTTGCGCTTGTCAACTTTACATTAAACGAATATATGATATGATGATGATGTATTCGCCAGGTGACACCAGCAACTCGCAATTCCATTTAGCGCTGCGTACAGACTATGATTGTTATCGGAAAACTTTCTGCAGTATGAAATGTTTGTTTACTTATACATAGTTTTTAGTCCGCTGATAAAAGCTGCCCCACAAGATTTCTACAGCGCCGTGCCGTTTGCATCGATTGTGCGTTAGCATACGTAGGTTGTGTAATGTTAAATGGACGGGGTCCACACGGAGAACTCATTTTGCTGTGTGCTATTGGAAGCTAGCTGCGGAGACGGGTCTAAACAATAAGCGCGTGGTCGCGTAGAAGAAGAAGTCGATTCAACGGTGCGTAAAACGCAGCGCAATCGAGCAGGTCAATGTTTATGGCGCAAGCGTCGTGTCAGCCAACGTCCACAAAAGAACTTGTGTAGGTTATACTGCGGGTTTGTAGACTCGGTACTGCGTGTGACAAGTTGGGGCAGTAAACTGATATCTGACTTAAGTAAAAGTAAAAGAAAAAGTCAAATGATTTCAACAAAAAGTAGGCCTAAGCAGAAGCAAAAGTCACGTGATACCAAACAGTATAATGCAAAGTAAAGCGAAATAATTCTCGTCAAGCAAAAAGTAAAAGCTAAATGATATGTTGAAGTTAATTATCGGAGTTAGGGTAATACCTGTCGTGCTTCAATATAACACTGCGAACACAACAGACTCAATTCAGCTGCTAATGCTATGGATGATCTAAGTCAGAATATAGGAATTGTGGATCGGGATTCTCAAGCGGATCTTTGCCAAATTCTGACTTGTTGATTTGTGGGCTACTCTCCAGTCCACCGCGCCGCAAACGTTCATCGACATCAGTTCTTAACTTTCTGGAATACACTGCAAAGTGCCACTGTTTCACTGTTCGTCCTATCTCTAGGCGTGTACAGAGTAACTGAACTGAACTGAACTGACACGGTTTAGTTTTTAACGAAACAAGCGGACAGGTTGCTACGCTCTCTGTCCGCTTGATCTTTGCCATATTATCGGCCTGCGGCCTCCATTTTTGGCCCTTCAGACCTCAACTCGGCCTTCGGCCTCGATTTTCGGCCCTTCGGGCCTCATCTCGGTCTGCGGCCTCGATACACAGCGCTGCATACGCTGCAGCGTTACCGCTTGCTATAAAGATGTTGACGATGCGTCACCATGGTGACGACGTCTATATGACGTCACAGCCAATCGCAGTCCAAACTGCAGCATCCCTCTTTTAAATACATAGATGGCCAATAAGCAAGCAGGGCGAACCCGCTGATCATTGGTTGACGCGTCCGTGCGCGTAGTTACGTAGTCATGAACGCCGTTAGACGGTGCCTACTGTAATGCATTACTGTTTGCACGTTGGCCAGTTTGTCAAAAACTAAACCATGTCAGTTCAGTTCAGCTACGTCGCTCTGTACGCGCCTGATAGTAAAAAAAATTCACGTACATGTATGACGTATTCCGTACGCGCAAGTGAGTCCCTACTATATCACAAGGCAGTATATACATTACGCGGTCCGGACGTTGGGCGCTCCAGCGATGCATGCAGTCCGTCATGGATCTTGCCTGCCGGAGAGCTTCTTCTATGATTGTGTTTAGGAAAGTATGTTTTCTTTGATTCTTTTAGTGTTTTGAAATGCTGGTTAGCGACGGTTCTACTTGACTCCGCTTTTCAGTCACCGTAGCCCCACCTGTCATATGGGATCACACAGTGTTACCTGCCACCCAAAACAAACGAACGCCCCCCGCCAGAAGGCCGGTACTCCATTTATTTACCCCCGAGGGATGGAAGGCTGAGTTGACCTTAGTGCTCCCTATATATGATTTACCTATCTGCAGACCTGCAGTTGCCCATCCAAGTAGCGATAGCGACTTG
>Ga0209454_1004048_pt1 | contig 10787 bp, 7 predicted proteins | sample WorMetHERISLAND1_2_FD_187400 | JGI IMG/M metagenome (GOLD analysis project Ga0209454, IMG submission 187400) | Marine gutless worms symbiont microbial communities from Max Planck institute for Marine Microbiology, Germany - Olavius geniculatus... | ecosystem: Host-associated > Annelida >...
CAGCTACATCTGGTAAAAATTTCGTGTAAATTGATCATCATTTGAGTGAATTATGAAAGAAATAAAAAGGGTGCCATTTTTTATGAAACACCGTGTAGAAGGCGCTCGTAAGAGTGCATATCTCCGCCAAGTGCACGACATGTGGAGATGATGATGAGTCATCGTGCACACACACAAACACACACAGAACGACGAACAGACCAATCTCTTAATCTCCTCCAGTGTTCACTACGTTTACCTTTGCGGAGATAATAATTGTGCATAGCACTCACGTGTCCGTTGGCGTCGAGGACGTTGTTGGTCAGTTTGAGTTTCTCGAACGAGACGGTCTGACGGCTCATCTGCTCGCCGGTAAGCGGTGAGTCGGGGTGCGTGTATAGACGGGTCGGCACGGGAGGGTCCGCTTTGCCGGCTACCAGCCAGGACGAGCGGTGATAGGCGTACCGATAGCGCTTGCCGTCCACCGGCACAATGTCCATCAGTACGATGTAGCGGGCGCCGGGATCCATTCCGCTGAAACTCACGCGCACCGTCGGAAACATGCGTCTGAACACACAAAGCAAATCAAATATACAAGACTGTCAGGCTTTGCCCAAGCTAAGTACTGCCCGCGGATATAGCACTATAGCCGCAGTATCACGCACATCAAAACACCCAGAAATCCACTCGACCATGACCTTTGACGCCAAAGTTCAATAAGGTTTTCTAGGTTGTCAAGATGCGTTCTTGTGCAAAAGTTCACCAAACTAAATGGAGCGGTCAAATAGTGCTTTTAAGTTTTCTTGAATCCATGCGTAACTCTTGCTGCTTTCATACGAACGAACCGACTCCACAACACCTTATATTGTCGAGGATATATCATTTGCCGACAAAAATTCAACAGCTAGACAGTTGTGAACTTCGACAAAAGATGTTATGGGTGTTCAATTTTTTTTATTTTGTCCCAAAATTTTCTCAGAATCAGGATGTTTAGCCTCAAATTTAGCACTTTTGGACAAAAATTTTCTAAAGCAGGAGAAAATGTTCCGACAACATTCTAACAAAAAAAATCTGGAAAAAAATAATTGCTCTCCCCTCTTTACTTTTGTCCTTCCGCGCCACGACGACATTGACAAAACGAAAATATAATCATTATATATAATAATTATAGGCCTACCGTCCGGATTTGGTGATGATCATCTCGGTGCCGAGCTCGTGGAACTTGTCCCACAGCTGCTTGGTCTCAAGGCGACATTCCACGCCGGAAATGACGCCCATCGACACGCCCTCTACAGTCTCAGCAGCCTTGTCGCTGCTCCAGCTGCTTCGGCGTTTAATTGACGTCGACTCTGATATCGTCGCTGCAGATGTCATATGCATGGGTGAACTGTATCGGCGATCAGTGTCTGCAGTCAAAAAAACACAAAAAATCATGCTGCAATATCTGATATTGTAAACTCATATACAGTTCTAAACTTTGACAGCATAATGTAGGCCAAATGTGTAAAGTGTTAAACGTTATTACCCCCATCTAGCAGCATGTCACTTGGCAAAGTTTCATGAAGCTACTCCCTTTGGCTCCAAAGTTCTAGCGGCTATACTCTACATTTTAAGCCAATTTTTGACCACCCTTTGAAAAAAAATTACATCACCGGTGGGGGGTGCGCTAATAAGACTTGGTCATTCTCTAGCGGATGTAAAAATTTGAGGGCGCAGCACCCCCTATGGGCCGAAATATGCTCTTCCGAATAACGTGCTTTAGGTGGGTGCGATTTCACATCGAGATTTCCAAGTTTACTGGACCAAACTTTACCGACTTGTTTCGCCTAACGCAGGAGGAATCGCGGTAGATAAAATATTCATCTGATTTTGAATATCTTCATCCGTTTCGGAGATATTTGCCGCCGAACTTCAAAGTCGTCTGAAATTGGACCAAATTTTACATGTTTTTGGCCCCTGAAATTGTTTTGGGGTGTGCGCCGCCCCTCAAAAAAAAATTAAACCGGCATTATAAAATTGGACATAGTACTGACCACCGTGCAAAATTTCACGCCGGTCGGCCCACGCATCTCGGAGATCTCGCGTTGAAAAAAAACATCACGGGTAAAACTTAAGTCCTCCCGAAAACTATCGTTTCCGGGTGGACTAATTATGGGGAGGGGAGAGACTTTCCTCACATCACACCGCCTTGAGTACCTGTCCCATTTACACTATAGACTATAGGCCACATAGGCCCGGCCTATAGGCTACACCAATGGTTTTGACTTGATGTTACCTGGCCGCTCAGCGTTGCAGCAGGTTGTCGAAGCACTGCTGAAGCAGTCGCTGTCCCCCATGCTAATGCTCGAAGAATCGTCAGTGGACTGTACCGAACAACATCTGACAGCACTGCACGCTGGAGCCATGCCTTGGTCCGCCATCAGTGCATCGATGCTAAACGCTGACGCACGTGCAGACATCGCCGCCTGCTGGGCCACCGGCTTCGACGGTACGTCTTCTTCCGATGACGTCACCGTCGCCATGGCAACGACCTCTCCCAGCTCCTCAGCCTCTTCTGCACTCATCTGCATCTCTGAACTATTAGGTCTATCTGCTGTTATTTCCGCTTTATTTCGTTAGGTATTGTCGATAAATTAAAACGACGCTCGTCAAGGTTGTGCAGAATAATTCGATAGCGTTTAAGACGATTCGCTACAGTGTCGATTCTTTTACAGTCGTCAGTTTCTGCTCTCTGAAAAAACAATCGTCGAAGAAACTACGTAGCGCCTTGCTGTTATATAGGCGCCTACCCGGTCGCAGTAAATCGAAAAGTTTTCGCGACATAGGCCTACGTGCTCGCCCCGCCCCTCCGGCGCGTCTGGCGCAGCGGGCACCTGCTTCGATCTCGTGGTTGATTGGCCATACGGCGCCGGTGGGCGTGGCCATGAGCAAAGCCCCGCCAGCGTTGATGGAGATGTGAAAGGCGAGAACTTGTCTGGCACTGGCACACGTCAGGCTCAGCGTTGATGGAGTGATGTAATCACGGGTGGCTGTGGGTGACTGGTGTTGGGTGAGTTTGTTTGATTTCAGCGCCTCCGGCCTGTGGAAATGCCACGAGCACGCGTCGGTTGTTTTCTTCGCTCTTCCCATGCTCAGAGCTGTAAAACTGTCTTCTTCACCATAGCAGTGTGTTTTGTGTTCAGAATTTCAAGTATAGTTATTTTGGTAACCTTCAAAACTATTATGATTGTGACTCACTATGTACAAAACTAACTGTTCTTTTGCATCGTCTATAGCCATTTTGCTTTAGTTGTACTTGGATGTTTGTGATCGTTTTAACTGTTTAATTTCTCAGTCTGTCCCTATCTGTCTTTTTCTTTGTCATTTGTGTTCTACACTTGTTGCGAATAAAGTGTTATTATTATAATTATACTCGAGACACTGTCCAGAATATTGTTCTACGACACATAACCAGACAGTATAACGTCAGTTTATTACCATGCAGACAATAATTTATAACTCTGAATGGAGCGATGCTTTGTTTTGTAGACGGTGTCGAAAACAACGACTAAAAATCTACCACAATTGATGATTCGATTCTAAGTCAAAAGGAAAACGATGCTGCATTTCTTTTTCGGCAAAATGACAAGTAATTTATTTTTGCGTGCTTTTTAGCTATACGATGGCCAGTTTGCATGCTGATCGAGAAAAGCTGAGAAGTAGACGAGATTTTGTGACACTACATTGGAGTGACAGGCATATAGTGAGCCTAAGTGAGGTCGATATTTGAGGCCGAGACCACATCACATTTCTTTGCAAGACAAAATATACCTGGTATGAATTTTTATCCGCAGTTGAGCAGAATGCAGATCTTTACTCATTAATGTCATAGTTTTCATTTAATACAATAAATTTTTATTCACACGTATTATTGTCATATACCGATTCATTGGTGTCACGCCGATGCTGACGTATAGGCTACGGGGCGATGGCATGGAGATAACCAGCGCTTATCTGACTCTGTATCAGTGAATCGCTGCAGGTTGCAGCTGCTCGTGTCGTTCATTCATAATTTCTGACGCTTATACATGCATGCGTGGGCCGCAGTCATAAATCTGCTTGCGGTTGCGTCACTGCGCGTGTCTCAAGTTGAGCGTTACTTGAACGGGCGAAACCGAGAAGGCGTGCACGCGTAAGCCATCATTCACTGAATGGTGTGATGGACAGGCCCGGGCCGGGGGGAGGAGCACGTGGACATAAAAAACTACTAAACTACTGAATACATTTTATCAAACCCATCACCCTATTAGCGCCTATAGTTGCAGACGGATTTCGTTCGTTTTTTCGCACGCAGTCGTTAACTGGCCTAAATTGCGGGCAATAACGAAACTGGTAAGGCTGCAGATCTGGATACAGCTGAACATTTACTGTATTCTCACCCGATATTACCCTGTTTACTGGCCAGATTGTTTAATTTGATCTTATATACTCTGCAACGTTCCTTCAACCTTCAGGCTTAGATACCGTATATCCCGATTCCTAAGTTGCAAGACTGTCGGACTAAAGCTATGACTACTGACGATTTTAGGAGTAGGCCTATAGCTATCAGTCCTGTAATCTCTAAAGTCTTTGAGCACTGTATTTTGTGCAGATTTGGCCACCTTTTAGAAACAAGCAATAATCAGTTTGGATTTTAAAAAGGGCGTGGTTGTACAAATGCAATTTATACTGTATACGAAAGACTGTCGAGCATTTTGTTGATGGTGGCAGTACGGTCAACTTATGTTCCATTGATTTATCAAAGGCATTCGATAAGGCAAATCACCATGCCTTATTTATAAAGTTAATAAAGAGAAATATTCCAAATGAATTGCTCGGAGTAAGACAAGGTTCTGTCCTGTCTCCTCGCCTATTTGCTATATATTGACGATAAATGGTTACAAGTCTTCATGCTGGACAACGTTCTTTTATTGTGCTATACGCAGACGATATCTTAATATTTGCACCGTCTATCCAAGAATTGCAAACTATATTAGTATCTGTGAACTAGAACTGTTATCTATTGACATGCTATAAACGTTAAAAAATCTTGCACAATGCGTATTGGACCACGCCATGACATTCGATGCGCTAGCATTAATATAGGCCTAAACAAGCCGACCTGCCGTGGGTCAATGAAATAATGTACCTGGACATCTACTTTGTTAGGTCGAGTAAGCTAAAGTGTTCTCTGGACCATGCAAAACGTTCTTTTTACCGGTCAGTCAACTCCATTTTTGGTAAATTGGGAAGAACTGCATCCGAGGAGGTAACAGTACATCTAGTTCACAGCAAATGTCTGCCTGCTCTGCTGTATGGTCTGGAGGTTTGTCCATCAACTAGAATTGACTATCGAAGTTTAAACTTTGTGTTGATGCGATTTTTAATGAAGTTATTTTGTACGTCAAACAGTGATATTGTAAACGAATGTCGAATGTGTTTTAACTTCAGATTACGCAGCGAAATTGTACCGATACGAAGTGTTAAACTAATGTTGAAATTATCGAACGTTGCATAGTTTATGCATGCTTACTGAGTACTGACAGTTTCATTGTTATCATTATTAAAAAGTTCAGTTAAGGTTTGTTTTTTATAACTGTGCTATATTATTGTATTATGGTGAATAAAGTGTATATAAGCTTAAGCCTTTATCAGAAGCCATGCAGCGACGTCGTGATTATTACAAAGTTGGTGTCGGGGACGGGGGAAAGAAGTAGAAAGTTACAATGTTTTGACATAATTTTTCACAGAGGAGATGTGCTCAAAACTTCACTTTTGCCTTTAAATTTTTCCCAAAACGAAAACTTTTCAGGCCCAAATTGTGTAGATTGTGTAAACGTTATGCGTTATAAAATTTTAATTTTTATTCACTTACTTACTTAATTTCCTGCCCTCAACCTATCCAGCCCACGACATCGCTAAAACTAATAGTGCCGTGGAGTGTTTAAGTGAAATATGTGACGATTTATATGACAGATTTGTGATATTGTATTAAAGCGGTCAGTATAGTGTCATTTTTCAATTTTTATTGTTGCAATATACGTTGCTATTTATATACGATTTTGGTGAATAATAAATGATGTATTATAGGCCTAAATGTCGAATGAACGATTCTCCTCCATGCTAGTTATGGCTGTGACGCGCATCAAATCAGTGAGTGGTAATTAGCAAGTCAGTCGGTAGAGGTCACGACGGTCGAACACTATCATTACATACGGTTATTATGGCGTCGTTATTTCACCTCTCCCGCCCGACCGAACCGGTTCAGTTATTGTCTCCGTCATATAGCGACAGTAGCGGAATGCCAAAGCCAACAGTATGTTCGTCTGTCGCATTAATAACGCATTAATCACCGACCGATCGGAGACCAGTCGGCGACCACTTAGCGACATCTTGACGTCTCTTTTAGTCTCTTCACGGTGGGCGGACGCGCACAAGTTCTCGCCGGTCGCGACCGTGACTAACCGTGCTCGTTTCCCGGCGGCAGTGGCGTATTCATTATTCAGCGAAAGACGCGTACAGGGATTTTTAAAAACTTTATAGAGCATCATAGCTGTTCATGGAATAACTATCTCGAGGCTACGGAGCGTCACCTGCCATGGGGTCACAAAGCCACCGGACACGTGTGAATATTGTGAACGCGCCCCGCGTCAACCTCAGCCAGATAAGTCGAAACACGTTTACCTACCCCGGAAGGATCGAAGGCTGAGTTGACCTTGGTGCTGGTTATATATACCGAGATTGTTTTCTCTGTCGCAGACAGTCACTCGTCCAAGTACTAACCACTTGACAGCTTTCCGACCGGGAGTTGGACCAACGACCTGACGATCACAAGGCCAACGTTTTACCGTCATCTGGACGACACGGCTAGTTCAGCAGAAGCTGACGCCTTTTTGTTAATTGATGATACATATAAATTTTGATGTTTCAGAAAGCAAAATTGTGCAAGTTTTCATCATCGACAGCTAGACGTAAAAACGCGTACACAGCGACGTAACCGAAACGAACTGACACGGTTCAGGTTTTGACGAACTGACCAATGGGAGCTGGGCGAGCCTACTGGTTATTGGCTGACGCGTATATACGTGCGCGTAGTCACGTAGTAGTCACCGACACTTTTAGACGGTGCCTACTGTAATGCATTACTGCTTGCCCATCAGTCAGTTCGTCAAAAACAAAACCGTGTCTGTTCAGTTCAGTTCAGTTCAGTTACGTCGCTCTGTACGCGCCTTAAAGTTGCCCTCTCTTGAACGGAATGCGCCATTGTATAGGTCCATGGCGGGGCCGCGGATCGTTTAGCTCTTGATTAACGACGGCGCGGTGTCTTTTCCGTATCAAAGCAGCGGGGCGTGTTCGCGACTACCGTTTAGTTCTGCCGCGGTCTGCGCTCCTACCAAAATCTCGGTCCGTCGCCGTTGCGCGCTGTCCTGTTTAAGCGCCTCACTTCATACCGATTGGCGTGCATAGCGTCAGTTGAGTGTGACAAAAGTGCATAAGTAGCGTTTTATAGTCTCGAGAAAAACGATGTTGAAAGTTTGCAGTTTTTATTGTAATCACTTATGCACTTCTTCCAATCAAAAGAAATGACAAAAGTCAAAATGTCCTATTCCAGCCAGTGGTTTGAAAACGTACAAAATTAATGTAGGGCCTACACTTTTACCAGTTACTGCAAACATCTGGTGCGTTTATGCGTAACTTTGAATGATTATACCCCAATCACGGTTGCGAATATGACATTTTCACTTTTGCCAGTATGGCAGTATGCAATTTTTCTGTACACTATGGTATAAAAAAAACTGCATAAAGTGCGTAAGTGCGTTTTTGCACTTTTACCACTCAACGGACGATTGGCTACTTTTTACGCGTTACACCGTGTCTCAAAAAACATCCCCGACATTTTCGACAGTAACTTGAAAACCGATGATCAGATTTTGATAATTTTTGGTGCAAATATTCCTGACACAACTTGCCATCAAATAACCATTCAGTTTTCCATCTCACCCAACATTTGTTTCTGTACTACCTGAGGAAAACACAACCAGCGAAATATCACTTTTTTGTCCAATGCGATATGATCTTGCTTAATTAACATAACGCGTAAAAACACATTTTGTTTACATTTCTGACACTGTGGCTGACATTTCATTCAGTTGTCCATTTTTCAACTGCCTGCAGTAAAATTGCTTGAAGTGTTGGCGAACACAATGCAAGGATCGAGATGTTTTGTTCATTCATTGACAGCAGTATCGATAATGTTCTGCTCCAGTCCAATCCATGGATGTACCAGTCTTCTTGACCTCACAAACATTCCTAAACTTTTTCTGGTATAGACACACTGCTGCATGACAGTTAAACCTTGTAATAGACCGGCTGTTGGGGCCCATAGATTAGGACAGATGGAATTTATCGTCGTTTTTTCATTCATTTTAGCACGTATTATGCTTGGTCTGATTTCCCAAGGTAGTGCAAAAGCAGACGTTGGGTGAGGTAAAAACTAAAACACTTATTTGATAGCCAGTAGTGTCAGAAATATTTCTGCCAAAAATTATTAAAATCTGCTAATCTTTCTTCAAGTTACTATCGATAATGTCGGGAATGTTTTTGCAGGTTTTCTGTTTATTTCAACATTTATTTCGCTTGGTCTGATTTCCCTAGGTAGTGCAGAAGCATACATTGGGTGAGGTAAGAAACTAAACAGTCGTTTAATGGCAAGTTGTGTCAGGAATATTCGTTCCAAAATTGTCAAAATCTGACAATTGGTTTTCAAGTTACATGCAGTCAAAAATGTCGGAAATGTTTTTTGAGACACAGAATAGATCGAATTTTTCGAAAACGATTAGTCTCGATCATTTCAGGATCGGATAGTCATGTTGAATGTTTAACTTGACTACACAGAAGGGGCAACAGGCCTATCGATAAAATCGAATAAACAACAAAATTGGCGTTGAGGGAACAATTCCAACAGAGGGATATACTTCAGTGATGGTCATTAGCGTTAAATTTGTCTACTCAAAGGAGATTGTCTAAAGTAAGCAATAGAAGGCTTAGGCTTGGGCTGCGATGGGTGACTGCTTGCGGGCAGGTAAACCATCTCGGTATGTAACCAGCCGCCTAGGTCAACTCAGCCTTCTATCCCTCCGGGGTAGGTAGATCGGCTGTCTGGCTGGGGTTAAGGCGGGGCGCGTTCAACTGTGTCGGGTGGCAGGTAGCACTGTGTCATCCTATACGGCAGGTGACGCTCCGTAGCTCTAATATGGGCTTCCCATTAAGAGCTACAGTGTATATCACCAACTTTTTATAAACAACGACAGAAGAGACGGTTCGTGTACAAAAAGCTGCAACGTGTTGGGAAACTGGAAGAAGTAGCTCTCTCTTGTGTGTGTGCTTTTTCGAAATACAAAATGTCGAAATTCGAAATATTTATCTCAGTACTAATTGAGCGAACGAAATATCAACTTAGCAAGTTTATGCTATTTATTATCAAACTGTAAAACATCATAAAACACCGTGCATTGTGCACGGAAAGTTGTTCTTCAATCCTCTCCAAATGTCATCATTTCTACAACAGATAGAACAACGTGAACGTTTTGCCATTCTGCATGTCCCGCGACGTCATCCGTGGATCTGCGGGTTGCCTTAATCAAGCGGATCACCAGTCTGCAGTATAGCGCGAGCACCACGTCATCCGGCGTCTATAGCGGCATCCTCTCAGCGGGTAGCTCGTGACGTGCGACCATCGGTCGTGTACAAATACGTGTTACTATACAGATCGCCGGGGTGTCTGCCTGCTATATAGCGGGCATGCAGTGAGATTGCACACACGCTGTGATGCTAAACTGCTGCTTTTCGACGACAATTTACCTGCCACAACCGCAAGAGGCAAGACCACTCGCTCGCTAACTCACTCCACGGTGAAAGTCAGTAGGCCTAGGCTTACTCCTAGGCCTACAGCATGCCGAAACATCGCAACTGACGACTTCGTTTAACCTCTTAACGTCATGCATACCTGCCATCAGCGTTTACACAAGACTTCGCACTCACCTAGGCCTACTTCTTTTTACTCCCCTTTCTCAAGTTGCTCTTTTATAAAGCGAATGGCATTCATCCGAGATCGCGAAACGATTTTGGTCACAACTCAAGAGTCTGACTCGTGCATGCGTGTAAGTCTATCAAGGCCTATAGGGCCTAGGTGTCTATATCTCTCAACGGTGAAAGATAAAAGTGTCTGCTTACCGGTAGGTTGATGGACTGTTTTTTTGCTCCAGACTTCACGTTTCAATGTCCGAGTCTGAGCAGTGAAAAGCAGGCCTAGACCTATTGATTTCGTTTGTAATGTACGTAGGCCTGCATTCTTTGCAGTTGCATTACTTTATGTCGTAAAAAATAAATTACGTAGTTACCATTTTTGATGCATGCGCAATTACGGTTATTGTGTTGGTGACAGAGAGAAAGCAGATTCATAAAATCTTATTAGGTCTATGCGACTGCTTTTGAGAAATCGCATGTTTGGTCTACGACGGGTCTTGCTCGTCCGTATGTCCGTCTGTCTTCAATCCATTCCTCTGTCCCGTAATGCTGAAATGTTGGCTTGTTCTTTTAAAAGGGCTAGTGGCGGATTCAAGGGGAAGGGGGGCGGGGGTGGCCGCCCCACCTATTGACTTGAAGTGAAAATTTTGCACCAAAATGCACTATTTTTGCCTAAAAATTAAAAAAAAATTAGAGAGGGCTGTGCCCCTCCCCAGACCCCGTCCTACCCTTCCACTCCCCTATTCTCAACTTCTGGATCCGCC
>Ga0209454_1004050_pt1 | contig 10787 bp, 8 predicted proteins | sample WorMetHERISLAND1_2_FD_187400 | JGI IMG/M metagenome (GOLD analysis project Ga0209454, IMG submission 187400) | Marine gutless worms symbiont microbial communities from Max Planck institute for Marine Microbiology, Germany - Olavius geniculatus... | ecosystem: Host-associated > Annelida >...
CTACAAAAATTTTTGCGTATATTTCACCCATTTGCCGGGAAGCCCCCTTGGAGGGATTTGCATAAAATTTTGCATGGGTCATCTCGCCGACGTAATCAACCGTGCCAAATTTTATCTCGATCCGGTCAGGGGTTTTGATTCTGTGGGGGGTCGAATTTTTGGCTTTCCCATAAGAAAAAAAAGTCGCCATTAACACAGGGCTTAAACTACCGTTCAGCCTGTGATTAGTCTATTGTAGTTATTTTTACTATAATAGGTCGTATGACGTTAGAAACTAAATTGTGCTTGTTTGTTTCTTGTACTGGCGTTTATATTATACGATCTATTTATTCATCTATAGGCCAAACTCCCGAGAACGGAACCAAGGCCAGAACCACGAGGCCGAGGCCAGTGTTGTTCAAGGCTGAGGCGTAGCCAAGACCGATGTCGAACGTAGAAATATAAAAGTGACAAAGACGTCGTAAGCTATAAAAGTTTTACGGTGTTAACAGGGTTAAAGCACCACGACCGAAGCCATGCCAAGACCAAAACCGAGGCCAAAATCGTGGCCTGGAGATCAGTTTGGCCTGGAGGACTTATCATCTCTGTTAGAAACGAAGATTGTGTTGTATTGTTGACAGTGCGCGAATAGGAACGCGGCGACGAACTTCAACGAGTGTGGTCGAGACGAGAACGGACTCTGTTACAATGGACTCTGCAACTCACTCAACATCAAGTGCGAGTCGCACTTCAAACGCAGCTGTAAGACACGCACTGACTTCACGATTTCATCGTGTTGTGATACTTTATAGGGTGTTTACACGATCCAGCAATCGTCCAGCATTAGCACGTGTATTTTGAATACATTTGCTGGAAGTTTGCTGGACGTTTGATGGATCGTGTAAACACCCCGTTAGTTTAGTTAACTTTTCGTGTGCCTTGTTCCAGCGCAATATCCAGCCAATAGCTTCTTCGTCTTCTAGTTGGTGAAGCTGTTTCAAGTTGCTCGTCCCTGTGAAGCACTTGTGAAGAGCTGCTTGTACACGTAACTAAAAAATTGATTCATCCGTCGATCGCACTTTTAAATTAAATTTTGTGTATTTTTCAAAATTTGCTACAAAATACTGGACACTAAATACATTAACGGCAATTTTATTTTAACGAAGCCCCCGGAGAATGTGACCGATTTCTCGCTACAGCACATAAAAAGTTTATTTTAACGATATGCATTATACAAACTCACGTTAAACAGATTTACTTGCTTACTTATTTACTCAGTGACAATATTTTAAAAAGCCACTTTTTATTAACACTCAGTGTATAATCATTTTATTGTGCCATAGTGGGGCTGCGGTGACGCATGACTTGCTAATAAGATCAAGCAAGCAAAAATGTCACACAGTTCATAATATTATCATAATCCTCGGCTTAAATCTTATCGTGCCCTATAATACCTACAGCGGTGTGACCAATAGTGCATGACAATGACTGTTTGGAGTTGCGGGGAACAGATAAGTCTCGAGAGTTTTACGAAAAGCTGGAGAGGCAAAATAAAGGTTTTTGATGTAGGGAGTAATCTGGTTTCAGATCTTAAGATTACAAACGGAGAAGGCGCGCTTCCCAAACTAGGTTCGTGTTTTATGGCAACAGCTGCGTTAGTTGTACTAGAAGAACAAAGCTGGCGACATCCTTATACTTCGATGTTAAATTTAGTGATGTCGCTAGTAATGCATATTTGCCTGCGTTATTAACGAGTTGCGTGATGACTGATCGAAAAACAGCCGCCGTGGCACTGAACATGTACAAGTCAAACGTCGGGCAGAAGACGAAGATGTTCAACTCCGGTGGATATATGCTCAAGGACGCTTCCAACGGCAGAGCAATAAGTGAATTCTTCCGTGCCGGCGAGGACGACGGGTCTGTATATCGTGAATAGTCGTCACTGAATAGTTTTAGACTGAATGTCTTGAAATATCACATTCTGAAAGCGGGGAGTTTACTATTGTCGTAGAATTTTGGGCCTAGGGATTCAATTTCAAAATATCGAATATTATAAAAAACAGTTATAAGTTTGTTATTATCGCAGAGTTTCTGAGCTACGTGACTTAGTTCCAAAATATGAAATGTTTTGAGCGAGACTTAAGAAGTTTTTTAAGCCTAAGGGAAACTTTGAGATTTTAAAGTTTTTTTTTGTGGGTTGAAAAAAAACTGAAAAAAATGTCGGGAAATGTTTGTAACACATTTTTGATAATTTAGCTTTACCCGCGAGAAAGGAAAAAGTTGTAGTTTTTTTAAATTTGTTGACACAGTTTTTAAGCACATTGTGTATGATATTATAGCGTAGTCAATAAACAACTGTTTGAACTATGCTTTATACAGAAACAATAATTTTAACTGTTGGTATCGTGTTTTTTGTGTGTGCAGTACGTGTGGGATAGTGCACTGTTATGGCGGCGGCAACGGTTATTACCGCGATCCCACCGACATGTTCAAAGGTTTCCCTATAGAAATGATGTACGTCAACCCGAGTGGGGACAGAAGGCGTGACGCCAAGTACGTTCTATATGCGTTTTATATTTCTAGTTAGAGGCTTAGACAAGGGCGCAGGTGCGCGTGTTTAAACTGCACTAAATTTGGTCAGTTGATTCTCAGAAATATATTTAAAATTGTTGTTACCAGATTTTGAATTTTAAATCTGTAGTTCACCAAAATTATAGCGCTCCGTCAGAAACTTAGTTGGACTTAGGGGTCTTATTTTTAAAAGGCAGAAAAAGAAGGAAAAGGAAAGGAAAGGAAAGTAAGGGGAGGGTGAGTAAAAAGGAGGAAAAGGTAGGGAAAGGGGTTATTGTTCTGTCATTGCTTTTGTCAGTGTTCTCAATGGCTTATAGACTAATAGACTAATAGTCTGTGTAGCTGAGCTCATAAATTTGGTATTATGTAAAAGGTGATTTCATACTGTGTGTATCAAACTTACGAAAAAACAGACGGGAAACAGACTGTTACTATGATTGTCTGTTCGCGGTATAGGGTGCTGTACTATAACCCGAATCTGGTCGTAACAGTGAGCGGCAAGAGAGTGAAGGTCTACTATCCAATGATAGCTTCCGACGGCACACCATGTACTACCTCCTCTAACAAAGCCGGGGTTCGTCTCAAGTTTTATGCACCTCCAGTAGCCTACCGTTATTACTACAAATAATTTGAGCAAAGCTCATAAAACGCGCGACAGTCTTAGCAGTTCCTGTTCGCCGATTATCTTAGTCTATCTCCAGCCATTTCTTTGCAATTCATTTTTAAAGTATGCATCGCGGCCTAAAATCGCTGAACACTAAAACCCCCTATTTTGGGGGTTCAAGGTCATTCAAGGTCATCGATGTTACTACCGCTAAAGAGCTCGTCACCAGTGCTTGTGTAACCCTAACCCCAACCCTAGCTGCATGTCTGTCTATCTGCAACTATTTTCACGCTAGACACTGCAATATCTGTAAAATAACCACTTTTTAGAGGGATGCTCCTCTTTGACGCTCGCGTGCGCAGGCCTCCTTGAACATAGGGGGTTAAGACATAGATTCTTAAAATTTATGTTGGATGCTGAAAATTTTATATTTCAGGGTATCTTAGTCCATCTTCAGCCATTTTGGCGTAGTTCAAACTTAAAATGTGTATCGCAGCGCGAAATCGCAAAAAATTCACTAAAGCCCCTTATTTTCGTGGTTTAAGGCCGTTCAAGGTTATGGAGTTTGATATCCCTAAAAAGCTTGTCACCAGTGCTTGTTATAATAAGCACCATGTTCGCGCCTATCTGCAACCGTTTTCACGCTGGGCAAGCCGATATTGATAAAATGACGACTTTTTAGGGGGCGCCCATGTTTCATGCCCTCGTTTGAGGGAACCCCTTCACCCAGGGTCATGACATTTTGTTGCAAAAAACTAGAGTCTTTGTGGCAGCACAGAGTGAAGATTTCGTGATCCTAGCTTGTACCATTTTGATAGGGCTCAAAGCTGTGACGGACAGACAAACAGACACCTCGACGATCGCTAAGACGCGCGTTATATGCTCTCGCGCGTAATAAAAGTAGCACTAGTAACAGTTTTGTAGTAGGCTCGGTTGTTGTTGCTGTTGTTGTGAATACGTTTTGAGCAATAAAACACTTTTTAGTTGCAAATTTTAGATAACGTATATTATTTATGTATACATTCGAGTTTTCTAAATAGCATCACACTAACGCAGATGTTTTGTACAACATGTATCAAACCACGTGCCACTTCTATGTTCTAATTAACTCTGTTAGACATTCGCCGAATCTAGTAATTTTTGGCAAACAATATCATGAAGAAATTTGACGTAAATAACTGTAATTTTGCCCACTTCATCTGAATACTGTTGCTACACTGCAGCCAAACTACGACTGACGCATTTTACAAGGTAGTGTAGCAACAGAATTGAGGTGAGGTGGGCAAAACTACAGTTATGTGTAAAATGCAAGAAATAGACATATTACATGGCATACGATGGTTTTTTTGAACATTTGCTTTGCAGTAGGCGTAAAAGTGAGCAAAGGTTGTTTGAGTTGCTTCCTGTTAGTTTGTTATAACAAACAGTTAGACTAAACCGATTTATCGAAATTACATGTTCCGTTGACTGTTATGTTTGCTGTGTAGGTTAGTTCAACGAATATATGTTCACATATTTATAATGTATTAGTTGCGCTGTGGGGTTGCAGTACTGCGTCAGTAGGAAGGTTCGATCGAGCAAACATTCCGGGGTGCAGTACTGGTACTCCAAGTGCACGCCGATAGGCAACACGCGCGAATTCTACGTGAAGAAAGACGAAAATGACCTGCAGGAACTGATGCGATATCTGGACAGTCAGAAGTTTGCCTCCGCAATAAACAACACCGAAGACGAGATCTTAGAGCGAGATTTCGAGACCTCGGACAGTGACGGCGCTCCAGAGGTCAGCTGCTGCCGCATTTTGTTTTCGTAGGATATTTGCCCATGACCGGATTTACAATTTTAACCGCGATGATGACTTACAATATTAAAAAGTTGATTGCACTATGAGAATTTTTACGGGTCTCGTGGGAATGCCATTGAAATGGAAACTATTTGGGAGATCTGCGATATTTTTGTGTATGTCAACTTGCTAACACTCTGTGGACTGTATTCAGCTGGTTTCTGGAAAGGAAACGGGGAATAAATTGGAAGTGGGCAATAAATTAACAATTATTGGAACGGGAATGTCGCAAAAAATGGGAGACAGTGGTAACTTGAATCCAGTCCATGCAATGTTTATTTTCATTGGCGTACGCTGTGCAGGAAGCGGTGGGTGACGTTTTGGAGGAACCTGCGGTAAAGGTGGACGACGACGACGACGTGCCCATCATGGAGAGAGACGACGACATTTTTTCCACTGACTGGCAGACGGCGGCGGAGAAAGGATTCCAAGAAACCGTGGAAGGAACCGATATACAGCAACCAACAGGAACGGTACGTACGTGTAATATAAAAAAACACAGGCCCGCAGAAAGCCGGACTTTTCCAGACGGGGAGAGGGTTGACTCCACCCCCGGAGTCTAGAAGCTAAGCTATGACGTGCGTTTTAACTTCCCCAGTGTTGTCTCAGGCAAAGCCCTGGAGTCCTGCGAACGCATTTTTATCGATTTCGAGATCGAAAATCACATCTGGTAGACGGTGATTTTAGTGGACGGAGATTTTGTGGGCTATTTTTATACGAAACATTTGCTGTTCCAGCGCACGGGTGGGATCGATCGAACCAATTTTGGCTACGGGCCTCCAACTATTTGTTTTATCGTCATACATTTTGTGGTCTGTAAAGTTACGTTTTACGGTATACATATGTATGCTTTCAGTTGAGTTTACTGTTTCAAGTTGTGCTCTAATTGTTTCTGTAGACTTAATTGTAGTTCTGCTGACTCTCCGTAGCTACAGGCGTGTCTTTCCTGCCGTATTAGGCTACTGTTGAATGAAATAGAAAACTTTCCGCTTTACGGTCGGGTCCACTCCGTTACCCGGCAACTTAAACCCCGCCCCCAGACTGCCAGACTGTCGTGGGGAGTTGGGGGACAAGGTCGGGGTGCACGTATCTAAGGCCCAAGAACTCAAACGCCGCGGTTGGGGTTCGCGACCGTGCAGCACAGAAGGCACTAGAGGGGTACGACAGACACACTTTCCACGCGTTATAGTAAGATGAATAAATAAACGAAATAAGAGTTTTCTATTGAGAAACTCGCACCGATATTCGCCATTAGAAAATCCGTTCGACTACTGGCCAGTTCATAGGTGGCCAGTTGTGATGGAGTTTTTCTTTCTGGCAGCCTGCCGTTGTGTGAAATTGTTATTGTATTGGTTGTGACTGATATGGCAAATAAACTTCTCTCTTTCTCTCTCTCTCATAGAGTCTACCTACGACGCTGACTCAACTCAATTCAACTGTTGATCTAAGCTGAGTTGCGTCGTGTAAATTCGCCGTACGGCAATCGTAGTTATTTTACACTAGTGCGTTTTATAAAAAAACACTGTTGTTTTGTTTCCTTGCGTTTGCTACTGTGTATTTTGTATTCTGGCGATGCATTTTGCAGAACGGATATTGTATCGTTTGTACGGCAGGATGCTGAAATAGAGGGAGCGACGGAAAAGGAGTTTGCGGATGACGACGTGTTAGTTGAAGAAGGTCTAGATGTGGATGAGCCGATCTTCATGATCTAGAATGATTCAGCGCAAAGCATCGACGCTTTCTGCACATTGTAGGCTCCGATGCGATAGATGTCAGCTAGGATATAGAAAACACGTTTGAAGGGTTTAAAAGAAAAGTTGTTATTTGTTGCATAAGTTAGTTGTATTTTGTAACTTGTAAGTTTACGTAAACAGTACGTATAGGTATACATATGTCGGACGTCCGCCTATAGCCGTGCAACCATAACGTTAATCCCAGTACTGACTTATTAGTTGTCAACTGAAAATCAATATGGCCGGTGTGGAAGCGGCCGTAGTATGGTTGCACATCTAGTTATATTTATTTTATTGTTACTTGTTTGTAAGTGTAACTAGTGACGGCATACTTTCCAGGCGGCCAAGGAAGTGCCGGTATGCCACACCGGCCCATACTATCCCACTTCATGCCGTGTGTAGACTATTGTTATTATGTTATTAATTGTAGTATCAGACGAGAAAAAACTAAACGCATAATTACGGTTCGTTTTTATGTACAATGTAGGCTGCCCAAAAGAAAGCTGTAGTATCGTCGCAAAATATTGACTAATTTTCACATTTTTCACTCGTAGAATCCGTAAGAAATTTGCTGTTCAGTGGCATGCACACCGCATTTATTATATCGCTACAGTACGTTGTAAAACATAAGTGACCGAAAGCCAGCTGCCAAATGGGCAGAAGGTAAATTTTCAAGGTAATGAATTAAAATGTTAAATATGAATTATCGTAAATGTCAAAAAATATGCATAAAAAGTAAGCCAAAAAACTGGGACAATGTTTTATACGTCAATAACTTTACCAAATATCAACCCATTTTCAAAATTTTTACTTGCTTTACACAATGACTGAGACAATAAACAGGTTGTTTCGTTGTTAATTTTTTTTACAATGTATTGTTACAGATATCGCCCTGTTTTAATTGTTGCTTTTAAGACACTGATATTTCACTACGTAATGTAGCTACACGTTTGAGGTATAATGATAGTTTTAGTGACAAAGTTGCTACAATTTTTTTTCTAATTTTGAGAGTAAAAAAATTTTGAAAATTGATTAATATTCGACGAAGTTATTGATGTATAAAACATTGCGCCAGTTTTTGTGGCCTACCCTGTATAGCTAGTCTACAGAGCAAAACGATGCACAACTTGTGGAACCGTACAATCAAATTACATTGCTCCTGCAGTTAACTGAAAGCCATCAACCAGCATTTATGCACATTAAAAATTAATGCACAGTAAAACTGTTCAACTTATTTGAACAAAAAATGTTTAATATGTCTTTTATTGTTTTGACAATTACTACAACACAACACACGTTTGTTTGACAATTCAAGACAGTTTGTCTGGAAATGTTACATTCAGCTATGAAATCCAGAAATTGAAAACCGTGGCACGGAACACAAATCATGCCTATACTTATATCGACTATCCAGCTCGCAATAATAATTATAGTATCTGCTTCACCGAGCTGCCAGTAACAGCTGACTAAAGTGCAGAAGTATAGTTACGCAGTACATACCGGTACTAACCAAAGTTTCTTAAGGGGTTGACTCATGTATGTGCAATGCAGTAAATCTATAACAATATAATAACTGGTTTATTCAGTTGTGTTTCAGTTGTGTTGCAATTTCACGAACCCCAGCAACAACGCATGTTCTCTGCAAGTAATTTTTAGAAGTACAATTTAGCATATACAGTTCCTGTTCCAACGTCATCCAAGATCAACGATTTTTATGTCATTTTAATGCCAATATGTGACATAACTCATTAGCGATTAATAGTAACCTTGGCCCTATCTCCTGTTTCTGAGATATGGCCGGTTTTCCATTAAATTTCTCATTTTTCGTCCATTCAACCCCGAATTTTAAAATGTTGCCTTTGCACCAGATCGCTAAAATTTTGTTTGCCCGAGTTTCACACACACGACTAATTATTCATGTAAAAATTTTCCTTTACAACCTAGAGCTTAGCCACAGTACAACCGTTACGGACAGAAAACGGACAAACGGAAGGACGAACGACAACTAGTACCAATAGTTCGACCGTCACTCAAGTACGGTCGGCTATAAAACTGCACCGATACGTGTATATTTAGACGGATCCGATGAAAGTTGTAAGAAAAGATATTTTTATGGACCGACGACAAACAGAAACAGAAGAATTTTTTTACTCTTTAGCATTGATTGCCGGCGCACACGGTGCTAATTGCTGCTGCTGCTGCTGCTGCTCCTCTGACGGTTTGAGATGCAGTTACACCAATGACGAGCAGATCAGTCTGCAAGCATAAGCAGTAAAGTCTAGGCTTGAGCAGTGCGTGGAGCTGATGTACTGTTATAGTTGCGCAACTTGCGCCGTACGCAATAGTACGCACAGACTCGGCGAAAAGTAATGTTGTTGTCACAGATTTCGTCGACAGCGTTATGAGGTGTTTGCACGATCCAGCAAACGTCCAGCAAGCTTCCAGCAAATGTATTCAAAATACACGTGCTAATGCTGGACGTTTGCTGGATCGTGTAAACACCCTATTACGTCAATTTACGGCTAGGGCTAGGCTATCAACATTGCGAACTTGCAGTGCGTATATGTGACGTGCAATGCGTAGACCAATGTAGTACGGATATTGTCGCTATCCCGTGTAATGTTGTAACAATTGCTGTTGTCTTTTGTCACGAATGAAAACGTTATACTTCGAAGCTGTTCAACCGCCTTCAGACACTTCAGTGCTACTCATGACTACATCTGAAGGTAAGTGAATGAAGTGACCAGCGATGTGATGTAGTGAAGCAGTGTGACGTCTGGGATACCTTTCTTAGTTTTCCGCTCAATAAACTCAATGTATAGGCCTTCGTACGGCAGAATTTACAAAATTCAAATTTGCAATACTTTTCAGTGACAATCGGGGCAGAGAAAATTGCCTCCGCTTCATTTCTAAAGTTTTTGGTCGACAATTGTTTTTAAAAATACCAAATTTAAGCTTAACCATCGTTCGTTTTAAAGGAATTTAAAGACAAAGTTGTAATTTTCACTACACATGATCTCAGTTGTTGGAAATCCGCAGCTGCGTGTGAGAAAATTTTATTGTTCTGCTCCGTACGTTTTTAACACACGACCGCCCATTACGGTCAAACTGCATCAGCGTAGTGGTTACTATTAACGGATTACAGACATTTGCAAATGCCATATTTAATGCCTCCATTGCCGACCCTTCCCCCTCCGAACACGAATACTGAACTGATTTCTTATTTACATGTGCTGGCTTTCGGGCACCGGCGTACGGTCGATCTTTTCTGGCGACAACCGAGCTTCTTGTTGTCTGTCCAATGCAATGCATAGCATTGGACAGAGTATAAAAATCACCTTTGTGTCCGTGCGTCCGTGTGTCCCTGCGTACGTCCGTGCGTTTTACATTTCTTAAGCTATCTTTTTTCCACCTTTTCTTTCCCTTTCCCTTTCCTTTCCTCTTTTCCTGCCTTTTTCTGTTTCCCGTTCCCTTTCCTTTTTTTATTTTCCTTTCTCTTTTTATCTTTTTTCCCTTCCCTTTTTTCTTTCCCTTTTCCTTTCCTCTTTTTTCCTTTTTCTTTCCCTTTTCCCTTCTTTTTCTTTTTCCTATCCCCTCCCCTTTTTTCTTTCCCCTTTTCTTTCCTTTTTCTCCTGTTCCTGTTCCTTTTCTTTTTTTAACTTTCCCTTCCCTTTCATATTTTTATCCTTTCCATTTTCTCCTTTCTTCTTTACTTTCCATTCTTTTTCTCCTTTACTTTTTTCTTTCTTTTCTCCTTCCCCCTTTTTCCCTTTTCCTTCCCTTTTACAATTCCCTTTCCCTTCCTTTACCTTTTATTCCTTTTCTCCTTCTCCTTTCCTTCCTTTTTCTTTTCCATTTTTTCTTTTTCCTTTCCCTTTCCTTTCTCTTTTTCTTTTCATTCTTCCGTTTTTCTTTTTGTGTCCAGATCCGTGCGTCCAATATTTGAGGCGCCATATCTCCATAACGGTGCAAGATAGACGAATGGTCATTATGGACCACCCATAGAAACTCGGACCCCGGAACTCGAATGGTCACGTGACCGATGACGTCACGTGAC
>Ga0209454_1004053_pt1 | contig 10784 bp, 5 predicted proteins | sample WorMetHERISLAND1_2_FD_187400 | JGI IMG/M metagenome (GOLD analysis project Ga0209454, IMG submission 187400) | Marine gutless worms symbiont microbial communities from Max Planck institute for Marine Microbiology, Germany - Olavius geniculatus... | ecosystem: Host-associated > Annelida >...
ACGCTGTATTTAAAAGTAAGCCACAAAAAGTCTTCCGCACTGACCCAAGTGAGCTGTAGCCTGCAAGTTACTCCGAGGAAAAGTTGCTGCAACTTCTCAAACAGCGATCACCTCATCAAGACTTCCACAAACGCTGAAACTTCACGTATCTAAAAGCAATAAACGTTTCCAGTCTTCGTTGTAGCTGACATACAGAGAGAGAGAGGCTGTGTGACTTAATAATTATTAATAGGCCTTCGGTCGTGCAACAGCCGGTAACTCAGCGACCCACGCAAACTTGCTGGCGAAATTCGACAGAAACCGCGCGATCGCAGATCACAACGTTGTGAAGTCTTGCAAATCATCAAAATCTTCCTTCCCACGTCAAAGCCCAGTGCGAAATTCACTTTTTTGCCCAAGTTACGTTAAAAAGTTACGATTTTCACGACGACAACAGACTGTCAAGACTTCGCATAGTGCCACGCCCAATCTGTGCCGTGACAACGTCACTCAGTGAGAAGGCCCACCTGGCTGGGCCCAGCCATTCATTACCTAGGCCTATAGGCCTATAAGCTACGGGCACCTGCCGGTTGCTATGGGCCTATACGTTTCGGTGCGTCACGTGGAATGACAAAAATGCCAGAATATCCCCAAGACAAACCGAAATGATGAAGGTTCTGGTTGGCCTATATATACTGTTATCCCATTTGACTGTTTGACGTATATTTAAGCATCGGTTCAATGACAAAATTAATGGATTGAACAAATCAGAGGGTTTGGTTAGTATTGCCTATGTAAATACATCGTTGGATTTGTGACCCGCGTTGCTCTTATAGCTGCTACAGCTAGCCACAGTTTTGACATCTATTAACCTAAATATTCTCAACTATAAAAATGCAAAACGCACCAAAATCACGACCAAATATCTATTTCTGGTACAACGGCGGTCCATAGGTGCTAATATTTTATTAACATCATAAAAATTAGCAAGACCTCTCAATAATTGTCATAACACTGCAAGTTGCTTCTGAGAGATAGAAAACTGCTCCAAACAGATGACACCAAATTCACTCGCAGAATAACTTTCAATGTGTCAGTAGCGGAATTATCGCTAGCTTGCACAATGTTAATAAAAATACAATAATAAAGTTTGATTATACAATGCGATACATTGATGTCGATGCGATAAAACAGAAAATAATGCACAAAATTTTGATCGTCCTTACAGAGTTTCGTACACAACAATGAACGACTGTTAAAAAGCCGTTGAAAAGTTCTGTAGTTCGATAACGGGCAGTTGTCTGTCCGGTAGTTTTTATATATACTGGTGGATGGCTGCATATAATGTCAGCACTGGGCCGACATATTTTTCTAGTTCTAAGACTATACAAATACAACCAGTGGCGTCGTGGCAGAGGAGAGCAGGGAAACAGCTGCCCACCCTAATTTGTTGGCTGTCGAAAAACTGTCGGCAAATGCCTTCTTGCTAGAAAATAAAAAAATTATTTTTTTTTCCATCAAAAGCGTCCGTTTTGCCAAAATTTAGGGCAAAATTAAATTTTTGGGCACCCATAATCTCCTCGTCGGAAATTCACAACTGTATGTCGGAAAAATGTAACTTCTTGCCCCACCCTTTATTTTTTTTAAAACTTAGGATGCATGCAACACAAAACATGCACCATTAATATATCACGGAACACACACAGCCACTGGCAGTCGTTATATTATAAGCGAACACGACAACGATGATGACACGCCTAGAGAGTGGTATAAAGGTTTGGGGTACCGGGGTATAGGGCAACCCCAAACTAGACGGGACCTCATCCCTCCCTCTTTTTGTAAGGAGACCAAGCAGCATGCAACGTCCTCTATTTTTCTAAAATCCACGCAAAAATTTATATTTCTCACTTACGATAATCTTCAATGTACTAATAATAAATTTACTGCGTTTTGGTAACTATTACAGGTCTAGAAAGACGCAATGCCACCTTGCAGTGTATATTAAAAAGTTATAAACGAATTTTGATCAATTTTGTAGACGCTTAGACAGCAGCCCAAATAAAGTGTGTAGCCTAAGGGCAGGTAAAATCTGATCAATGTAGCAAAAAATTCAAAATGTGCAGAAACGGCTAGAATTGAGTGCATTTTTGTTATCTTTATGCCACTGAGCTTCAGGCGTTACCCCTGTTTCTTCTACTACAGCTGAACTCCAGATAGAGAAGGATCACAATCAGTAATCTGTGTTACTCGAAGTTAGCTTGACTGCTGATCCTATGAGATTCTTCTCAGTTAATGACAGTAGCCTACAGGTAGCGATAACGACGACGACTATGACCATTACCATTACTACTACTACTGCTACTAATATGACACCAGGTTACGAAAACCACACTCAGCTACCACTGGTACTGTTTTCACAAATTTTAACAGCAGTCGAGCATCACAAAGCAAACGACACTGTAGTGTACGTGATCCGAGTGTGGTTTAATTATGATACAGCACTGTCTGAGGTGGTATTATTATAAGCGCATATCACTTATTCACTTAACCACTCCAGCAGTGCTGTAACTAATACATATAATATTTTACCAGCATCGGCATTTTCCTCGAACATTTATTGCATAACATTTCAAACATTTAAATGCAAATAAATTGCTGAAACCATCGCCAAATTTCATTGAAAAATACCATTTCTTGTTGGAGCTATTAATAATTGAATATCGATAACAAAATACCTCCGTTACCAATACGGCGTTACATAGCTTACTGCAGTCACTCGATAGGAAGTGACGTTTGTTGATGCAATCAATGTAAACAATAAGAAAATGGTATTTTCTGCAAATGGTCGTGTTTTAATTAAATTGTCGAGAAAAGTAAAATGATAATGTGCCAAAAGGTGCATCACGAAATTTCCCAGCAAGCTAAGGACAATGTCAAAATAAAACAAACGTTTGCTTAATATGGGACACTTCACGTTTTGAGGTGATCTCACAAAAACCACTGTAACTATTGTTTGCGCTGGCAGATTTAACTACATTTGGCAGTTTGATTGCCAATAGACAATGCACTGCTGACGTAGAATTTTGCCAGAATCAGATGTTGTTTGTTGAAGTTACGTAAACGTACAGGGTTCACTTATGTAACACCATAATAGAGGTAATAGAGATATTTTGTTATCAATATTCAACAATTAATGTAACTCTGCTAAGAATAATATTTGTCAATGAAATTTAGTGATCACTTCAGCAATTTATTGGGGATTAATTTTACAAAATTTTACTCCGATTTGTTCAGATTTGACATTTCTTTTATACAATGTCTAGGGGTTTACTTTTTTCCACACACAGTGTATACAGTTAACTCCAATTTCAAGTATTTAACTAGTCCAATATCGTTAACTTCTGATAACTTTTGGTACATAGAATTGGCAATTTATTCAGAGAGATACATAATTAGAAAATAAGCAAAAGTTTTCCCACTGGTGGCCAGAATGGACCACAATAAATAGTCTATATACAAAATTAGTTACAAAACGTCAAAAATACAGATAGTAAAAATGCTGTATAAGATGAGATGATACAATGAATATTATAACAATATTCCTATCAATGTCCTTCATATGGATAGAGGCCAAATTTACAAAATATTGTAAAAAAATTTTCGACAATTTTATGACGCTTGTGGTAACTTTAGGCAGCAAAGTCACCGCAAAATCACTTGTTATTGTTTATATTGGTGACTGTTGGCAACGGTGAAAACAGACAATCGGCATGCAGCACTCTGCACTGGCAGCTAGGCAGTGACATTGAGTTGCAATTGGTTAAGGTCAACGTAAAAGCAGAGCAGCTGATTGGCCGGCTAATTTTAGAGTTATGGCAAAATTGCGAGAAACTTACGAAGTCACAAAATCAGCTTCCAAAATTTGGATACAACATTTTAACGACAATGTTATGACATCGCAACTTGTTGATTAACGACAAAGATACGACAAATTTGTAAAAATTTTATGACAGTTTTATGATGGTTTTACGATGTTTCATAAATTAGGCCCCAGGCCCACAAACTTCTTCTTTTTTGCTAAATGCCTCATCACTCAATCAATCATTTACTTGAACTCAAGTCCATTATACAGTAAACTCACAGAGAGAACACAGTTAAGAACAGACTAATGAAAATTATGTATCAGAACTATGTGTACGCAACTACACATACAAACGATATCTCACTCGGTGTGCTGAACAAGAAATTAAAGTTTACACATTTGCAATATGTCAACATTGTGATATATGGGTCAGTAATGTATCAATGTTTTATCAAAAATAAAATTCTGATATCGGTCAAATTTGCTAGATATTTCAAAATATAACTACAGCTGAATGTCATAAAATCACAGAAAAATAATCCACTTGTGCCGTCTAGCTTAATGCAGTGTGCAGCAAAAAGTAATGCACCAGCTTTTGCCATTTTTCTAAGCAAAAAGCATTTAATGTTACAGAATTTTCTTTGCGACTGACCGCCCAAAGATTGCAGAATATTAAAAACTGTTTTGGTTGCCATAAAGATTGGAGCTTGCTGAAAAAAATCACAGTCAAACATTGTTGATGACATCAGAATGATCTGAATTTCATAAACAATAAGTCTGTTCAACTGAATTTTTTGGTAGTCTCAGTAAAGCATTTAATGTCAGTGAACAGTGGCTCAACTCAGCCTGGCCGTCCCTCTGTGGGCAGACAATGACTATGCATTCACCTACAAATTCAACAACGTGGCCCCAGTTGAAGATAACGAAGTAACGCTTCAAAATTTTCTGTGCACATACAGCAAAAACATGCTTGAGATTTCACAAAAATGACAGAAATTTCCGGCAGTACTTTGAGCTGCACACTATACACATGGCAAATAAAAAAACAGTTTCAGTCTAGCTAATACATCGTGGTAGCCAAAAAACGGTGGTCCACAGTAATACTGAGCATAATATCATTATATTATTATCACTGAGTATCAGAAAAATACTGATTAACATTTTCATATTGATGACATGGTATATGCTTTATAGAAATGCTTCTTTTGATATGATTTGATAGGTACCGACCCGCTATTCCAAAGGTCCGCTATTCAGAAGGTCCGCTATTCCAAAAGTCCATTGTAAATTTCATGTGCCACAGTGCTAATGTTTGGGTTAAGGTCAACGTAAAAGTTAGGGTTAGGATAAGGGTTAGGGTTCAGTTCAGCCTTAGGGTTAGGCTTAGGGTTAGTGGGAATAGTAGACTTTCGGAATAGCGAACCATCGGAATAGTGGACCTTCGGAGTAGCAAACCCGAATTGATTTGATATCGGTAAATCAGTAAAAAGAAAGAGAATTCGGCATACATCAGTATTCCTGTACACATAGGCCAGGGATGGGTTCAACCCTAACATTTTCAACGTCAAGTCCAAGACCTAGGCCAGTGATTTTCAGACCATGGCAGAGGCTAGACAAGTGGCCAAGGAAGTAGAGTAGGCTCTACGTATGACAATTTTATACTGAACATCAACTCAAAACGCAATAAACCACATCGTAGGTGTGAATTGGCCATAAGTCAAAAAGTGATGTTAACCAATATGTACACATTAATGACATCAATTTGACACAGTCAGTCGTCACAATAACCGTTACTATATATATCAGTCCAACGTTAGCATAATGCCACTGGGTAGTGACATGGCAGAAAGACAAATAAAGTTATGGTCGGAGCAGATGAAACACTTTCACACTAACAACATCAGTATGATACATTCACTGGTTAACAACAACAGCTATGATATACGTTGTTATATAAGTCAGACGCCAGCAGCAAATACTGTCAATTGATAGTAACGAATAAAGCTACATTCACACTCATGGCATAAATATGAGATAACAACAGTTAATAACAAAAGCTATGATTCAGCAAATACATGATGCATGCACACAACATCGATATGAGGTCAGAGAATACACAGTCTGTCCATCCAATGGCTCCCTATAAAGTATTATTGTATAACACAAATCACTCAGTGGTAAAACAAAACTTGTAAACTTTGTTAAACTTCTCAGCCAAAAACTCCCTGTAAAACGAAAATGCTTGATTGCTACGAAGTGTAGAAGCCAAAAAAATTGTGAGTCATGTTTTGCTCGAGCCACAACAAAAAAAATATTCAAGCTGAATCAAGAGAGGCCAGATGGATTGATATTCTATACAAAGTTATGCACTACATTGGACTGACAACAATTGGCATATCGGTTACATAACAACAGTTAACTTCACAATAAATATCAGACAGACACAACATTAATCAATATCACAATTACAGACTGACACACGCAAAAATATTATTTTACAATACCCTGTACGATAAATTTAAAAACTCGTTGCATTTCACATGAAAATATTACAGACGAAGAGTCTGAAATGGTTGAACAAACTCTGGCAAAAATAGAACATGGTTCTCACATCTTTACTGGTAAAAGTTCCATGACTTTCCATGACTTTCCAACATCAACATTTAAATAAAAAGAAAAAACAGTTACTTACTGTGCAGTCAGACTGCAATCCAATATACAAAGTTCTCCGTAAAGTGTATGAAATGCCACATATTTCAAAATTATTCGGATAATTGTATTTCTTAGTAAGTATGTGCTATGCTAGCGCTACACTCTGTTTATTCTAAACCCCCGAGTAACTTCATCAACCACCCAGAATTTTCACTTTCCTGGACTTTACATGGAGTTTCTGGGACCAAATGTATCTTCTAGGACTTTCCAGGGCCTGAAAAATCAAGGAACAAAAATCCACAACTTTCCAAGAGATGTGGGAACCCTGCTTAAAATTCTCATAAAAATAGAAGAATAAGCAGAATAGAATGGTGGAATTAACAAGAAGCCGCATGCTGTGTTCCACTAACAGAACAGTCGGCTGTCGGTCGTCCAAATGTCGGCAGGAATGGAATGTACCTCGCAACACGTGAACGCTCCAGTAGTGACATGCCGACGGGTAGGTCGTACGTTCTTGACAGTTTCTCACGCAGGGATGGAGACAGTTTGTGAGTATCAGCATTCCGTATCATCTTCCAGTAGGCCAAACCACGCTCTTCATCAGTGCCTGGACAGGGAGACATGTGACACTGCATACACTGAACGAGTGAGTGATTTACAAGCGTTTAATCAGGGTTACCACTTTCCAGACCAAATGAAAATGCCCGACTTTTCCAGTAGAGCAGGCAAACATTCATCAATATACGGTTTATCGCTACGGTCAACAGTCGACAGTCGTTGCTTCATATTGATTAAAAACAAGCCAGGTAGCACTGTGCTTTCAGGATACATTGCTTAATGAATAGCGGCTGCCACGATGAGAGCAGCAAAATGTCATGCAAGCATGGTGAGCAAAAATGTAAAAAAAGAAAATGTGAAATAAAGACCATATAGTACAAATATACCTAATGTTTACACTTTCATTAATCTTTTTCCCACTTTTCACTGACTTTTCCCTGACCACTCTGAAATTCCCTGACTTCTCCCAGTTTTCCACTGAGTGGTCACTCTGTTAATATATGAATAGTTAAAAATTAGTCTTCCATGAAGTTGGAAATGTCATGCGAAGTCTAAGTTCGGTTTTGCTGAATTTCAGCGAAACAATTCAGCCAAATGTTTACACAATACACATTATGCAATACAAATGCCAAAAAGTTTACGAGAATGCTTATAAAATGTATGTAAACTTTAGTAGCTTATAAATAAAATAGTTTAAATTAGATTGATTTATCGATAAAACCATAGACTGTTCAAACAGTACACAAATGAATACTGAAGTAATAACAACAAAACGACAAATAAACGTTTAACAAGAGTATATTAATGATAAATAAAAAAACAGAACATAACAATAAATAGCATTTAATGTAGTTTAAACAACTCCATGTCATGGCTGCCAAAAACCCTCGACAAAACAGCAAACTATGACTTCTGTGGCCAAAACCATCTGGCTCATTTCATCAATAGCAGGTGCTTTTTGTAACCTTATTAAACTTCTTCCACAGGGACAGGGCCGCCAGCCAAACGCAACGTCTTCGACATGACCCCGCCTGACTAGCATGCATTGCGATCTCCTCACTGGTGAACGACCACCATATTGTTCATTTATCGCTTCGATTTGCTAGTAATTAATATTAAATCGCTGGGCGTTTATTTTATAATGTAGTGTTGATTACAATTTGTTTATGTTCGCTTACCTTATTCATAGAGGAATCATCGAGTACTTCGCGCAAAACATGCTAGTCACGTGAAGCCATTTTGAAGACGATGTCTTCCATAACAGAGTGAGCCTTTAGTCAAATATCTAGAGTTGTTTAATGTGTATATATGTGGCTTCTTCCAAGCCTAGTTATCTACGATAAAACATAGTAGGTAATGGTAACTATGAACGTGAAAAAGTTCAACTATTGACAATAATCTTTACTGACACAGTGGTTAGTTACATTAGTGTAAGCTGTACCATGCAGCTTGTGCAATACTGTGATTAACCATGTTTTGCAAAAGATCTCTAAAAGTATATACATGATATATACGTGCAATAGAGTTGAGAAAAAAAGCAGATGTCAGCAGCCGACCTGGGATAAGGTTGTCCATGATGAAAGCCATGAAGCCACCGATAAACATGGAAGTGCGCAGAAGCACGATGCAGACACTGTCCAAAGTCTCAACTCCTGTGACAGCACCAGCAGCCAAAAAATTTCAGAATTTATGTTAAAAAAATCATTTGCCTATTAATCCAAAAATTCTGTCAAAAATCTCACTGACGAGAAATTGCAATTTGCCCAATACATAACGTAATTGCAATACATAACGTTAATGCTAATTTCTGTCCAAGCAACAAGGCCAACAAAGTGGCGCTGGTCTCTATTTACTTAGCTCTCAGTCAGACACTAGTTTACACTACAAGACTATGTATATAAGGCTTTTGCATGGCATGGTGTGTCTGTTTATAATATTACACAATAAAACAAAAACGCCCATGTGCTACCGGTTTGAATGGTAGACTGGTTGGCAGCCACCCAGTGTGGCAGTGAGAGACCGGTGAACAGAGAGAGACCAAGTATAAAGAGATTACGACTCGAACTCATGTCACAGTGCTGCAGGCTTGACAGACCCACCGCTGCTATCATGCCTAGCAAACACAACCATATGTACACTAGTATCAAGTATATAATGATGAATATTGAGTGGGAAATTTAATGAATAGCGAAACAGCAATGATCGGGTTTCCCACATTTTTGCAGACAAAAAGTTCCAAAACATTTCCACGACTTTCTGGAATCATCAAAACGTTTTTCCAGGACATTCTCGAAGTCCGTAAACGTTCAAGTATATAACGACAAACAGCAATTACTTAACGTACAGTATATACAAAGTGTAATCTAATACACAAAGTTGTTCATAAAGCATATGAAACACCGAATGTTTTGAAATTGATCTTGTCAGTGCATTTTAGTAAGTAAGTGCTATGCTACTTCTTCGTGTTGTGCACAATGTTGAATACTTCTTTGATTAGTTGTAAAAGTACAGCTGACATGCTGGACTGACTTTGTGCACACATGTGATGTAAATGGTATCAAAAATGAAAATAAGATCCTTCACTTCATTTTACATGCTGCTCAGTAAAAACTACTGACATACCGAACAGCACGAAGAAGGCTCCACCGATGACAGGGTCAGGAATCATGAGAAAGAATGCTCCAAATTTGGTGAAAACAGCACAGATGATCATGAACGCTGCCGAATACTGAACAACTCTGCGACTACTAACCTATAAATGCCACCCGACACGAAAACAATACTGCATTAAACAGTTCACTGTTGTCAGCCCTTATTTTACAACAGCACTAAATATGTTGAACGTACTATAATAAGCTAGCATGTTGATAACCCCCTGGCCCTGGCGCAGTCATGTGAACATCAGCCAGCGAGAAATAAGTGCCAGTTAAACCAATGTCTAAAGTGTACAGGGTGCGGCAAAGAAAAAGTAGCCCTCGAAAGTTTATCGCTGTTTTCGCAGCAACTGTTCGAAATGTTAATTTTAACCACAGTGTAGTGAAATTTTGGAACTTCTGCTTCAAAAAATTTGGCAAATTTACGTGTATTAATTTTTTAAACGCATGTTAACTCTTTAATGCACTTTAATGCAATAGCTCCGATCAAAACATAATAATACAGCACCAGTCTTACAGCTATGAATAAAAATGTTTCATTGTACTGACTACTATTATGTGACTTCACTGTTTAGGCTTATTGTTACGTGTCCTTGTAGCCTTAGGACTTAACGCCACGCTAAAGTTTATTCATTCTACATCATCATCATCATCATCATATGACGTGAATGAATCAGAGGACAAAAAATCAAACACACACGTAACAACAAGAACTGAACTCAGAAAAGCCTGTCAATGGGGCACTACCTACCTGGATATCAGTACAGAGGATTTAATTGACCTACAAGACAAAAACTGCTTCACGGCATATGCCTAAGCCACCTGTGCCTTAACCAACAACTCCCTCCTACAAGCCCTGCTTCTCAAACTTACAACCTCTGACTTCAAAGCCATACCTATTCTCTGCCAACAATCAAAACCTACAAATCGATTAAAAGTTTTATTACCAAAGCCCTTTTTAATTCCCCACCGAGATCAGCCACCTTGACGTGGTGGTGGGGCTTTGCTCCGATGACCCGAAAGATTTCTACAATCTGGAGGATAGGAGCGTACTAAGAGCTGACCAAATACGTGAGAAC
>Ga0209454_1004062_pt1 | contig 10774 bp, 6 predicted proteins | sample WorMetHERISLAND1_2_FD_187400 | JGI IMG/M metagenome (GOLD analysis project Ga0209454, IMG submission 187400) | Marine gutless worms symbiont microbial communities from Max Planck institute for Marine Microbiology, Germany - Olavius geniculatus... | ecosystem: Host-associated > Annelida >...
GTTAACCCATGGGTAATATTCTTAATTATCCTCTCTGAGATAATTGTTGCTAGTCATGTTTAGATTAGTATAGTATAGTTCTTTGTATTTGTGTTGAAATTGTCATTAATAAACTGATGGTTAATAACTCATTTGTTTCTTCTCATTGCTTGGAGACCGTTAGACAGCAGTCAGGGTATAGTAATGCTGTGCAGTTCATCATCGATGCTATGCTTTTGCTATTTTGCTAAACATTAGTATTACTTAGATGTCAAGCATACCGCATATAGTTTTACTGAAAAAAATTTCTTCCTGGAAAATCTCTTTACGTTTTCCTCACTTATTGGTCAGTTTCAGAACTTTCCACAGACATCTGTCAAATTTACTGTCATATTTCCTGAAACTTTTGTGTTTTTTCCCGTGTAATGGAAAATGATATTAGCAGTAGTTGATGTTGATGTTGATGTTGATGTTGCTGTTCTTGTGACAAGGAACGGAGTGTAGATAGCATTGAGTTGTAGCCGGTCTACAGGAACATGTGTGCTGGCAGGACAGCATCGCGTGGTGTTGTGTGCTGTGAATTGCTAGCGTTTTACATGCAGTGTTTGGTTTGTAGAATCGTTAGTGCATGATCCGTAGCGAGTTCAGTTGGCAGAATGTGTAAAAATATTTTTGAGCATCGTGGGGGTTGCCCCTGTCTGTTGGTTGTTGTTGATTAGTTGCTGAGTGATGTGTGTTGCTGTAACGAATCTGCATCTGTTTACCTGTTTTCTAGGCATATTGTATCGTCTCTGCCTGTGCTGCATATTGTCATTATCAGCGACTGAACTTTTGACAATTTGATCGCATTTGTTTCTCGAGACATGTGCAGAGATATATGCTTAGTTTTGCTTCTGGTGTTTATCATATCGTTGCCTAGACAGGTTTTTCCTGCGCTAGCATTCATGCTTTGGTCAGTAGAAATCTAGAGAATTCTGCGTATTTCTCCGTGTGTGTTACTGGCATCATTCGCTAGTGTCAAACGTGCTTGTTGTGGACTCTCGTCTAGTTGTTAAATATTGAAGAGACTCTGCCAGTGCACAACTTGGTTTTAGTGCAGTTAGTGTTATAAATCCCAGTTCATTCGTTATTATGCTTTCTGTGATTGCTATCATCACATTGCACTGTAGACGTTTGTAAAGCACGTCGTTTGTGCTGATAATAAAGAGATTTGTCGCCAGACTTTTCCACTTATGTTAGTCACTGACATAAAATCTGAAATGTTGTATTTTGTGTGTTGGTACTGAAACAATCACTACTTGTGGTTTTGTTTGTTCCGCCGAGCGTTTGAAAATGTACTGTATATTTGGGGGTTAATTTGTTTGTTTCTACTTAAGCCTTAGGTCACTCTCTCAAGGAATTCTTTCATGTAACTCCGTGTTCTGGCATTTTGATAATAATAAATAATAATAAATCACATATTTGTTAAGCGCCATATGGCTGTAGCTTCAGAGGCGCTGCATGAAAATCTCTTGCTGAAAATATTTAATCCTGTTGAGCAGATATTGGAGCTAATGTTTTGAGTGTAAATTGTTAACAGATTGTAGTCATATTTTCAGCAAGAGATTTTCATTCAGCAGCTTATTCTCAGACTTTATTTATCAGTTCAGGCCAATAACAAGCTGCAATGGCCTGATAGCAAACAGCCTATAAAATTATTCTTAGAAGACAAAGGGATGAAGGTAAAATTGAATTAAGCTCAGTATTTTGAAAGTGTGCTTCAATATGTGTATGTAATTGTAAGACGAATGTTGATATTGACTTAGTGAGAACGTGAGAAATGGAGCATAGCTTCATATTTACTACATCTTGACTGTGTTGTAGTAACGGTTACATTACACAGTTACTACAGATCTAGTGTGTGTGTTTTGAACTGAGTTTTTTCTCATAGACTTAAGATCGTGTTTTTTACGCGCGAAAGCAGCTGCTACTGCTTTGAGCGCATCTTAGCCATCACAATTCTGTCTGTCTGTCTGTCACACATGTGGATCAGTCAAAAATGGTACAATCTAGGATTACCAAATCTTCATCGTCGGCTGCCTGGAAGACTAGTTTTAGGAACTGTAAAGCTTTTCCATAAATTCAAAAGGGGTCACCCTGAACGAGGGCGCTAAATGAGAGGGGAGTGGGAAGAAAATTTGCAATTTTTAGCCAATAAGTCGATGTATCTCAGTAATGGTGCAAGATAGGGCCTAGGTTACTAATTAGCACTAATAGGAAGTCGTACACTGGCTCTCAATTGCCACCAAATTCAACGACCTTGGATGATTTTGAACGTTAAAATAAGTTTTATGGATTTTTGGCGATTTTTTGCTGCGAGACACAATTCAAGAGCGAATTGCGCTGAAACCAATTGAGATATACATGACAAGCTGCACGTGAAATTTTCAGCACTGAACATAGATTTCGATGGTCCAAGTCTTGATTTTCTACGTTCAAGGAAACCTGCACATGAGAGCATCAAAGAGCAGTATCCATTAAAAGTTGTTATTTTACCGTTGTTGGCCAGTCTTTCGTGAAAACGGTTGCAGATAAGCATGGGTATGCTGCCTATCACAACAAGCACTAGTGACGAGCTTTTCAGTCGTATCAACATCTGTGACTTTGAAAGACCCTGAACTTTCAAAATAAGGAGTTTTATTGATTTTTGCAATCTTCGGCTGCAGCGCACACTCTAAGAATGAACTGCAACGAAATGGCTGGAGATAGACATGCGAACAGGAACCGCTATAGGCTTTCACGCATCTCATGAACAGTAGCTCAAATTTCTTGTATAATACTGTGACTGGACTGCTTTGCTTTTAGTGCATGTATCTGTTTTCACATATCCATTATTGCTGTGTCCTTATGCAACTACAAACGGCTGCTTACTTTTTGCAGCCAAGAGCTGATCGCTCTGTCTTAAGAATATAAAGGGTGGTCCAGAAAAAAGTAAACCACTTTACCTCCGTTTGGTGATAATGCAAATACTTTGAATATAGAGTTAATTTTTATGCAGTTATTGTAATATTTGTACTGCATCTACTGTGGTGTTTAGTGGTCCACAATACGTTTGATGCCTGGTATGGCAATTTTGAAAAATCGTACTGAGGTGACCTAATAAATTAATTCCCATAAAACACGAGAAAATGCTGAATAAGAGTATTGAACAACGCGAGCAGTTTTTGTTGACGTTGTAGATGATGAGAAGGAAATATCAGTTTTTTTTATGAATTTACTGCAATTAATTTACACTGACTTGCCAAAACCTTGGCTTACTTTTTGGACTACCCTGACAGTAGAACTTAATAATTGATATTATTAGTGAGTTTGATGTGTCAGACGTTACTTGCGTATTTCGGTGGTACATTGTCTCCTGCTACCATTCGATGTGTACGCTGTGCAGTGCGCACTGTGTTGTTTCTTCGTGTCTGTGAGATTCACATAACTGTTATTAGTCAGCTGTTTGTGGTGTATATATAGTTCATGCACAGACTGCCTATATACAGACCTAGTAGTCTATGCAAGATTTCACAAATTTCTTCACATTTTTCTCATTTCCTTTTTTCCCTCCTCTTCCAGTTACTTACATATGACATGTTATGTCACTCCCGTGGGTAGTCCTGGCTGCAGCTGTTCATTGGGTTTGGCTGCAGCAGTGCAGCTTGGCCGCCTGACGCATGGGTCCATTTTGAGATACGAATTTTATGGTATAGAACAACAACAATGTAGCAGTAGAAGTACAGACAAAGTTGAATTACGTGAGAACGGATGGCCATAATTTTTGTACTAAAATTTTAAAATTTATTCAATGGGGTTTAAATCCTAACCCTAATCCGGTATAGGAATTTGGACAGTGGTGCTCTGTCGAACCAGTGTGCTGCTATCGTAAAATGATCGTGTTTAAAAAGTGGCTGGACCTCATTGACGTGATGCCCATGATACATCTAGCAGTTATGCGTGTCTGTAAGACGGTTGCTGATTAAGTTATCATGAGCCAGTCTGTCACTCAGTGTGTTTTTTTCATGTCCATACAACTTTGGATGCAATATTATTAGCTGCTGAATCATGTGACTCACGGTAGTAGCATGTAATGAGTGGTAGTGAGTGTGGCTTGTGTGTGTGTAATAATTGCTTATCATCTGAAGTGATTATTGTTTTACGGTTTGAATGTTATTACTATACGCTGTGTACATGATTTGGCAGCGTTAGTGTTGTTTGTAACAACGAGTTCAATGCGTGAAAATTAAAATGAATAGAAACAGCATGCAGTGCACGCATGCATAGCAAACTCGTACTTTTTTCTTTTTACTTTGAGTATGCGACGGATGCCGTCATTTCTTCCATCGTCCCTCACTGGGAGATTTTACGATGCTCCCCAAATTGCCTGTATGCTGAGAATTCCCCTTCCCATTTCTCTCTCCATTCAACGCCTCAACTTTTTCTTCTTAGATAATTTTTTGGGCACCCATCTGTCATTGGGGACAATGCAGCACTTGACTAAACTCGATGTAGCAGGGATACGAGTCGACGTTAAAAGGGGGGGGGGAGTTAGACATTGGACGGCATAGTGTGTCACAGTCCAAGGGGGATATACGCCTTTGCTTGGGTCTTTACCCCTAGGCGATCTGGATAAAACAGTGAAGATAACTGACAACTGTCCAAAATTCAGATGTGCGATGATAATGTTCATGAAGTGTAATATATGAGTAATGATGGTTGTCTAAAGGCTGGAAAATTGGTCTGAAAAAACATAGGTTTTTTGTTTGTTGTGAAATTTATTTTTTCAACGCGCGTTAATTTATTAACGCATGCGTTAATTAATGCGTTAATTTGACAGCTCTAGAGCAAATTCAACCAATCCAATCCGTAAGTTGCTTAGGCCTACTTTTGCAACCCAAACCAACCCATGACTTGAAGTCTTTCTCTCGCAAACGATGATATCGCTACAGCATAAACAATACAAATAGATGCGATTATCACTAAATGAATTTTAATTTTTAAACGACTGAAGATCCGCAGGTCGTTTTACTCGTTTGCGAGTGTTGGACCATGGAGCTCGAGTTACGTTACGTTGTCGCACCTGCCACAGGTGCTTGCAAGTCAGTAAACTATCGGTATTTGCGTTCTTACTTACATTATTCCAGATACAGAAGTTTGCTTTTTCAGTATGTTCGAGTAACGGTAGTCGTATTTTAGACGGTCAGATGATATTCTGATCGGTATGAAGCAGTGTCATCTAGATAATGTCTCGGGACAGCTGTTAGCGGTTGGCGGATGGTAGGAAGGGGGCGGATACCTGTGACGGATGTCTGCTTTGACAGACGAAAACAACAGCGACGCTTTGAATAGCAGCTTCGTAACTGCCAGCGAGGACGAGCGCACCGAAACCAATATACTGCTGTCGAAAATGTCGCAGCCGCCAACTTCTGTTGCCGCTGGATCGGACGAAGGTTTGATAGGAAATCAGCCAACTAATGCAGCCGGGTACGGTACCGATGATGGTCCTTCCAGTGACGATCAGCGTCCAGATCTGCCCGGATCAAAACACGAATCCACAGCGTTTGTTTACCTGCTGACATTTCTGTGTGCCATTGGCGGCTTTCTTTTTGGTTATGACACTGGCATCATATCGGGAGCCATCGTTCTGGTCAGTGTGCGATTCTTTCTGAGCTTTGAATGGCAAGAAGCAGTTGTGAGTGCACCGATGGCCACTGCTGCAGTGTTCTCGGTGCTGAGTGGCTTCTCAAATGATCGGCTTGGACGTAAGCCGACGATGCTCGTTGGAAGTATTGTGTTCATTGTTGGCGCTGTGCTGCTGGCTTTAGCACAAGAACGATACATGTTAATCATTGGAAGATTGATACTCGGAATTGGAATAGGTATGTATCTGTATTGCACTCCTGTGTTTTAATTAAGTATAGAAATGTATTCTGTGGAATGATTTAAACAATGTCTACATGCAGTACTAACTTCCTGATAGCGCAGGATATACCGGTAATACAACGTTTGATTAATTTATAGTTGACTGAATTATACAGTGTGCAAATGTTTAGTTGTTATATGTATTCTGTATTTCATTTTCATTGTTGCTGAAAATACATGCAGAGTACTGTATTTTGAAAATGTGCAAGTTGATGTGTTATGCACATTTTTAAAGTTGATCTGCGGTGTCATTTGTGCTTGCTTTGTCAGGTCTGGCATCGTCGACAGTGCCTATGTACATAGCAGAGTGTGCACCTAGTCATCAGCGAGGGAAACTCGTTACCGTCAACAATATTTGTATCACTGGAGGTCAATTCATTGCCAGCATAGTAGCCGGTTTATTTAGCCATGATTATGACAATGGATGGAGGTATCTGTACTCAGTCGTTATTTGTATTTATTCAATATACATATCGTAAAAGAACAGGCAGGTTGATTTACAAATTGATTTTATAAAACTTAGTTAGGTGGATATGTAAATTTTTTGCACATCTTAACTATAGAGCAGCTAACAATTTCAGTTTTCATTATTTATTTATATTAGCATGCTTTGTTATCAGTGTCTGTTCACTCATTAATACAGCAGAGTTTCAACACTTTGTGCTTAATCTTGTAGTTTTTTTACGCATGACAGCAGCTACTGCTTTAGTGTGTCTTAGCCATCACAATTCTGTCTCTCTGTTCGTCTGTCTGTCTGTCTGTCCATCTGTCACATGGGTGGATCAGTTAAAAACGGTACAAGCTGGGATCACCAAATCTTCACCATTGGCTGCCTGGAAGACTGTAGTTTCAGAAACCGTAAAGCTTTTCCATAAATTCGAAGGGAGTCATCCCGAACGAGGGTGCTAAATGAGAAAGGGTGGGAAAAATTGCGATTTTTAGCCAATAAGTCGCTGTATCTCAGTAACGGTGCAAGGTAGGGCCTAGGTTACGGTACTATTAATCACTAATAGGAAGTTTATTGGCGACGAATTCAGTTACCTTGGATGACCTTGAATGTCAAAATAGGGAGTTTTATGGATTTGTTTGGCAATTTTGGGCTATGACACAGATTTCAAGAGTGAATTGTGCCGAAATCAATTGAGATAGACATGGAGAATCTGCGTACGAAATTTTTTTTAGCATTGAACGTAGATTTCGACAGTTTAAATCTCGATTTTCTAGGTTCAAGGAAACCTGCGCACAAGGGCATCAAAAAGCGGTATCCCCGTAAAAGTCATTATTTTACCGCTGTTGGCCAGTCTTTCATGAAAATGGTTGCAAATAGGCCTGGGCATGCTGCCTATCACAACAAGCACTAGTGACGAGCTTTTCAGTCGTATCAACATCAATGACTGAAAGACTCTGAACTTCCAAAATAAGTGGTTTTTATTGATTTTTGCAATCTTTGGCTGCAGCGCACACTTTAAGAATGAACTGCGACGAAGTGGCTGGAGATAGACTGACAGTTTGCGAACAGAAACTGCTATAGGCTTTCACGCGTCTCGTGAGCATTTAGCTCAAATTTATTGTTTATTGCAGGTATATGTTTGGATTGGCTGCGGTGCCGGCAATCATTCAGTTTGTTGGTTTTCTGTTTATGCCTGATACACCTCGGTGGTTAATCGCCCGAGGTCACTATGACAAAGCACGTACAGTTTTGCATCGGATTTATGGCACATCATTTTACATTGAACATGAAGTTACAAATATTGTCAACTCTGTTCAGCAGAGTGCAGAAAATCGTAAGTCATATAGATGTAGTAATTACAGCAGCATTTATGCTGCATGTTTTTACTATAACATTGAAAAATTTGCTATTACACTGTTGTATTAGCACATTATTACACAGTGCTGACACAGTGTATGTAGTGTTGACTTATTGTAATGTAATTGAATGAACATGCCGTTTATGAAAGGATTCATCAATTTTCAGTACTGTTATATATTTAACCATTTAAGATGCATTGTAGTTATCTTTTGCATGAAGAAAGCAATGTGAAACTACACCATGGTCCATAAAAAACTTGCCACTTTTATTTCTTAATAGCTTTGTGAAACATTGGCTGATTTTAATAATTTTTGGCGCACAACATTAGGAAGAAACTTGACCAAATGACTGTACTTTTGGCTACCTCACTTTAATACTGTCGCCACACTACCTTGTGAAATGCAGGTGGTTGAGCTTGCTGTTTGCGAGTGGTGTCAACGTTTACAGCTTGCATTTGCGCTGGAGGAGGACATTTTGAGCACATGCTGTAATAAAGAGGATGTGATGTGACACGTGTGACTTTCTGAGATTTCTGTGTTTGTCGCTTTTCAGTTAATCATTTCTGAGCCAACACGTGTGCTATCCAGTATGAATTCATTGTTGTAAATAGCCAACTACAACTCTTGCATTTCACAAGGTAGTGTAGCAACAGTATTAAAGTGAGGTGGCCAAGCTACAATCGTTTGCATCATATTTTTTTCTTGATGTCGCATGCCAAAAATTATTAAAATTGGCCAATGTTTCACAGAGCTATTCAAAAAATAAAAGTGGTATGTTTTTATGGACCATGGTGTATTACTGTTCTAGACGTTTTTCTCACCTAAATGATGCTGTTACTTCTGTTTGTAAAATGAAGTTTTTTGAACGTTATTAGTCACTCAATCAACACCTAAAATGGAAAAAATAATAGCTTTGTTAGCTCATAGCTGTTTTAGTTGCCGAAAGCAGTAACAGAAGTTGCTATTTGTTGAACCAGTTGCATTGTTGTAATATGTTAGTAGCACGGTAGCAATTTACTACCTTTTTGCGCAGGAAGTATGTTTTATTATCTGTTTCTGTTTGTTTTGCTCATAATTTCTCAAGAAATCTGCACATTTTTGACTAGCATGTAACATTACTCGGTTTCTGTGTAAGAGTGGAACTTATTGGGCACGGTTACCAGTCAGTGAGATCGTGTCAATGGACCAACAATTAGTTTTGATCATTGCAGTGAATGGTGGTAATGTTTAAGTTTAAGTTAACAGGACCATCCCTCACTTCAGTGATTAAGGTTAATTGTTTTTGAAAATGTCATATTTCATGATTACACAATCTGTATGATCCACTTTTTATCCACCACCTTGCATGTGAGATTGCATGTATAGAATCTGGCTGTGTATTGTGGAAGATGTTATCGGTACCTCATGTTCGTCGTGCTCTTATTCTCGGATGCCTTCTGCAACTGTTTCAGCAGATCATCGGCATCAACACTGTTATGTATGTCATATCATTGTGTAAGATACAGATGAAATGTACAATTTGATGAGAGAAGTCGATTAATCGATCAATATGTCAGTCACTAAATCAGCTTAATCCATCTGTCAAAAAATGACCACATACAGTGGTTTACAAGCTTAGCGGTAAAACCTAACTAAAATGCAAAAAGCTGACTATATGAAATGTGAAGTAAAAGATAACTACAGTTCAGTCTAAGAGTGCTTGTCATAACAATTAATGTAAAGATCACTTATGTCAAAGTGAACGTTTTTGGTTTGAGTGCGATCAGTACCAGTACAACAGTTTAAACCGAGAAACTGATGCTGATGTTTTGGCATGCATGCACTAGGTATTACAGTGCAACAATCATCAGGATGTCTGGGGTTGAGGACGCATCGACGGCAATATGGCTTGCTGCTGCGACTGCCTTTGTCAACTTTATATTCACGTTTGTCGGACTGCTTCTTGTCGATTGCATTGGTCGTCGACCTCTGACACTTGGCAGCCTTACTGGTAAGGTGCACTTCATTCTTCATAAATATTAATTCTGATAAAATTAGCGATTAATAATGTGATTAATCAGTTTAAAATTTTAACGATTGAAGAAGTGTAATCATAAAGTTTTGGATTTGTCGCATCACTAAAAATGCATTGTAAAGTTTACTGTGTCCTTGAAACATCAGTTCTATGTGAACGATTTTTCAGCTCAGCTGGATTTGTTGCAAGTAGAAATAATCAGATCTTTTTCCAGAGAACATGAACGTTCTAGTTTGTGTATAAGACAAACATATGCTTATATTTATTTGTGGTAACTGAGTGCTGTGTAAGAAGTAACAATTTTGAAGTGAAAACAATGCGCTTTTGCACATCAATCACAGTTCGGTTTTTGATTGTAATTAATGATTAATTAATCATTAATTTGTGATAGGTTAACTATTAAGTTTTTTTAATTATTACCGGCTTTAATAAATACTGCTTATTCTGACCCATCATGGCATTAGCGGCAAAAGCACTTTCATTTTTCAGTGCCCTGATTCGCTAACAGCAAGAGTATTTAGCTTGTAAAGAAGTACCACAACATGATTCTGTGATTGTTGTTATAGGAGCAATGATAAGTTTGATGGTTTTGGCCATTGGCTTTCAACTGTCTTCTTTCTACGCTCCTCCCGTGACTGTTGTGGAGGCTTCAGCCAGCAATGAGACTGCTTCATCTTGTCTACTCTACATGTATGACTGCTGCTATATTGTTTGTTGATATTAAATTTTCACTATATTGGTTTAGTGACATTAGTGGCATCAGATGTGTTTTGCAGAGCAATGGACTTTATCATGGATCACGTTAGTCGTAAAGTGGGCATCACAGTTGGCCTGCACACGTTCACTGATATCGACTACGCCGACGACGTCACATTGTTCATTGATACGCAGGACAAGTACCCAATCGCTCTGTCTGCAATGGACGAGGAAGCCTCGAAGTTCGGTCTTCACGTTTCCTGGAGCAAAACGAAGATCCAGAACCTCGGCTGTGGGTCGACACCTTCTCCTGTAGTAGTCAACGGTAACACT
>Ga0209454_1004064_pt1 | contig 10773 bp, 7 predicted proteins | sample WorMetHERISLAND1_2_FD_187400 | JGI IMG/M metagenome (GOLD analysis project Ga0209454, IMG submission 187400) | Marine gutless worms symbiont microbial communities from Max Planck institute for Marine Microbiology, Germany - Olavius geniculatus... | ecosystem: Host-associated > Annelida >...
GACCAGTGCGTGAATTTTTGGCGCACTGGTCCTGCCATAACTACGTTAACAGCACTTGTTGAGATTTTTTCTCATTATTTTGACGCTGATTTGCGACAAGCCCACGTAAGCCTACGTTGCGGTTAAAACTTTTGAAACGGAGAATGTTTTGTATTGATTAAAAATTGGCATATTGTTATGTTCTGGCTGTACTACTGACACTGTTCCACTGTTCCGCTAAAGGTCATATTGCTTTTTCTGTTCATTGGTACTTCAAGTTCCGTTTTGTGTCGAGCATCTTAAGTGAACAGCGTAGCATCATACTTGAACTGTGCGAACTTGTCTGACGGTACTTACTACTTAGCTATGACGTCACACTGTCACAGACAATTACGGCTTCCTATTTTACAAGCACCTGTTTCTGTAAGTAATGGCATGTCCGTATAGAGGCTATAAAATGTCGTGCACCATATAGGCTTACGTCGACGAAATAGCACTAATGAATTTGGCTAAAAACCCATTAGCATTTTCGGTTTTTAGTCACGCTGACATTTTTGAAATTGAATTTGATCTTTTCTAAATTCGCTAATCACAAATTAGCGTCACACAACATCACTAGTGATGACATTGCAAATGCGGTGCAAATTAAGGAAGTACATTGACAGACAAATGGCAATACTTGAGAACTAATAACAAATAAAAGAATGGTTATCTAAGAAACAAAAAAAATTGTAATGATTTTTAACGACAAACACAGTATATGCACGGTGCAATATATTCACAATTAAAAGCTGAGATTAAGCCTGCACATTGATGGCGGCTATTTCGTCGTTTGCCACAGATTTGCACACGAAACAAATTAAACTACCTAGGTTTGTGCATTTTGTTAAAAAATTGTCTTATCTTTTGCAAATTACTTTTACTTAAATCTGTGAAAGTTCAATGGCAAGAAACGGGACCGGACGAACGTTGTTAAAGCTCTTGTTTATCGCTTAGCTCGACAGTCGGCTCGGACAATCTGTCTTCCTTGCGGTCGACCGCGGACGCTAATGTATTTTGAGAAAAAAATGAGTCAAAATTAAAAATTTGAGCACCATATTTTTTTCTGTCGGTAATCTGCAGTCGTCTGTCGGATTACTGCAACTTTCTGATTTCCAGCTTTCTTGCTCTTAACCCACTACGCACTGCTGCAAACGGGTCGTATACGGCCGATCTGTCTTGCTTGCGGTCGAGCGCGGACGCTGTCACAGCTTGGTCGTACGTGGCTGGTTTCGTGGCGTCGTGAAAGGGAAAGAGACTGAAACGTAGGCCTATATACGAGCAAATCTACGAGTCGCCAGAGTATATTCCGTTCTACTTCTTCCAACGACAGCAACAACGAGTCACCGACCGACCGCGAGCCCAGATACTTTTTCTCTCTGGACATATTTTTCCCGAACTTTTCCCCCGATTGTGCGTCTATACTCCGGAGGTTCGATAATTCGAAGCTGTATATTGCGAAAAGCATTTCTACCAACTCTATAATTCTCACCCTAACTTTATCCCTAACTCTATGCTCTCAGTTGAGAGGAAATGTGGAGATTGAATCAACGTCTGTAAAAGTGTATAGGAAAGAACCTTAACTTTCAGACTATCAAACTTTCGAATTAACGGGCTGCAGTCCCTACCATTTCCTCTCTTTCGTTGTCATGTTACATGATGATCGTTTGTTGCATGGTTGCGATGCTGGCAGTGTGTTGGCGTTTGAACACTGCAATGCATCTACCATGCAACACTTGATCAAAACGTAACATGACAACGAAGACGGGAAATGTCCGGTTGCCACAAAACGGGTGGGAGAAATTTGTGGGAAATTGTCCGGGGGATACGTCCGGGGAAATATGTCCAGGGGGAATGTCCTACACCCGACCGACCGACAACATTTACGTCTAACTTTCACCAACGTACGATCTCAATGTGCAGTGGTGATGGGACAGCATTTGGATTTTTTGGAGATGCACGTCCGCTCGAAATTTAAATTTAATCGCGTTATGTTACATTTTTATTACAAACGTTTTAAACGTTTTTTGTTTTTTTTTCAGGCGCCTGTTACATTGATTTTAGTTGAAATTGAAAAATTAATGAAAAAATTGACACCGGCATTAAATCAAACAAATATCTGCAATCTTTTTTATTTGTTGTTGTTCTAAAAACTATAATAAACAAATACAAACTGAGACAATAAATCGATGAATATAAGAAATTCTCAGAATGCCGTTTAATTAGTAAATTAATCCGCAAAAGTTGATATGGCCGATACATCGACTTCCTGTTTCATTACGAATCGATGTTTTTTTTCCGGCCGAATCGTTCCATCTCTATCGAAGGTGGCCGGATGGATTTCGAACTGTATTTAAATTCTTTATGGTTGGCTCGAAAGCCAGCGGATTGCTTGGACCTAGAGTCAGTCGGTCGGGAGTATTAACAAACGTTTTAAAGCCGGCTGTCACCGAGACTGGAGGGCTACTCGCTGGCTCTCTCGATGTGTGGTCTGGGTGAGTGTTGAATGTTTGATGCGTGTGGTCAAGAGGACCACCTGGTGGGACATCATCGGATGCGCCGACGGCCTTAACTGAGACAAATCTACAGGCGACAACGTCCAGCATCCGGGATATAGCTGCTCCTCAAACATTTCACTGCCGCGGGATGATCTTGCTGCAGCTAATAGAGAGTGGCACGGTCTGTGCTCTCCGAAAAGCGAGAAGTAATTCTAGTTGCTAGTGTTTTACCACCGTTGATGAAGTGAGCTGAATGCAAAACGATACAACAATAACTGCTTAAATGTACTACAATTTTTTTCGGTTTCCGAGTGAAAGCAAGTAACCTGCTGCAAAGTAGTTAGTAAAATTAAACGACATTTTCACTATTTGTCTTCCATTTGTTCCTAGACTACGTGTGTTGCCGATAAAACTACATGTACGATTATATTTTCCTTCAGTTTTGTATTCACCATTTAATTTTATCCACCATATTCTGGCGAACAAAAATTGTCTGTATGAGTAGGCTACAGCCAACTGCTTTCGCTTAGCGATAGAAAGGGTGACAATCATTAGCTTTTTTAGAACTTCAGAGACTAGTATCTAAAGTGATGGGCTAATTTACGATTTTATCGGTATCTACAGTCGCCTTCAGCATTCTTTGCACTATGCAGACAGATGCGCTTTGTAATCGTCAGGCGGCGACGAATACGGTTTGATTAAAACTCATTCAACTTAGCTTCCAGCGACTTCGACAAACCCTGGACGACGCATAAATTTTGCATGCGGTGTTGTTGTAAGTAGGCTAACCGAAGATTTCCCGGCAGGTGATAAACTGCGTCGATACATTTTACAGTACGCTGTTCGGCGCTTGGCGACCGCTATAGCAAATGTCCCATTGTTAACGTGAGTTTGCTAGGCCTACTAAATGTTTGCTGTTGTTTTATCGTACACCAAACAATGCGCGCTAAAACGTTACATAGAACACGTTTTGAAATACGCATCGCACACGGTTTCAAGATGGGAAATGGCCACAGATAGACGTGGTTACAATGTCATGTAAGATATTTGCTGGACGGCTGACTTTACAAAGAAGCCACGGGCGGCTAATAGACACTTCAGCTTTAAAGCGTGTTCACAGCGACAGAAATGAACTGAACTCAACTGAAATAAACGTCGGTGCAGTTCGGTTAATTTCTATAGCTTTATGCGCGGCTTTAAACATTTTGCTAATGTTTCACGTATCCGTAACTAATATGGCAGGTTTGTTAGCATCTTCAAGCTCTGCAAGATAAAGCTGAAACGTTTTAAAACATTTTTGCAGATAACTTATCACCGCTACGTGCAAAATGAAACGTAATACCCTGTATGCTTTAAATATATTCAGCATAAATGGCCTACCAAGGACTAAATAAATATGTGAATCTGATGGAAACAGTGGCAGCTACATTTTATAAACAAATATAAATTTTTGCACAGAATGCACTAATTCTACATAAAATTTAAAAACAAATTGAGAAAAGGGCTTCACTCCTACACTTTTGCTTTCTTATTTCGAAATTTTGGATTCGCCACTGGATGAAAAGAACTAAATCAACGTTAATGGATATGAGAAATGGGGACACAATAAGGTCGGCTTGACGACGTCACCACACATTTATTTCGTATACTCTGCTCGCACCTGTGAGGCACTGTACAGGAAACGATGACGTCACACCATTAACAATAACGTACGAGCGCAATTTTCGTCGACGTCACCGCTCGTCTCGCTCCGCTGATCACCGCAAACGTGCCGCAATTTGTCGCACGCCATCCTCGGCGAATGGAGAAAAACGTGAAAGCCAGCGGATTGCTTGGACCTAGGAGTCAGTCAGAAAAACGTGAAAGTACTCAGCAATCGACCAACTAATGAAAAATAATGAGGATAAACGCTTGGAATTATCACCGCCATTAATTTGCCCCCCAAACAACCCGACAAATGGAACTGTGAACGTAAGCAGTGAAGGCCGGAGAGTATATCGGGGTGTTTACACGATCCAGCAAACGTCCAGCAAATTTCCAGCAAATGTAATGCTGGACGTTTGCTGGATCGTGTAAACACCCTATAAAGCAACATAAGTTGCACTAACAATTGCCGTGTAAAATCTTACACAAAACAAAAGCTACTTCGACAAAACAACAAATAATATAACATAGCAAAATTCCGAAAAGTTCAATCTAAATTAATCGCAAAATGAAACACGTCAGTTTCTTCGGTCTTGTATGTGCTGAGTAGCTCAGTTGTGCAGATTTGTTCTACACCACTCTCACATTGTAAAGTGCGAAGAGCGAAATTAACGTTAACACAGTAGGCACTAGACCTACACAATATTTTATCAATACTTGTGACAAACGCTCACTAGCAGTGGCAACCAAGACAATACAAAGAGATGACCAAGAAAATATGACCCCCCCAAAAATTAAAATCGAGTGTCACTGACAGCACTATGGAAACCAATTTAATCTGCACGCATAAGCCGCAGAGCAAACCTACTGCTGTACTGCATGCACCTGAAACAATCGTGATGGTAAGTTACGTCGGTAAGCATTAGCTAATTCCATACGGAAATGATGTCTTAAGGCGAGACTGAGAAGTCAAACGAAGACGAACGGACGGACGAGGAATGACAGAAACACACGCACACACAGACGGACAGATGGAGAAAGGGGAAAGGACGGCTGGACACCGTGGACTATATAGAAGCAAAGCGATATGAAGGTTAAATGATCTACGGTAGGCACCTGCGTACGGTTTGTGGCGGTTTTATTGGCTTATTGTCGACTATTAACATGCTACCGACATGACATGCTACTTACGCGCGGTACATAGAGATGGACCAGTTCCCGAAATAGAATTTCGACCGTATTAAAATTGCACAAGGTAGTGCGGCAACAGATTTAAGGTAATGTGTCAGTGTTTGCTTCGGTTTCTGCCGCAGTTTACCTATCACCGAATGCAAAAAGAATAACACATTTGCCAAAGTTATTCCGCAAAATATTAGTGGCTTTATTTTTTGTAGGACACAGTGTAGATACACTATACTGCTAGTTATGTCACCACTGAGTTCACTGTAGCAATGGTTTAATTAAGACCACGCTCACCTTCCACTCGTACTGTTTTCACAAATTACGGCTGCAGTCGTGCGTGATTAAACAAACGACGATGCAGTCTATGCGATCTAAGCCTTGATTAAATGTGTTAAACCAACGTCTGGAGTGGGATAAGTTCGTACTGCTTACTCATCCACCTACTCCAGCAGCAGTTGAACTAATGCATAGTTTAATACGAGCGACTTTGATCATGCACGAGTGTCTTTTTGTCTGTTTAACAGCGCCGTCGTTAAGAACAATCTGTTAGCGCTGCTGCTGCTGATGATGATGACGATGATGATGCGGAACAGTGACCGCGCGTTTCTCTAATGAAGCCAATTCATCCACAAAGTGTCCGCAGCAGCTAAGGCGTAAAAACGCCAGTGTTGATTCAATAGGGGCCAGCTGAAAACCGCCAAATACCAGAATTACTCCAGAAGTTTTAAGTTGGCTCACATACATGCATTTCACGTCTGATTATGCTGAATAGGAAGTAAAATGTGGTAAAAGTCTATTTGATCGTTTGGCGATAGAATGTGTTGGGGAAAAACTACCATAAAATTACCATGCTACCGCCTGTGGTATTAAACCAAAGTTTTAAATACGCCACAACCCCAAAATATCACAGTGACTTTTCAGTTGGGTCCCCACTGAATGTTCGTGCAGTTTACGCTGGCGACGCTCGTCAGTGGCCGAAGTTAGCCGAGTGTGTCCGAGGATTGCCTAAGGGCTGGAGGCGAGACGAGGCGACATTCGGGACTAATGAAGCGTCTCTTATCAGCGTTTAACTCCGCCACGACGCCAGCCTACGCCCGTCTAACTGCCGCCGCCTATGATGTATTATTCGCTGACGAAATAGAAACCAAAACTGCAACGAAAACTTCGAAACATTTCGCTCAATTGCAACCGGGATAAAAACGAACTCTACTTTGTAAAAACGAAAACACAACACGCCGTGATCTATAAAAAGTGCAACTTTTCTGATGGTTCAGTTAATGACAATACAAACGACATGTGACATACAGCCGTAATACGACGAGCAATTGTGACCGTATGATTGCATAAGCCGAATGTGCTTTCCTTATGCTAGCAATCAATTCATATGCAACTAAATACTCATTAATAAAAATTAAAGAGGACGAGTTCATATTCGATTGTATAGCTAACATTGCCTACTGTTTATAACAAAAATGCAGCTTAATATTTGACTTACTTTTTCTATTAGTTTTTTCAAACAAGTTACCTCTCAGTTGTAAAGGTGAGTACAGAGCGAAACCAAAAAAACTGAACTAAAATTAACTGAGATATCAGTTCGTTTACTTTGCACTGTCTGTGCAACGCAACTGAATTATCAGTTCAGTTCAGTTCCGTCGCTTTGTGCACGTCTTAGAACAGTAGTCCCCCTACGCCTACATAATCATTTCGGCTTATACCCCTTTTACACGATTGAGTAAACATCGAGCAGACATCGAACCAGCTCGTCGAGCCAACTTGATCGTGTAAACGGGGTATTACTGGTTCCAGTATGCTTAAGAAATTTAACGTCAACTGCAGAAGAGTGGGTTTGAAACAAGGTGTGGCAATACTGTGTGCCTGTAGACTGATCATTAATATAAATGAAGGTTAACGTCCCGTCCAATATTACTTTTTCTGCAACGGAAGCTAAACAACGCGTAAGCCTACAGTGCAGGCCCGCAGGCGATAAGTTCTGTCATTATTTTAAACATTTTATAAAATGTGATTAAATAGGTATTAACTTTGTCACATTTTGTCGATAATGGCGAAACACTAGATATACCAACGTTTGAAACAAACCAAAACTAACAAAACACATTGCGAAATTAAACTTTTTAGCACAAACTAGATGGAGCCGAAACTAAAACCAAATGTAATTTAAGCGTTTGAGATTAAAATTTTAGAAAGTTTTTACAGGATGCATTTGTGTTGTCTTTCAATCTGTTAACAAAGAGAATGCACATTTGCTTGCTATATTTTATTTTCGTAGCCTATTAAAACAAATATATAAGTAGCATTTTTTCAAAAAAAAACTTTTGTTTTTTATAACGTTTTACTAGAAAAATGTATTATGGACACGACCTTCTGCCATTCTGTTCTCGATAACCTCCTATATAGACAGAAGCAAATATCATGCGTTTCCCTGCATTCTTTTGCCAGTTTGAAAGGAAAGCAACCCCTTTCCCTAACTTTGTCCTTGTCGCTGCATTTCGTCCTTTCCAATGTTGGATATAGATTGATGTATCTGGTTTCAGTAAATACGGCTTAAACTCAAACTCCATTTGCTTTGGTTTATAGTGATTTGTTGTACAACTTGCTTTACAACATGTTGCACAGCAAACAGTGGCGAAGCTAAGGGGGAGGAGCAGATGGTTCAGGCTCCCAATCCCCAATCTCCAAAGAAGGCACAAACACACGTATAAACTGCCCTAAATGTGCCAATTTTTGTCTGATAATTCTCAGAAAAAAATAATTAAAATTGTTGCTATTTGAGCTTATATCTTAAAGCTGCTCTCTATCAAATTTAATTTCGGCTGGGGTTTTGCTTCAGACTTCGCCGCGGGAGCTTATACCTGGGCTTCTAGCTAAATTTCAGATGGTCCTACGTTTAAGAGAAGAAAAAGGGAAAATGAGAGAAACGGAAAAAGTAGAGAAAAAAACAAAAAAATAAATGGAAAGGGACGAAAAGGGGAGAAAAATTGAGGGGTAAAAAGCGAGGCTTTCCAATTAACATTTCTGGCTACGCCACTTTCAGCAAATTCACAACAAATCAAAAAAGTTGAATTTAAGCCTCAGAGAACATAGTTTTAGGACGATGTCTGCTATCCTTACGGTATCATACGTCTTCGAGTAGCGAGCGTCGCTATACATTGGTTTATCGCCGAACACAAGAGTGCTGCCACAGTCCCTTTATGCATTTATCATCTGTCCTGATGCGCTCAGAATTCCAGAGTATAGCGACCATCGGAAATACTATACACTACGATACGCCGAACTCAAACGTTCGGTGTTGTTCTTCGTGGAAAATTGGGTCAATAAATGCAAAAACTCTGTTTTATTAAACTTTAGTTTTTTTTCATGTTGCAGTATTAAGTAATAGCAAACATTGTGCAAAATACAATGCGGCATGCTAAATTAGTATCGGCGCAATTTCGACGTTTGGTTTTTTATAAAATATATAAAAACTGCTTCATAAAAACGTTTGCTAGTCACATACCGGGTAATTGACAAATATCAAACATCACACAAGATGAAACGTGGTACTGCAAACTTGAGTCACTACTGTTAATGAAAATACAAAAGTTCAATCTATTGCATTCAGACCTATTGCCTTCAAAAGCAAAAAAAACAGTATGTAAAAGATAACGCTGTTTTTCCCTTAAAATGTTTATTGCGTTCGTCATCCTTGCATAGTGAAAAAATAACTTCGTTTCTGATAAAACAGCAAAATATCTTACTTTTGTCATCGTACGAAATACAGGCCTAAGATATGTCAACTACAGTAGCCCTATAGGCGTATAGGCTAAATCGATGGACCAAAATGCCGTAAGGTGACAATATAAATCTTTATTCGCCACATAGGCAGCAACCAGACAGACAGACAGACAAACAGACAGACATAAAAAATGATACAACGACTACGCAGAAAAAGAAAATGCAGTTGCGTAAGGTGACAATGGAACGTAAACATTGTAGCTTACTGATACTAAGCCTATTGATATTTATGTACGCCTACAACCACAAAGTATATTAGTTTAACAATGCCAGATTAGCGGTATCAGTAACAAATAATTTGAGCAAAGCTTACTTGACGCGCGATAGCAGCGGTTCTGCCACCTCAGCAATCAGTGTACAGCAATAAAATGTTAATGCGTCTTAAAAAAGTTCTTAAATCTGAGGCCTCCGAATGGAAGACTCCTTGAATTTAAGAATTTAAGAATTTAAATCGAAACTTAGATTCTTAAAAATGTACGTTTTAGCTTAAAAATGTCATATGCAGGTTGTCCAAATCTATCTCCAGCCATTTCGGTGCAATTTATTCTTAAAATGTGTAACGCAGCCGGAAATCGCCAAAAAATTTACTAAAACCCCTATTTTGGAGGTTCAAGGTTATTCAAGGTCGTCAACGTTGACACCAAAAAAGCTCGTCACTATTGCTTTTTATGACAAGCAGCATGTCTGTGCCTATCAGCAACCGTTTACACGCTACACGAGCCAATAGCGGTAAAATGACCAATTTTAGGGGGTTTGACGCCCGCCTGCGCAGGCCTCCTAGAATTTAGGGGGTCGGGATTTAGACTGCTGAAATCTACGTTTAACGGTAAAAATTTCATACGCAGGTTATCTTGGTCTATCTCCAGCCATTTCGTCGCAATTCAGTGTTAAAATGTGCGCTGAATCCACAAATTGCGAAAATTCCACTAAAAACCCTTTTTTGAGTTCAGAGTTGTTTAAGGTCATCGATGTTAATAAATCTGAAAAGCCTGTCACCAGTGCTTGTTACGATAAGCAGCATGTATGTACCTATCTGCAACCGTTTTCACACTAAACGAGTCAATAACGTCTTTCAGGCGTCTTTGACGCCTTCGTTCGAGGGGATTCCCCGCACCCAGGGGCACGAAATTTTGTCACGAAAAACTAGAGACCTTGAGGCAGCCCATGGTGAAGATTTCCTAATCTTAGGTCTCGCCGTTTTGATACAGTGCCAGGGTGTGACGGACGAATAGACGGACGGACAGACACCCAGGCGATGGCTAAGACGCGCGAAGCATTCTGCTATCGCGCGTAAAATGTCACCGTACCGTGTAGGCCTACGAGTTATGTTCCGTCAGGCAAAAAGCTAAGGTAAAGTGCAGGACGGTACACTGCGAAACAAAGAGAATTGCAGGGCACTGCAGTACCAGTAGACCCATCTGCAGGATTATAGGCTATGGGGGCCTATATAGAATTAGCGTTATTTGATGTGTACGCGTGAAGAGTTCACCAAAAAACTCGGTCAACTGTCACCATCTTTTTTTGTTTATTGGCAGTACGATGAAAGATACAGTACATTATGCTATGTCCCAGATATCCACGCTTAGCGGTGCAGTTCTAAAAGGAAGACTGGGCGACGCCTGGAATTCAGTGGCGTAAG
>Ga0209454_1004071_pt1 | contig 10770 bp, 6 predicted proteins | sample WorMetHERISLAND1_2_FD_187400 | JGI IMG/M metagenome (GOLD analysis project Ga0209454, IMG submission 187400) | Marine gutless worms symbiont microbial communities from Max Planck institute for Marine Microbiology, Germany - Olavius geniculatus... | ecosystem: Host-associated > Annelida >...
CTGTTCGATGGCAAACTTTATCTTGTTCACTGATGAAAAATGTTTATCGTATCAGCACTAAGCAACATGGGGGCATAAAATCAGGCATCTCGCAATCCAAAAACTCGACCATTTCGCAAGCGATGTGTGCTGGTGCATTGTTTTGCTGGAAGGTGTAAAAGTCAAGCTATCTTGACAAGTGTGTGAAAGTGATTGTTTTGGGCATTTTTTGTGGCTACAATGGTAAAACTTTAACATTTTGTCATCAGTGAACCAGATAAAGTTTGCCATCGATGCAGAGCAGCTATTCAGCAAGTCTGTCAGCACCGGTTGCAACAAGCCAGTTTGTACTTGCAGCACACTATGACGTCAGCATTACGTCACGACTAGCAAAGAATGTTTAACTAGAAGCCATATCTTGTCCACACATTTTGAATTAGTATTTCTTTAGCTACGTCTGGTAAGAATTTCGTGTAAATTGATCGTAATTTGACTAAATTATGAAAGAAAGAAAAGGATGCTTTGTTATGAAACACTGTGGAGATTTAATTCACTTATGGCATGAACTAGCATGTTGTGTCTGTTAGTCGGTATGTCGGCTGTGAGTCGCCGACTTCTGTTCACAGTGAGTTTGCGCCTCGGCGACGTTTTGATGGCAGCAGCAGACATCGCAGGTTTGTTTCTAGCATTGTTTTAATCAGCATTGTTATTTTATAATTAGGGCCTATCAGTTTCGTACAACTAGTCTGGATTTAATGTTGAGGTATGGTGGCTTGTTTGTTTTTTTTGGATGGACCCATGACTGGCAGCACAGCTTTATTTCGATAAAATTAGTCATTAACCTTTTATAACATAAAATTTACAGAATTTTCGAAAATCCGTTACTATTTTTGATAGATATTTTCGTGAATTGCTGTGAGTGATAAATTGAATTTTTTTTGTTAGATAGTGAGCAGTCATGGTTTTTCTAAATGTTTTATCGGGTATTTTTGGAAAAAGTGTAATATAGCCTGCCTGCTGCTAAGTGTGTGGGTAATGGCAATTGGATCTGGCACAGAGCAACCTGAAGCACTGAATGAGGCAGTCTCATGATGCACAGCAGTGAATAATTGTTGCATAATCAGTGTTCGACTGAGTCGTTAAGTTTGTGAATGTACAGAAGAAGAGATCACTGCTTTGCTGATATGGACAATGATGCTGTTGATAACATGTCTACCGCAAGTCGAAGCTTTCATCGGTCTGTATCTCTTTGTACTCAGCCTCCTACTCTCAGCAGGGCGGAAAATTAGTATCAGCTTGGCTTCATTGTTCTTAGCGACAGGCTAATGGTTTTTAGCTGACCGTACTTTAGTAATGGTCGAGCTGTTGTCATGGTTGTCATTCGTCTGTTCGTCACGGATGTACTGTGGCTAATTAGTGCAAGATAGGGCCTAGGTTGCTATTGATCACTAATAGGAAGTTGCATATTTTTTTCAAATGACATATAAATTACTGTCCTTGGATGACCTTGAAGGGTAATAACGCACTATGTAATGGAATGTTTTGAGCTATAAGTGGCCATATCATGGAAACGGTGTGAGATAGGGCCAAGGTTACTATTAATCACTAATAGGAAGTGGCATACGCCTTGTCAGATTAGATAGAAATCATTGACCTTGCATGACTTTGAAGGCCGTTACTCGCTATTGTGGCTAAACCGTGCGAGATAGTGCCTAAGTTGCTAATGATCATTGATAGGAAGTTGCATATTGGCTTTCAAATAAAATGAAAATCATCGACCCTGGATGATTTTGAAGGTCATTGACAACCAGTACGGTCGGCTGTTTTAGCGACAGCTGGGCTTCTTGTAATAAATTTGTACACAACTGCCACTTTAGCAAGGAACATCAGCCGAACATCAGTTGTGCTTCTGATATTGTGTTCCATGTAGAAAATGTGAATCACTGACAAGGCTTCAATAGTTAGGTAATGATGGTCAGTTGTCATCTAATTTATAAAGTTTAACGTTATTGATTCTTGAATTTTACACAATTGCAGCATATATTAAAAAGGACTACAGTAATTTGGTAAAAGGCAAAGTTGTAGATCATCACTGCCACCTGGGGAATCATATATAATTTTTTTTTCTGTAAGTCGGAAGCAGTTGCATGTTCAGGCTGACAGAATGTGTCATGGAACCTTGCAAGAGTAGCTATCAAATGGCATCTGAAACTGTTGAACAGTTGAAGCAGGGTGACAGACCACGCTGCAGAGAAATGTATCTGAATGGATGGAGTCACTTGCACTGTAAGAGTGATTTTGCCCAAAATCAACCAATCACAGCAGATGCTAAGATTCCTGGTAAACGGCCACATTTACTATTCAGTGAATTCTCAGCCTAATGGTTAATATGATATGTATGGTATGTGTGTGCATGCACAGCTCAAGACATCGTCATCGGCGTTCCTCGACTTTTGCTCGTGATGATTGGACCGACATTGATAATGACGACAACGATGATGCCTACAGTGTTGTCAGGTTAGTATGTGGTCTTTGTCTGACACTTTCTGAGTAGCTGCTGGGATAATTCACTTTGATACATTGGCTGCTTTAGATGCATTGATTACTCTGATGTACTATGAGTGCTTCAGATCTTTGACTGACTCTGTTTGCTAGCTCACTGGTGGCCTGCATGTCACCCGTGACGTACAACAGTCAAGAAATCAACGGCGAAGGACTTTTGCATCTACATCTGTTGAAAATTACAAGCTTCTACTAGCAGTGTGTTCTGTATAATTTAAAATGTGCTGAATTTGTTTTTGGGCTCTGCCCAAATTGTCTCTGGGGCTTTTCCCTGAACTCTTTTTCTTCCCAATGGGGTTCATAATGCTCCCCAGACTGTTGATTTTCTAGAAAAAGTAGTATTTCTTTAGTTACCACTACATTTTGTTTTTTTCTTAGTACTTGGGTTATGCTCCTTCCACTTTCACTACTGGCTAAAGATGAATGTGATCTTTTTTTGGCTTACTTACGTTGCATTATGTCGTTATTTACATCTTGCATTGATTTTATGTGAATATTTCATATTGCCATATTTTATATTTATGTTGATTACTGTGTTTTATATTTTTCTCGGCTGCATTTTTTGTGATGAAAATAGCATTCACTGATGCCAAGCTAATCTATTTTTCTCACAGTATTCCAGTACCGTGTTATGTGGCTCTTGGCTGGCAGAAAGTTTGTGCACCACGGTCCACTGTTTTAGGGTGATCTCTTGTTTGAAAAATTTGTACCATTTAGTGAATTTGGCATTTGAGCTGCAGTAGCTAATAGCCAGTACTTTTTTAGCATGACTGACACTTATTAATGTTGCAGTCAAAAGTCTCGAGCCAGCTGTTGCTGTCGCTGTCGTGGGTACGTTAACGTTAGTTGTTTCAAAAACCTGTTAAGACTGTAGATGATCCCGAACACTTGGTCTGTCTTTTATTTATTTGTTCACTTATCTTAATTTGTTCTTCGCAGGTTATGGTGGATTTTTATCATATTTCAGTTTTACTTGTTCTCTTGTAAAAAAATACGGACATTTTTGTCATTTTAAAAAGTGAATGTAGACTGTCAGTCACTCATATTTTCTCCTGAGGCTCACATAGTTCGCTGTGTTTGCTGTCTGTGTTTTAAGCTGCAAACCTGTCTATTAGAAACTCTGCCATTTACAATACAGTAGAGTAAATTGTTTGTGCAGTACTAGGCTCAGTGGAGACTGGTTGTGTGTCGTTATCAAACACAGCTTTTGAAGTATATCTTGCAGACATATACATTATTTGTCAGTGGTTTCATTTAACGTATGTTGCTTTTTTCTCTAGTTTGATTTAATGATGAATTAAACGATGCTCGGTTTTGCCATATGTATCACATCCATGTCATACTTGGTCTTCTACAAGCTGTTGTGTATCACTGATGTAAAAAGAACTGTTCCAGGACTTTTCTTGAGACTAAAGCCAAGATTTTGCCTCAAGACCAAGCAAGATAAGGACTTAGACTCGCTCACGAGGCACCACATATGGACAAAATGGAGTCAGACTGGTTGTTTCATGAGGCAGACTGATAGTCAGCTGAATGGCATAAGTGGGAATGTTGTATGATTTGTGGTGTTGTTGATAAGGTCAATGATGTCAGTTGCTTCGGCACCAGAGTCATGCCGGCGTCGTCATCACAGGTAGACATCTTCCTAGTTGTTACTACACACCTGTAAACGTTATCAATGTTAAAAGGTTGTCTATAGTAACATAATTTTTCTAAAGTACAATAAAATATGCATGAGGTTTAATCCCAGAGGGGGTGCATGGTAACCCCTGTCAGCTCCCCAACTATAGGTCTTAATAGTGATACATCTCAGAGCTATGGAGCATCACCTACCAGATGAGATCATGCAGTGTTACCTGCCACCACTCAGGTAAACATGCTCTGCCTTAACCCAGGCCAGTCAGGCTGATGCTCAATTTGCCTACCCTGAGGGGATGAAAGGCTGAGTTGATCTTGCTTGTTTATTGTGACCCGACCATTATGCCACTAAGCAACACTTGCATTGCTGCACACCTAGCAACATTATCAGTTCAGGAAAATTAACAATGTTGTGACTAGAGTAGTTTTTTACATTATGTTTATTGACTGTTGAACTATAAAATGGAGTGGCAGTTTTTCATTAATTAATGCTGTCGATAGTAGATCCTAAGTTATTGTTATCGGTTGTGATTAAAACTAGTGTGTGTGAGAATTACATGTGACTTCAGTTGCTTTTTGTCTGTGTCACTGTGGCTTAGTATGTTTCATCCATTTTGTACAAAAGTTTAGCATGGAATTGCACAGAACATAGATATTAGTCTGCAGTTAGATGTTGTTGCTGAGTTCTGAGTGTTTATATTTCAGAAGACGCAGATCGTCGGGTGTTAGGCCACCAAAGGAGTTAGCCGAACATTTTCGGTTAGTCAGATTATCAGCTACTTTTACTCAAATAAGTGGATAAGACAGTAAATTTGTGATTAGTGAAATTGGTTGCAGTATCTGTATATCAATGCAAGTCATTATAATAAGTAGACATGGTACGGATGAAAACTTTTTTCTTAGTAAACTTTACAAAAATTATGGATTAATTATCAGTAATTATGATTAATAGCTGGCCGTGGTCGTTGCCAAAAAAATGCAGACCAAAATAATCTAGTTTTTTACCTGCCAACTGTCACATCGTTCTTTTTTTAGTCAGATGTCTCTTTTTTTCATTTTTTGCTCATGTAGAATAGATGCATGCAGTTTGTCATCTTTTCTTAAGTTTTTGGATTCAGCTAATTTGAACATTTTTACCACTGTCAAACTGAACCAAGTGAAGCTAGCATATTACAGATACTGTAGGAGCTGCTGAGTCTTAAATGGTGGCTAGCTTCTTACAGTTTTGCAGCAGGCATATTTTTGTAATCATTAAGTATTGGACTGTCAGTTAGAATTATAACCACTATTGATTTGTATCTGTCTTACAGGTATGCTGATGTAGTCGAGGGCGACTCAGCTGAAGGGATACTACACTACATTCCTTACACATCAGTCAGGTAAATACTCTGCGTAAAGTAATGTTTGTTTGATATACAACTCACTTGTGTTAGAGGTCTGCTTCTTTAATCTATCAGGTTTCATTCATGAGGCAGTATTTGGAGTAGTGGGTTTCTTGTTAAGCAGCTGTTTGGAATAGCATGCCTCCTCTTCACTTCATTTCAGCCTTTGATCATCCTCGTGGGCTGAGGGCATTTGCTAAGGTGCTTTTGGTACCAGCTGGCGGGGTGTGTGACTTGGCGCAGCCGAAACACTTGAAACAGCCAATGTCACCAGCTTGTCCGATGAACGGTCAGCTTAAGCTGCAAAACTTTTCTCTCTTAAACAGCTATAATTAAATGAGTTGTTGTAGTTTATTTGTGGATGACATTTAGGTGTGATTTTGCGGGGATGGAGAACATGCATCGTGTGAGGCGAAGGTCAAGGTCTCGATCAAGCCGAGCTGATTTTCGGTGAGTGTTGACTAACTATTTTTTTATTTAGCTGACTCTCTTACTGAAAAACTTCCGTTCTTCAGTCCTTATTGGTAAGCCCTGTGTCTGTGCCGGGAGCTGTAGAATAGACCTGATCTGTTTTCTCACAGATGGCAGAATTTGCCTAAACCATGTTTGTGGTATTGTGTTGCTATAGTAAGGTTGTATGTGTCACAGTGTGTGTATCTTTTGCTTGTTAGTATTATTTTGTTTGTGTGTATGTGTATGCGGGTAGATTATTATCACGCTTTAGTTTTTTTTTTGAGTCGCTAGGTTTGATTTTTTGCTGTTGATTTTTGTTGTCAGTACCAGTGCAAGTGATTGCCTGGAATGAAACAAAGTGACCTACCGTATAATGTGTAATGCTTGACGTAAACCTTTTTTCACTCACTCTCCCTGTTATTGGCAGCAGCTTTCAGTGTGTGAGTCATTAGCTGGTGCTGATTGAGCATTCGTGCGGGGAAGGAGGCTGAGTTGGCCCGGCTGTGTTGTGCATTGATGTGTTTTTAGTCCCAATTCTTTGGCTTTGGTCCTCAACCTTAATAGTGAAAACTTTAATAAATTCTGTTTATTATTACTAACATTTTGACTTTAAAACTTCAAAGCTGTTGAACATTAGATTCTGATATTACTGAAACCCTGATGCTGTGGTGGCAGTTGTTGGATGTCCTTGGTTTCGGCCTTGAGTTTTTTGGTCTTGGCTTTGGTCCCAAGTCCTTGGCCTTGTTCTGGGCCGTAAGTCTTTCTTTTTGTTCTTGGAGTCGCTTTTCTTGTAAGTCCTTGGCCTTGAATGTCATGTCTTTGCCTTGGCCTTGGCCTTGGCCTCAAACACAGTTGTTGTTGTTGTAGCCCACAGCTCCCTTCCTTTCGTCAGTTGTCATCGAGCTTGAGAAAGTCAGCCACCGCATCTGGATTGTCCCATAGGTCTTGAGTTGTCAGTTGTGTCGGGCAGGTGGGGCAACAGAGTGTGATGCCACTCCATAGTCTGGGCAAACATTTGTCACACCTTCAACTGTAAGAGTTGAGGAGGCGGCATTGACCCGAACCCGAACATAACCGAGCAAGAGTTGCGCGGACATATCTAGAAAGGTAGCATTCAAATGATGATAATTCAGGCGGAGTAGTTCCAAGGACTCTGTTTGGTACAAAGTTCGACTGTGCATCTACAACTGCTTGGCTGTGAAGGGTGCATCGAGCAGTACATTATTGCTCAACTTCAGAGATGCCGTCATCACAGAGTGGTTCAATGTCCCTGTCAAGGAACACAGTCCTTGATAACATCATCATTCTCCCCCTGTCCTTCAATAGGCAGCATTATGAGATTGATGACTGTCTGGAGGATAACGGGAAAGATTATTAGAACTGCCATTTTTGATACATATTCTCAATTATAATTATAATCGGCAGTTCTTATAGTTTTAGGTTTCTGTCGTTTTTTTGTGTTTTGTGTTTTATAAAGGCTAAACTTTCTGTAAAGGTTAAACTTTTTGTTTCGTTGTTATGTGTATGTGCAATTTTGCCTGCAAAGGCCATCCCCAAAATGTCCTATGCTGTGTCAGGTGGGACGTTAAACCCTACTCATTCACTCACTGTTATGTGACAGAGAGGACCAGTGGAGTTGCTGGTCGCGAGGTAATGAAGACGAGGCTCCTCCGCCGTACGTGGAGCCACTGTCACGCTACAGCTACGAGCGACACTCGATGAATCTGGACAGGATCAAGGCAGCACAGCACCATCAACGGTAGGTGCTCATAACATTTGAAAAAAAATCATTGTTGACTTTAAACGTTTTATTGTTTAACTAATTGTTCATTTTGATTCAAAATTGATCATTGATAGTTTAAAATATTTGTATTTATTGTTTGTCAACGTCATCAGCCCTTAAAAGTATAATGAGACATGAATGTTTTTCATTCAGTATGTGGAGAGATTGTATTGTTTGTTTCTTTCTAGAGATGATCTTTTGTTAATAAAAAATCCAGCTGAACTAGTGAGTCTATTATGTTTTTGTTGGGAACAGACTTAAATGTATTATATTTTGGGCCCAAAGGTCAAAGGTTAAAAGGTCAAAGGTTAAGCTCGCAGTTAGACCAATAATACCATGTTTGATTTTTGTGTGATTTCCCTTGTGCATATTGATGGATTTCTTACCAAAATTTGCCAGTAAACTATGTTGCACCCTTGTAATGATTTGTCATGTTACACAGCACAGTAGAAATTGTCAGTGTCAGTGTTATTGTTATTGTTATTAACATTTGATTATTTAACTGTGTAAATTATTTGTACCTTATACTCCAATTTCTAGTTCCAGCAGTATTGCTTTTGTAGTTGTAATACATAAGACTGGTACTGGAAGTATTGCAGTCCTGTTAGACGTTGTTGGTGGTTGTGTTATTTTAGCCTGGTGATGCCGTCATCAGACCATGTGCACAAGCCGATGGCTGTTCACGTTACTGAGATTCACATGGCTCCAATTGTTAAGATCAAGGTACTGCTGTCTTATTCACATCAGAATCAACTTTGGAGCACTTAACAGTGAATTCTCTTTTGCTGGACTCCCCACTTGTTCTGGTGCCCTGGATATACTCAGTTACATGCCAATGTTACACATGTTTTATAAAAGTTTCATTAACATTAGTTGTAAACTCGTTGAGATAAATGAAAGTTAGTGTTTTATTGTATGTTTGTTTAGGATTCTGAAAAAAATGATACCATACTGGCCAAACAATTCTTTATATTATACCTGCTGAGTCATCACCTTTAGGTTCAGAACTTCTTGTAAAGTTTTCAGCATGTTTTAGCTTTATTATAGTGGAAACTCTTATAGCGGAAAATCGTTTATTTCGTTCTCTATTAATAATTATCAGTAAGCCTCGATAACACTTTATCTAGCATTTTAATGTTGCGATCATCAACCGCATTTTTACGCGCGGCAGCAGGTACTGCTATAGCACGTCTTAGCCATCGCAATTCTGTCCATCTGTCCATCTGTCCGTCACACGGGTGGATCAGTCAAAAACGATGCAAGCTAGGATCACCAAATTTTCACCATCTGCTGCATGGAAGACTCTAGTTTCAGGAACCGTAAAGCTTTTCCATAAATTCGAAGGGGGTCACCCCAAACAAAGGTGCTAAATGAGAGGGGGTGAGAAAAATTTCCAATTTTTTGCCAGTAAGCTGTTGTATCTCAATAGTGGTGCAAGATAGGGCCTAGGTTACTATTAATCACTAATAGGAAGTTGTACACTGGCTCTTGATTGCCACCAAATTCGATGAACATGGATGACCTTAAACGCCAAAATAGGGGTTTTTTAATGGATTTTTTGGCGATTTCGGGCTGCGACACAACTCTATAGTGTTCGCAAGGTATCACCATGCAACTAACTCGTTCTGCAATGCAGATGGAGATTTTGGTATTTGTATATTAACTTGGCGTGAACACCCCAGTGGGCAGTGGGTTTTCATACATGCACTGCTGTTGCGCGTTTCCTTTGCGTTAGCTAGGCTTTCTTGTATTAGACATTTTATGCAACATTTTATGACCATTGTATTCATGTATTGCATTGTATGTATTATCACAATCTAGCTTTTCGCTGCAACAGAAAAAAACACCCTTTCTTTCATTCTTATGTATTATGTGATCGTCAGGCTTTGTATGATACTTCCACTCCACCAGCAAGTTCATCACCAGCAACACATACTGAGATGACAGAACAGAGCACTGGTCTGGAGACAGGCAGCTCACAGTCACAGCAACGTTCTTCTAATGATGGTGATATCAGACAGGATGAGAATATTGCCCAACTAGATGCACCTGAAAGCAATGTGACTTCTCGGTAGTATTATTTTTTTTTGGTCTGAAGTTTGTATGTTTCAGTGTGCTTATTCATTTATTCTTTTCTTGTGTTGTTGCTAGTTTTAATTATTTCTTTGTGTTACAGCTTTACAGATTTTGACATTTAATGCAGCTGTATATTTTACATCGTCATCTGCATGAGCATTGGAGTTGGAATATTTCTGCAGCTAGCATAGAGCTTGCCATTTTGACACAGTTAGCATTGATTGGCTGAGAGGAAGGCTATTTCACTTTTCACTGGTCAGTGCTTTTGCCAAAAGTAAAGGTTAAGGTTAAATCGTTGATAGTCAACAGGCCCTCCACAGCTCTGTGACCAATGCAAGCAGTGCTCATTTCCGTTTTAAGGCCTCGAGCCGGCAGTGTGCTGCAGACGCCTCACCTGCCATATAGGATCACAGAGTATTACCTGCCACCCGATACAGGTGAACTCGTCCCTGGCTTATACACTGTGTCTCAAAAAAACCGAACCCCTGCTACCTTTTGCAATAACTCCAACAGTCCTGATTCAATAGCAATAGATTTTGACAAAAATAATCGTTAGAGAATCAGCACTTAATAGCGTGTGTTACTTTGCAAGAAATTTTAAGAACAGAGTACCAGCTGAGGTTTTCCTGTGGCACCAACAGTAGAGGCAACTGCACTGCAGTACTCCAACGAACCAACAACGTCAGTTATGAAATCATTAAATGTTATAACGCCAACGTTTGAAGTTGAACGAACTGTTGATTAGCAACATCATAGTCAGAAGTTACAGCAGATGTTCAAAGTGCTGTCCCTTTACTCGAACACAGGCCCAGAGACGTCTTCTCCATTCGTCGATTGCGTCATCGACAACGGTCTGCCGTAGGCCAGACCAGACCTCCACCAAGCGCTGCTTCAGTT
>Ga0209454_1004072_pt1 | contig 10770 bp, 2 predicted proteins | sample WorMetHERISLAND1_2_FD_187400 | JGI IMG/M metagenome (GOLD analysis project Ga0209454, IMG submission 187400) | Marine gutless worms symbiont microbial communities from Max Planck institute for Marine Microbiology, Germany - Olavius geniculatus... | ecosystem: Host-associated > Annelida >...
CGATCGTGCCTTAAATAAAGATTAGCAGATTTTAATAATATTTGGCAGAAATATTTCTAACACAACTGGGTATTAAATAAGTGTTTTAGTCTTCATCTCGTCCACTGTCTGTTTTTGCGCTACCTGGAGAAAGCAGACCAGGCATAATACGTGTTAAAATGAATGGAAAAACGTAAATAAATTCCATCTGTCCTAATTTGTGGGCCCCAATAGCAGGTCTATTACAAGGTTTGAGTGTCTTGCAGCAGTGTGTTTACCAGATGAAGTTTAGGAATGTTTGTAAAGTCGGAAGTGACTGGTACAGCCTGGATTGGTCAAGAGCAGAACATTATCGATACTGCTGTCCAGTGAATGGAGAAAGCGTCTCCTTCCTTGTGTTCGCATAGTGGGCCAACACTTCAAACAATTTTACTGTAGGCAGTTGAAAAATGACCAACTGAATGAAATGTCAGCCACAGTGTCAGAAATGTGAACAAAATGTGTTTTCACGCGCTATTTTAATTAAGTAATTATATCGTTTTGGATACAAAAAGTGATATTTCGCTGGTTGTGCTTTCCCCAGTTAGTGCAGAAACAAACGTTAGGTGAGGTGAGAAACTAAATGGTCGTTTGATGACAAGTTGTGTCAGAAATATTTGTACCAAAAATTATCAAAATCTGCTAATTGGTTTTCAAGTTACAGTCAAAAATGTCGGGGATGTTTTTTGAGACACATGCAGTGTACATTGCACACTCTGCTTGTTTACGTCATAGCTTTCGCTGGTACTCATTGCGCCTAACCACGGAGGGATGGCCAGGGTGAGTTAGCATGGGTAAAAATACAGAACCTGAATAATCAAGCGCCGTTCCAAAAACACGCGCCACACGACGGCATTGACTATACCGGCAATATCGACTTAATATTGTGCCACATCGCATGCAGATCGCAGTGTCTGATGCGCGGAATATTGCAGCGAGCAGATAGCAAAATGTCAATGCCGTGCGGGATACTTAAGCTACGGTGCAGGCCGACAAATGCGATGATGAATTGATGATGCGTACATGTACATGCTTATCCGAACATGATTTCACTGATCGCTACTATAGCTAAGATCGGGTCCGCTCTTCAGTTTATATACGAGTTTAATTTGCAACAACCGCAGACAGTTAAGGCAGAAAAAAGATGTTAAAAACGAACATCCATATTACATCGTCAAAAACAACGCACAATTACACACTGTACGTTTGGTAGCACAAATGTTCATAGTTCATCATTGCCACACAACAGATTAATTAGAGCCTACACATCAGTGTTAACAAATCGAAATAAATTTAAACGTTATGTGGCATTTAATACAGTGTAACTGTGTTATCATGTGGGGGTAACATCAGCATTACTCGAACTTTTGGTTTGACTAACGAGACGAGACGAGCCCGTAATCGCGACTACGTCAAACAGTAATTGTTCTGCCGCGAATACATTCATTTTTCCTTCGTTCATTCAGCGCGGGAGGACGCATCTAGGCCTACATGCGTGCTGTGTGTTCGACATTGTTATTCCGCACGCCGTGAGCATCGCATGTTGTAGGCCTGTGCATACAGTGACGCACGGCTATCAATTCTTCCTGCGCTGCTGCTGCTGCTGCCGTGGCCGCTATTAATGCACGGCAAATTGATGTCGCGACATGCGCCGCGTGGACAACGAATCGAGCACTGCGTGCACTCTGATCCGCATCAACGTTATGCAACGATTCTATCTCAACATGTCAGCCCAGTGCCGAGGTATTGCCCAGCTCTCCGCCTGACCTTTGTTTGACCTTTGAGCTGAAAATTGGCACATCGTGATTGGTTAGTGTTGCTCCAGTCTCGGGAAACGTTTTCACCGATTATTATTTATTTTTTTATGCGAGTGTTAATGTCAGCGAATGCAAGAGTCAAACAAAAGCTGATATAATTGATTTGGCTGCAGCATCGTGCGACGACGTTATTCCGCTGCACGTCACGCAATACAAACGGACACACGGCGTTTCAGCTCATTAGCACGCGTTTTCTGTGTCCGGAAAAAAATAACTTCTAGACATTGTATAATAAAAATGTCAAATCTGAACAAAGCTGAGTAAAATTTTGTACATTTGATCCCCAATAAATGGCCGAAGCGATCACCAAATTTCGTTGAAAAATGTTGTTTCTTAGCGGAGTTGTTAATTGTTAAATATCTATACCAAAATATATTTCCGTTACCGACATGGCGTTGCATAAATAAACCTCTATGTACATTTGCGTAACTTCAACAAACAACAGCTGATTCTAGCAAAATTCAACGTCAACAATGCATCATCTATTAGCAATCAAAGTGCCAAATTTCAGTTAAATCAGCCAACACAAACAATAAGAATAACGAATAACGCGGAATAACGTCGTCTCACTTGCAGCGAAGACTACGATAGAACTGTGGATTGAGATGGACGGAAGTTTGCTGATCCACCACGTACGTTTGGTTAGCTATATATGACGACGATGCGCGGTCGATTCTCGTGGCTTTCATCTATTCCTGGCGTTATCATCGCTTAGCTTCTGTGTCGTTGCGGTCGCCCATGCACATGCAGCCAGCATACTGCCGACGTAGACCTGTGGCTATAGACTACACTGCAGTAGCCTATGCTGATCGTGACCATTATACACACTGCTGCAATATTATATTATAGGGGTTTAGGCCTACGTCAATACAATTGCAGCGGGTCGCTTGAGAATACAGGACTTGACAATGGCGGACCAAACTGCAGGCGGGCGCTCATATTGCTAATCATTTCATAGTTTTGGACAAGCTAATGTGAAGTCAATGTAAATGTTATTGGTCTAAATAAACCAAATACTGCAGCTTCTTCATTTTTGGCCGGCCATTAGGTTGATTCATTCGCACGATGTGTTGTTGTCGTCATCTGTTGTCGTCTGTAACGCTAACGGATGTATTGTAGCTAAACAGTACGTCGTAATGAGTCGACGATGGTACCGATGGATAGGGCGATGACAAGTTCCTATAGAACCAGTAGTAACTATGTCTCTATCTGCAAATGTTTGGCCGCAATTTCAAATGCATAGTCGCTGCCTGTAGCCAATCACCCACGTGCGCAGCATTACCGTATGATTATGTATCTTAGCGTTGATTGTAGCGTTCGATATATGACAGCGTCACCGTGACCATAGCGTACACGGAACTGTACTTACTCTGGGACATCGTGTTCTTTCCGCAATCGGAAATCGGACACTGTCCGTCGGATATAGGCGGTACGGTCGGTCCACCCTAGCTACAGCTGGGCTTCTTGATGGCGAGGACTTCGATCGAGAACAGAGATGCACGACAAGGTTTACAAATCGCTCGTGTGTATAATGAACGGCAAATGAAAAGTACTGTCGGTAAAGTTATGACAACAGCGCAAGCAAGCAGTGTGATAAACTGATGCATCAACGTCATTGCTCAAACACAGCTCAGCTTTGCAGGTCGAAGATATAATTGTGTGACGATTTCTATTTTTCATTATCCTAACTTTAGTGCCGCCCGCTGTTGATTTATGTACATGGCGGGAAAGTGGGTAACCACCGCTGCTAGAGAAGAAAACAGTGAATCATGCTTATTCGAATAACGTAGCGGTTTATATTTGGTAAAGTTATCAGGCGTACAAAAATGTTGCCACTTGGCCCACTCTGTATATACCACTAAGCGTCGTGGTGGATTTAGACGGGCTAAATACTGCTGGTTTGGGCACTGGTTATATATCAGCCAGTCATCTGTCATCGGTTGATTACCTCAGTCGGCCGTTTTTACCGCCACTTCATGTACATAGAACGTATAACACTGCATAGGCCTATATATGAAAGACGTGCACGAATCGTCATAATACCAGAGAAAAAGAGACAGCAGCGCGCTCGCCGTGACTGTCTGTCGGTCTCTCAGAGCGAACGCTATTGATGAATGACCGTGCGTCGTGCGTTTGTCCGTTCGTCCGTTCAGTCCCGCCGGACTAATACGATGCAAATCGACGCCAGTCTATACAGCGCGGCACGGCACAACCAACCATGTCTATTCGCTAGCTTGCTTGCTCTTAGCTGTGACCGACTGCTCTGTTTTAACTGCTCCATCCATTTCCGTGTAGCGACAGACTGCGAACGACAGAATTTCACTGAATAAACAAAATAACCATCAAATGAACTTTTGTTTTATCGTGCATCAAGGAGGACTGGAAAACGCGGGACTAAAACAGAGGGAGATCTATATCTTAAAAATGGGGATGTATCAGTTTGGACTGCGATTGTCTGTGAGGTCATATAGACGTCCTCACCATGGTGACGCATCATCAGCATCATTATAGCTAGTGGATGCGCTGCAGCCTAATACGCTGCAGGCAGCGCTGTGTATTGAGGCCGCAGGCCGATAATATGGCAAAGATCAAGCGAACAGGGAGCGTAGCGACCTGTCCGCTTGTTATAATTAAATATTGGGAAAGTTAAAAAGACTGTTATTAAAACAGCACACATGTCCACGTTTAGGGTAAGTTTTGGATTAAATTTTTTCCTTATATTATTTTATCGGGTGCCAGTTTTATTAATAATTACAAGCGGACAGGTCGCTACGCTGGAATCCCTGTCCGCTTGATCTTAATTTGTTATAGTATCGGCGTGCGGACTCCATTTTCGGCCTTTCGGGCCTCAACTCGGCCTGCGACCTCTATACACAACGATACATTTAACGCTGCGGCGTAGCACAGCACTTACGCTACGCTGCAGCGTAGCTGCTAGCTATAATGATGTTGATGATGCGTCACCATGGCGACGACGTCTATATGACGTCACAGCCAATCGCAGTCAAAATTAAAACATCCCACTTTTATAGGCTTGTAGGCTAAGGCTAAGCAACAAAGGCATAATTGTTTGTAGTTTTCATGCAAGCCATTTGACCGCGTGTGTACCCCTGACCTAGAATAGATGTCGAACGATTTCAGTACGTATACTAAAAAATATCCAAAACAGTCTGTTGTAAATCGGCTTAAGGCGACTCTAATGTGCACTGGTACGAAGTCAGTCAGCTAATGTGTGTATGCTCTGTAAATATTTAATGCTGTTTATAGCCTACCTGCAGTTTTTTCACATTATATCTTTTGCGTCTGTTGTAATAATGAATGTGCTGCTGCTGCTGTTGGCAGCGTTATGATCAAAGATGCTAAAGCGTCGTCTGCAGCTGATGGTGCGGTCGCTATGACGTTGCTGTAAGTGACACAGTGGGAGTGTGTTCTATCCCGACGTCGTGGTGTGTCGGGGACAACAGTAAGCAGGCACGGTGCGGTGTAAGTTAATTATTAAGCCTATCATTGGGTGCGTACAGGTCCACTCAAGTCACCAGGCGACAGTCAAGTAAGTCACTGTCGTCGCAAGCAGACCGTTGCAGCCAAACGCATGGCCTACTTTTACAAAACTTCCTAGGAATCTTCAAAACATTTTCCTAGGTACCTCCTAATTTTTCCTAAGTCACCCCAGAAACTGCCGCAGATTTTTTTTTTGGGGGGGGAGAGGGGTTAGTTATTTCTAGGTTTTCCTACATAGGTATTTTTCTAAAACGCGTTTACTTCCTAGACTTAAAGGCTATTCCTACGTCGGATGTTTTGCGTAGGTTTTGCCTACAGGAACGAGCCACGAATACCTAGTTTTGTAAATTATGCCCCAGTTGTTGCTACTGGCGTTGATGGTGCGGCAATAGAGTAGCATCTGTGGTTGACTGACCAGTGGGCAGTACGTTCGTGCGTGCGTGCACAACTGATTTGTAGTCTCATCAGAATCTAGCCGCCGTTCCGCGCCACTCGCCCGCTCCGAGAATTACGCTCATCTCCGCAACCCCAGTTCTTCCCCTCACTGCCGCAAGAATACCCACCCCCATTTTTCTCGCTCATAGTTCCCTTCCCTACAGCGGATCCGTATGTCCCGTCTAGTAACGACCGTCACGGCGCCGCAGTCATAACTGTTTTTGCCGGTCGGTCGGCTGACTGGTAGGCTAGCAGGCGACTGATCATTGTGATCAGTGGTCAGTTTCGTTTGCATGTCATCAGCGTGCGTAGGCTGCTGCATTCTGCTACATCGTTGCCGGCAGCGATGCAGCGTCTGATAGGCCTATGCGCTGCTATAACAATCATGTTGAGTCTCAATGGCGCTGCACGTGCACATCAGAATGACATTGCAAAGTTCGACGAAAAACTATACTAAACAAGAAGCCCAGCTGTCGCTAAGATAGCCGACGGTACTGGTTGTCAGTGACCTACAAGGTCATTTAAGGTCGATGATTTTCATGTCATTTGAAAGCCAATATGCGACTTTCTATCAACGATAAATAGCAACCTAGGTTTTATCTTGCACCGTTTAGCCATAGTACATCCGTGACACACAGACGGACAGACGGACGGACGGACGGACAGACAGACGGCAACCAGGAGAATAACTCGACCATTACTGAAGTATGGTCGGTTAAAAATTAGCTTTTGCAGTACTTTTTACAGCGTTACATTTGACGACTGCAGTAGCGTAAAAATAGACAGACACGACGGAGTATACTTTGTATTAAATCGCTTGCTATTGACAAGCCAAGTCGAAATCATGACACTGCATGGCGATAGAATAGATAATTGAGCAATTTTTAACGGTACATCATACAGTATAGAAGGATGAGACCATTCTGTGCTAAGCTGGTATAGAATCGATCAAGTGTTACTAAATGGCGAGCCACGAGCGAAGGGAAGACATGAAGACCAATCTGTGTGTGACTGACAGCAGGACACACGCCGTCGGTAACTGAATGACACTGTAGCAGCAGCAGCAGCAGCAGCAGCAGCTGAACAACTGAGTAACTAGGCCTAATGCATCAGTTCACCATACAAGCATCTCTCTCTTTCTCTTTATCACTCTGACTGTGTCTGCGCGTGTGTGTCTTTATGTGCCTGATGACGTCTCTAACCGGCCGACCAACCGACGACCAGAGAGAGCGGTGAGTGAAATTAGTTTACTGGCGAATATCGGCCGATAATTGTACCGCGACCACGACAACAACCACGACGACGACGACTACTACTACTGTTACTAGGCCTAGAGCCTTAGACCTTTCTTCAGTGCTGGGCCGTCGTTTTAAGACGATGGAACTCCAGCAGAATACTGCAGTAGGCCTATTGCGAACGATGCATGCTGTATGCATTGCATGCTTAATGTAAACTAGACAGGTGTAATCGAGGTACCTGTAGTAGTTACTTTACCGATACGTTGTTATCTATTGCCACTCCACGGACTGAGCCGGCACGAAAGACACGCACCTGCCAATACGCGGCGCTGACTGATTGATCTTAAGCTACAGCAGAAGAACCGTGCACAGCGAGTTAATGATGACAGTGGTGGCAGTGGTGATGGTGATTACCCGGCATGCAGTGCAGCTGATGCTTCTCCTTTGCTGCTGACATAGGCCTATTGCAGCCTTCCAGGCAGGGAATCGGGGGTTCCTATACTTATAGCTGGTGGGCGCAGCTTGCGCCCAGTGAAAAAATAAGGGATGAAAAGTCGTCACAGTGCAATGCTGCTGTTTGGCAAATTATTTTACAAAAATAGTCAATATTATAAATTGCTATCACCAAAAGCACTGTTTTAGCTCAAAATGCCCCACACACCGAATGGTGGCCCACTGAGTGAGTTCACAGCGCTCCCCAGAACTCCTAGCTGGACTAAATGTGGGCGCTCACAAAAAAAGGGGACGGCAAGGGAAGGGGAAAAGGGAACGGGAAGGGAAGCCAAACAGAGGGGCGAGGGAAAGAGGAAAACAGTGAAAACAGAGGAATAAATAATAGGGAACGGCGTGAGGAAAAGGAACGAAAAGGGGCGAAGAAGGATTAGGGAAGTTCGAGGAACATGAGCCGGATTTTGACTCTAAATTTGGGGGATAAAAGCCCCTGCGGGGAACTGCAACGTTGCTGGCTAATAAACTCGATAGAAGGCAGAACGAATGGCTGACGACTGACAATTATTACTGACTGACAGAAGGCCATCATCAGTCGGTCTGCTTGCCTCGATCGATCCAGCACACTCGCTTGAAATCTGGCCGAACAGTAGGCTAAATACTACACGGTTCTGATTTCCGACATCGTTATAAGCAAAAGAAAAAAGCAACTTTACAAAAATTTTTACGTTTCCGAGACCTTTCACGAATGGTACGTAGGTTTTTTCCGACCGGTATTTATTATGCGACAAAAAAATCGCCAAATCCCAGCTGCTGTAGTTTCTCCGCCTTTTAAAAATACGAGTACGACGGTGGCGTTTGGACGAATGGCGAAAACTGTACAGTTGCAGGCCTATGTTGAAATGGCTTGGAGAGTTTGTTCAGACGCTGAGTGCAGTGCAAGCTGTGTCATGTTGTTGGTCACTCCATGCAGTCGTCAGTCTGTCCGTTCGTGTCTCTAGTCAGAACGAGCAGCGAAGCGTCGCGCGGCGTTGCGCTTTATTGCGGCAAACGTTTAAACGAACTCGTTGAAGCGTGGACGCGAACGCTCGCGTTCAGTCAGGCGCGGATAATTCACTTATAATGTCCTTCCGACCAAATCAACGTTCAGACACACACACACAGGGCAGCATATAGGCTCGCCGGTTTGCATCCACGCAGAATTACACCAGATTCCTCGTTCTTCACAATTAATTAATTTGCTGTCCGACAGATCAATAAATTAAAGGCGCGTACAGAGCGACGTAACTGAACTGAACTGAACTGACATGGTTTAATTTGTTGACCAATTGACCAATGGTTGAGCAGGGCGAACCCATTGGTTATTGGTTGACGTGTACGTGAGCGTAGTCACGTCACAGTCAACGACGCCGTTAGACGGTGCTTACTGTAATGCATTACTGCTTGACCGTTGGTCAGTTCGTCAAAAACTGAACCATGTCGGTTTAGATCAGTTCAGTTCAGCTCAGTTACGTCGCTCTGTTACAGTATGCGCCTTAATATTGTCTTACTTATATCATTTGTCGCAAGGTTGCACAAGCTCGCAGAATCTCAGACGTTATTGATTTCCGGTGCAGTAGAGTAATAGTGCTGTGATTTCAGCAGCTGCCGACGCCAGTCTGGCGACTTGTGCCGAAACTAATCAGCCACAGTCTAAAGAAGTCTCCTATTATGCGTTGCTGTCCTAATAAACCGCATTATGGGCCTTGCTCGTCCGTCCGTCTGTCCGTTCTGTACAAGTTCCTAACTCGAAAACGAAAAGGTAATAGCCGATTCGCACCTACGACGATAACGCAACGTCGGCGTCGTAGGTCTGAACTTTGGCCATTAGAATACCCAAACTGGCGTAAACTTTTGCCATAAAAAGATTATTCGGTATGGTCACTATGTTGCAGTGCATATTTTACGTTTAAAAAGACTAAGGTTGCCGGGCATCTAAAAATCTGCCGTAAATGATGCATAGCCTATCTGGTGCCAGTGTTTACGTGCCAGCCCATAGGCACACCAAACGCAGCGCTTCGTAAAAGTAATTGTAAAATTTAACTTTCAATAATGACGTTTAAAATACGTGAGTGCTGGCGCCTGACCGACATGCGCAGAGTTTTAAAAGTTATTATCGTGCTCCAACATCTGTGACGACTGTACAAAGTATATACCGAACTTATAAACCAGCAGTAAGCTGCCAGTTATCGCATACATGTGTCGATCTGTATTGACAATGTCGTCGTAGTAGCGTGATATTTGCCTGAGTCGGGCTAATCTGTCACGAGACAAGTTGTTGCTGTCGTTGCAGCCGCAGCCAATTGATGAGTAGGTAATGCTGGGATCGCGTGTGGATGAACATTTTCTACATACGTGCACATGCTCAGTGCATTCGTTACTTAGTACTCGTCAACTGCCGCTAGACACGCAGCTAAATTAACAGAGAATCGGCTGCATCAGCTGCCGGAAATGTCAGCTAATCTGGTGTTCGTTTGTGGCGGCACTTTGGATAGGTAGGTCACTTTTGGATGGCACCAACGCCGTCAGAAGACGGAGAGTATAGCGTGGCTTTTATGTCCATGTTACTCTTGTTGTTAATTAGTTATAAGCATAGGACTCGTTCAAAGCTGTCCAAGTATTTGACGATCTGAAAACGGTTTGGCTAGAGCCAAACTGAACTAGGTTGCTGATTATTCTGCTCAGCTAATATTCGGTTTCGACTAACGTACGTCTTTACTACGAATAAAGACCCGCCACAATAAACCACCCAAAGTGTCCGTCTCTAGGTGACTTAATACCACCCAAGATGTCATACAGTCGTTCTGTGCAGTGCGCAATCAAGCGTGCAGCATCCTAAGCGACCGGTCAGCCATGTTCTTCTCGGCTGTATGTAACAGTATACTATAGCTATATAGCAGCTCATTCGTTAGGCGAACTGGCGGCCGGGAAATAATCCCACAACTTGCCCTGAGATGTTTACTACATGCTTGTACACTCGCCTGGCTGCCAGGCACACACGAGTGACAAATGAACGCATTTTCTTAGCGTTATTGCCGTTTAACTGCGTGAGATATTAATGCGAATGCGCCTCATATAGTGTGCGATCACATCAGTAACCATGGCAACTGCTGCTGCAGCGGGGCGCGTGCTTGCAAGTTGCTTGTACAGCTGCTGCGTAATTGCATGCCAAAGAGTTTCAGTTGTGACGAGTGCGTTAAAACAACCAATGATCTACACCGTGTTTCAAGAAAAAAAACAGTCAAAATTGTTTTTGTCATAACTATGTCAAATGT
>Ga0209454_1004073_pt1 | contig 10768 bp, 7 predicted proteins | sample WorMetHERISLAND1_2_FD_187400 | JGI IMG/M metagenome (GOLD analysis project Ga0209454, IMG submission 187400) | Marine gutless worms symbiont microbial communities from Max Planck institute for Marine Microbiology, Germany - Olavius geniculatus... | ecosystem: Host-associated > Annelida >...
GTTTGTGTATGTATCTTCAGAGATGATGGCCGAGCTTGGCTTGGAGGACGTCAGTTTGGATGGAAGCAATCCAGATTCCGGCGATCCGGTCGCTGCTGATGCAACAACTGCCCACAAGCCGCCCGATTCCGCCAGAGTGAGCAGTTATTTTTTTGTTCTGTGTGGAAGCGATTTTTTTTCAGCCGACCGTATGAGCGGTCGCGCTTTTAGCACACTGTTGTGTCCGTCGGTCTGTCGTCTGTCTGTCTGTAACATATGCGTTGTGGCGAAATGGTACGTTCACTCCGAAAACTGAAGAAGCAAATAGGGTTGCCCGACAGCTACTTTGTGCTGCCAAGGCGGACCCCCTTCAACTTCTGTATTTCCCACAAATGGGATACTGAGTGCACCCCAAATAGGCGCAATCACATTTTTTCCACGGAGAGAAAATACCTATCTTTACCGAACAATTTTGTACAATTTCTCATAAATGGACACTGGCACAAACCTTAACTACTGAACCTATCCCTAACCCTAACCCTAACTAACCTTAGGTATGTGAAAACGCTCTCTGGGGAAAAATGCGATTGTGCCCCCCCCAAATACTTGCAACGTAATTAACGTTAAGATCAACTCAGCCTTTCATTCCTTTTGGGCAGGTAACCAGCCCGTTTGGCTGAAGTTAAGGGGCGGGAGCATTTGGGTAACAGGTAACAGGTAACACTGTGTGATTCCATATGGCAGGTGACGCTCCGTAGCTTTGCGATGGGTTTCCTATTAAGAACTATACCAGAGTTAGACCTGGGTCACTTTTAACTAACCCGATTAAACCCGACCCATGAAATAAAGAAAACTCTCGACCCAACCTGACCCGACCCATCCCAACCCGTGGATGGTCTCGACCCATGTCCCATTCTGAGGTATACACTGCTTTTACCTCTTACGTTTTGACAGTTCAGTTGTTGGTGTGTTTGCTGTATTTTCATACAGTCAGTGCTGAGCGAATGGGACTCGTCGGAGTCGGACGCGGTGATGCCTGTGGTTCGTGGCGGTACTTCGCTTGGTCCCCCCTACAATGCTGCCGCTGTCACTAACAGTGCTGCTGCTGCGGACAAACCACAGCAGCTGGCGTCGGTCACTGAGAAACCCGAAGTACGTCGTTTATGTGTTTTCTACCCGTTACCTGCTTCCGTTAGCGGCGGCGTCGTGAAAGTGGGGAGGGCAAGGGACAAGTTGGCGGGCAGTTGTGCTCCCTTCTTCCCCATCAGAAAATTGTCTTGTCAGAAGGTTTTGTTTTTGTTTAAAGTTTTTCCCCAAAATACCAAATTTAGAGCTGGAAGTCCTCTATTTTATGGCAAATTTGAAGGGTAGGTGGCATTGGAGCATAGTTAAAATTTTTGAGCATCCGTTCTTCTGTCCATAATTCACAGCTCTCTGTCGGAAGACTGCATTTTTTTTCTCTTTTTTACCTACTTTTTCAACACACGACGCCGCTGTAGTGTTAATAGTAAATTATTTTGTAATGGTTATGTTGCGTCTGCTGTGAACTTAGTGCAAATGGCTGAAAATGTTTTAATTTTTGGATATGGTGTAGGCCTAAACAGTTCTGCAAACATGATACTACGTTTTCAGTTTAAGTTAGGACCGACGTGTTTCAGCAGCCGTAACGTTCGGTAAACACTCTGCTGATAGATAAGATAAAAGAAGGAAACCTATAACAAAGCTACGGAGCGTCACATGCCATATGGGACCACGCAGTGTTTGCTGCCACTTGATACAGATGAACGCGCTCCACCTTAACCCCAGCCAGACAGGCCGGTACCTGATTTACCTACTTCGGAGGGATAAAAGGCTGAGTTGAGCTTATTGTTGATTATATGCCTGTACCGAGTAGATGGTTTAGCTGTCCGCTGACAGTCACTCGTCCGAGTAGTAACCACTTGATACGGAGTGGAACCCACGACCTTTCAATCATAAGTCTTACATCTTTCGGTTTCAGTGCAAAGTTTAATTTTTGAATTTATTTGTGCATTAATTGCATCCGCCCGGCAGACGAACTGGGACAGTGATAGTGATGATGATAATTCGTCAGAGAGAGAAGAACTGCCTACGATAGTTCGCGTCGAGAAAAATGTAAAGGTATAGAGATAGATACATGTAGACGTATTGACCAGTGATTGAGAGTTATACCCCGTTTACGTGATCGAAAAAAAACATCAAACAGACATCGAGCAAACGTCGAGGAAACGTCCAGCAAACATCGAGCAAACATTGAGCAAATATGAAGCATGCATAAAGCATAGCAGACATCGAGCAGACATCGAGCAAACATAAAGCAGGCTTGGTGGAACCCCGCCCCCTGGCTCAAATGTAGGCCTAGGCTTAGCCCACAGCTGATCACGTGTTATATAGGCCTTTCATTTACAACACACCCGCCCTCCTAATTAGCATGCTAATTACCATAGCTCGTCTAGCTAGCTCGATGTTTGCTCGATCGTTGTAAACGGGGTATTACAGTAGTCAATGTCGCTTCCCTGATTCTCTGTCTCTGTGCCCGTATGTTTACCTGTATGTCCGGCTGTATGCGTCCGTCTACTTTTTGTTTTCTTGCTGATCTGTGTCGTTTTTCTTTATTTTTCTGCGGCATTTTCTCGATGCAACGTCGGTCCGATAAGCACGTATTATTTCTGAAACGTTTCTGTTTGTTTCGTACCGCCAAAGTCTCCCACAGAGCCAGATTTGTTCCATATCATACTCCTCTTTATCCTCACCATTGCAAAGTTCAAAGCAAACTTTATCTAGGTCCACGGTATGGTTATAGGGTCACGGGAAAAATTTATTAATAATATTATTTTGCAGCAATGCGCAACAGAGATTTTTAAAAATAAGCTTGCTGCATTTAAGAGTAAAATAGTGTGATAAAAAAATGTAATGTCAACGAAGTAAAACAAGAACAAGTTATGAGTAGTCTACTTTTCGATGGATCTGTCATAAAGTAGAGTGTCTGCAGCAAAATTGGGCAGTTAAACATACTGAATAGTATAAATTGTTATCAGTAGCATTTTATTACTATTATTGTAATTATTAATGTGCACTGGTTGCGAAATATTTACACAGCCACTTTATGCTAAAGTTCAGAAAAATCGCGTCGTGCAGAATAATCGATTAGTCCAATTATTTTCCCGCTGCAATTTGTCGTCCGTTTCGTATTTGAGCTATTTCCGCTTTGAGCGTTTCACTGCTTTCATACTCTAGAAGCTTAATCTTATCAAGGCGTGCTAGTAATTTTTACTCAATCTTTGGGGCTTCATTCTTTTAGTTTCTTGCATAATGCATATTTTTGGCTTCAAGCGTATCGCACTTGCATTCGATGTTTTGACGTTTTTATGAAGCGTTTATTATCGGAGACCACCACGGGCAATGGCGGTGCGGGCTTTTTAAGTAACGGGAATTGGGAAACCAGTACATTAATTACATTTCGCCAGAACTTGCAATACAAGCAAGTAAGCATGCGGAGGACATTTATGCAGTTTTCACCGTTTATATCTTGATGTGCATTCCTATCTGCCAAATATGTTAATTTTGCTTAACCTACGTGGCACCCATGTGTTTTCCTTGGGCCGTGATTCCAACATGTAAAGAGCAAAGCATGTGCAAACATAGGCTATATTTACTGTGTCTAACATTCGTTTTGCTAAATGTGTTGCCTTGTACACATTTTAAAACACGGCACAAAACTCTGAAACATACAAGAGGATAATGACAAGCCACGCAAAAATTTGGGGAAGCCAGATTCCCCCCCCCCTCGTAATTTCCCTTTTTCGGCGTCGCTATATTGCCTTGTCGTTCGGTGCGGTGATGAATTTCGTGTATGGCCAGTTCATATACGGTCTATACGACGCCGACGCGACACGACTCCCGCGTCGGCGTCGTAGGTGTGAACTGGCCATTATTATTTTACTGGCATACGTGTCGTTGCTACAGCGCTTCGTCGACGGTGTAAACGCGCGTGATGAGGCGACGGAGGATCAGGCTGGCGGCAAAGGTGACGCGGGGGAATTCCCGGCCCCCGGCCACAGTGCCTCGCCACACTCCGTCGCTGCCAGCTCCTCCTCCGCGGCGCTGGAAGTGGAAGACTGCGAGGATCTGGAAGTAGCCGGCAACGATTCCAACACGAACCTCGTCGTCGACGGCGGATCGACTTGGAATGACGGCATGGCGGATCACGCGGACACGTACGGCAAACTTTTCACCGAGATCAGACGATCCAAGGAGATACTGGCGGCCCGGTTCGAAAGAGACAACGAAGAGGGTGAAGAAAGTGATAGTGAGGAAGGGGGCGATGGGAAGCCGCAGATCACGGCGAAGAATCCTACACCAGTTGCTGAGTTTGATTCTAGTCGGTCGACAGAGCCTACTGGACGAGGAGAGCTAGATCGAGATGGATTTGACAGTGGTGATCATAAAGATGATGATGACAATGGATTATTATCTCGTGACGAGCCAGAACTTTCTTTTTATCAAACCGGAGACTTGGACCTAGGAAAGATTGGACGACCCGCAAATAGTTCTACCGTAGCTGCTGCTGCTGCTGATGATTTCGATTTTGATGATGAAGATGAAGAAGATGAAAACGCAGGAATGATAGCAAAGCCGACGTTTTCTCCGTTTAGCGCCCTGTCTGTCGCTTCCGCAGCTGCTGCAGCCGGCGGGAATGACCACCACCCGCGCGTTGCTAACGACGCCGCATTCCTTGCCAACGACGCCGCCGCCGTCGCCGAAAACGTCGCCGTGGAAAGTAAAAACGACGTCAGCCTTTTTTACGAAGACAGCAACCAGCACCCGACGTCCGTTGCTGCTGCTGCTGCCGAGTCTGGCTTTGGCAGTTCTTCCAAAGATCGGTCTTTCTACGGGATCTCCAGCGATGACGAAAAAGCATCGAACGAAACAGAAGATGATGAAGAAGCTGATGATGATGATGATGATGATGATGATGAAGATAATAAGAACGAGACGGATATCCCTTCGACGGCTGCGTCAAATCTTTTCGATGACTTTTCTCTGGCCGGTAGTAATCCAGACTCGCAGCGGCTAGCGGTGGACCGGGACAGGGTTGCGCTTGAGTCGAGCCGTAGCGGCGGAATGGGTGAAAGTATTTTACGTTCAGAGCTGTACGACGTCGAGGAACTGGACGAGACGCCAGCGAACCCGTGGGGCATGGACAGTCAGCAGCTGACAAGGATCAACGACGTCGCCTCAACGTTTGACCAACATCCACCACAGAGTGCCGACGGTGGCCACTTGAAGCATCAAGTCCTTCATCAGTTGGACGACACGGCAGCTGACGCTGACGATAAAAACGGCGCGAATATGACTGATAACATATTACCTCAACCGGCCCGCCACGAGCCAGGTCGCAAAGAAGCTGAAGACAAGGTATGAATCTTATTAAGGTTAATCCTATTTTGTGTAGGCTAATTGTGGACTCACATTGTGTCGTCAAAAAAGATTCGCGGCATTATCGGTTGTAACTTAAAGAATGATCATCAGATTTTAATAATTTTTGTCACGAATATTCCTGACACAACTGGTTATCAAACGGCCGCTCAAGTTCTCATCTCACCCAATGTGTGCTTCTGCACTACCTGAGGAAAACTGAACACACGAGATAGGCTTGGAATGAACAAACGGCCCGCGCTGACATTATCGATTGTAACTTTAAGAAGGATGACCCAGTGTATCGTGTCTTAGGCGACTTTTCTCAGGGTCTTGGGGGCCAAGTTTAGGCCTACCTAAATTTTAGTAGGCTATTCGACAGCTGGGAGCCTTGTCTTTATCTTGAGATTTTGGAAAGAAAGGAAGGATTTTGGCACGATAAGGACTCGAGAGGAAAGAATGGGAAAGCCTGAGCGTGTAAAAATGGAAAATATGGCGAAATGTTTTGAGCTGCAGATTTTTATGGCAGTACATGCGGAGCAGACTACAGAAAGTGACGGACCTTTGAGGCAGAGATCTTGATAATGTAAATGCAATAGCAACTTCATTCAGTAGATAAATTTTCATACATATCGTAACAAATCGATCGATATAAGATGACACAAAACCACATTGAAAATTCAAACTAATGGGTTGTCGTCAACGTCTTGTGTAACGAAAGCCGCTTGAAGCTAACACTGCGGCAGACATTAGCTGGGACGACGATGACGTCACTGATGACATCACGGCTGCAACAGGTGCCCGCGCTGATAATGTGCTGGAAATGGAAACATGTCGAGGCGACGTCAAGGTAAAAGAGAAGGTGAAAGAGAGCTTTCTAATTCACGTTCAGAGCGACAGATGTGTTCACAAGATGTGTGCGCGTATCACTGAAACTGATGAACTGATAGCTTGCGATCACACGCTCACTTATGGCCATTTCACACCTACAACGCAACTCAACTCAACTGTCGTGGCAGTGGGCGACAATACAGTGACGTCGTTAGCATTGCGACGTCACAAACAACGCATTGTTTGCTAGCTCGGCTGAGCAGTTGCGTTGAGTGGAGTCGGCGTCATATAGGTGTGAATTGGCAATTAGCCTATTGTATGCTGACAGACAATTGGAGATATAAAAGCCTTACGTATCGATTTTGTTCACGTTTTAAGTTTGACGTTTTGTTTTTTGTATTTGCTAGTGCCTGTAATACGTGACTGTTCTATCCGTGACTCGACGGGTTTTTTAGAAGCTCGCAACTTAGCATGTGTGTGATGTAAAATGATTTTTTTTACAGCGAAAATCACTTTACGCTTGTCAGCTGGCTTAGTTTATTGTCGATTTATTTCCAAGTTAAACTTTTTCCAACGTTTATTAAGAAATTCTACTATTTTAGTGCACGTTTTGCTATAGCTTCTGCATGTGTGCTGCTTCGTATGCGTGCCATTTTTGTCGTTTCGGTGTGACGCTTTGCTACGGCTTGCTCAAATGAGTGTACGCATGATTTTGCAGTAGGATTTAAAGTTACTCTTCCTTCCATTTTTTTTCTCTTCTCCCTTCTCTTTTTACGTCTTTTTCCATACGCCCACCGCCCCATTTTTGTTTTTCCTTAATCTGACTGTACAAGGGCTTGGGAACGCTTTATAAGCGTCCCGTTCGCCAAACGCATTACGGCACATCTCGAGATTAGATGTGGCCGGTATATTTCACGGCGTAAAACACCCATCTAGCAAGAAACCGTTATGTACTAAGACAGACTGTAGTAAAATAAGATATACCGGTACACATAACTTTACATGCTTTTTTTGCGTGTTTAGCTGTAATTTTCGTGCTGAAATTGTTTTTATACTCAATATGGATTTACATCTTCCAGTACCCTTTGTATAAGCTGTACTGTAATCAGTATTGAGTTATAGTGAAATGCAGACGACGTTATTCAGCTTTTATTCAGCTCAGTGTTAAAACTATCAGAAAAAGATAGTAAAATGTTGTTTATAGCCACATTTCTACTTGCTACATTGCTGTAATTGACGCATTGTATATCTTTTCTGTTCAAGTTAACTGAAAAAGCTGTTAATTTTCTGTTAATTTGATCAGATTTTGGTAAAATGTCTTTGACAGGTTGGGCAGTGGGCTTGGTAAGATTTTGGTGGCGAGCCGGATATTTTTTCTCGTAGATTCTAGATCGTCCAGTAATTTTTACCGTTACAAGATAGCGCACGTAAACTGAGACTCCGTTGTTTTCGCATGGCGGCAGCACCATTTTCGGCGAAAGGTTGAGATCTCTGATCGCTTCCAGTGTAGTGATGTTTGCAGTGTTATTATCATTTGATTGTTAAGATAAGCAGTGATAGCGATAGATGGTATAATAATCACAGTGGTGTTAAAGCGCATACAGAGCAACGTAACTGAACTGAACTGAAGTGACACAATTTAGTTTTAGACGAACTGACCAATGGGCAAGCAGGGCGAGCCCACTGGTCATTGGTTGACGAGTACATGAGCGTAGACACGTCGGCCACTGACGCCGTTAGACGGTGCCTACTGTATTGCATTATTACTTGCCTATTGCTAGTTCGTCAAAAAACTAAATCATGTCAGTTCGGTTCATTTACGTCTTTCTGTGCACGCCTTTACAGTTTTTAAGGAGAAAAAATAAAAGAAAAAACACATACAGTATCGCTAATTGTACAGGATGATGCATCAGGGGAGGAGGAAGAGGGTAAGCAGGAGAACGAACGTAAGCAAGACAAGGTTTGTATGAGAATTTGCGTAGACTATTAATTACCTTAGGCCGGTTTTGTTTTATTTTGTTGGTTGTCTCGTAGATAACATTTTACGCGGGTTGGAGATATTGAATGGCGTCAGTTTTGGGACTATCCAAAAGCTTTTTTCTACATTCGTTATAAAGTTCAGGTGCTTACTGTGGCCCTGCTTATATGAATCAGACCCACGACCAGAAGTTTTACAATCTCGGAAGTGACAGTTGCTGTGGTGCATTATGCGCCCATCCATTTCTCGCATTAATAAACAACTGGACCCGTGGAGCATCCAGCAGACATACCACCGCCCTAGTCAGTGACACCAGGCCTTCACCCCGTTGCTCGTAACCAACTAGTCATAATGATTGTTTATTCAGCAAAGCGTAGAAGGCTGCAGGAGCTGACCTGCAAGCTGTACATCAGCAAAGAAAAGTAGATTATGTAAACACTTGACAAAACACGTTGCGGTTCAATTTACAGATTGACAAACTAGAAGCAGCGTCATCATATGACAAGCCATTAACCGTATCTGATGATCGTCACCATGGCAACGCTGTAGCGTCAGCTTCTGTATCACAAACTGCTTCGTTTGGAAATATCACCGCGTCGTGAGTTTTATTTAGTTTTTACAGTATCTGAAACAGTCTCTAGTAGACAATTGCTGTTTAGTCTGGAGTAGTGTGATCAGCATATCGGAGGCTTTTACGCTTTTTTAGCAGAATAATTGTCAATAAATTTGCATTTTGCTTACTTTACACAATTTTAAAGGAGTAGTTTGTTTTTGTTTTTTAGTTTAGCCAAATTAATTAGTTTGAAATGTTAATGTGTGATTTTATATCAGATATGCCAGTGTCGGGTGGCAGGTAACACGGTAGCAGATCCAACATGGCAGGTGACGCTCCGTAGCATCTTTCAGAGCTGAGTTCATCTAGAAGCTATGCACAACTTTAATGTTGCTCAGCTTGTACACATTGTTGTGTTAACTGGCAGAGTTGTTATCGGGGTTGCAAAAAAACCCGGAGTTTTTTTTAAAGCCAATCCGGCGAGTTTGTGGAGTTTTATTGGCTTTTGGGTTTCAGGTTTTTGGTATTTTTAGGTTAGGCTAAACCGGTTTTTGTAGCCCAACTTGATGGGTTATGAGATTTCTATGGGTTTGCAGTTGGCTGATTCATATGAGTTTATGTTTGCTCCTCGCGGCATAAAATATACCAGTATTTGCATATGTAGGTATAAATGTTAAAAAAAATCTGCCATATGTAATAAAACATTTTATTATTACTGGAGCAAGACTGTGAGAAACTTCAATTCATGAACCGGACTGACAGATGGGCGAGCAGGGCGAGCCATTGGTCATTGGTTGACGCGTACGTGAGCGTAATCACGTAGGCCACTGATGCTGTAGACGGTGCCTACTGTTATGCATTACTGTTTGCCCATTGGTCAGTTCGTCAAAAACACTAAGTTTGGAGTGGTTTTTGGCGGACATTTAGGTTGGATTATCTGAAAAAGCCTACAGAATTTTGGTGGGTCTTTACTCGGGTGTCTCTGTGTCAACCTTGGTTGTTATGTTTTGTCTTAGGGACAAGTTGTCGTCAGCCGTTTCTTCACAGACCAATGTCTTGTCTAACTACAGCAGCGCCTCCAAGATTGCAGTTTCCACGACTTCCGATTCATCAGCTTCAGGTTTTAGCTCATCACTGCATACGTCTTTTCGCCTGTCATGTTATAAATCAATTTTTCATTTCTTCTTTGAAATTATATCTGATTTTGGATTTTAATAATTACTGCATTTATAGCAGTGGTACGAAAACTAAAAAGTCCAGTCGTAAATGTCAAATAACGTCATTTTGCCGTTAATCTTCATAGTAGTTTTTGTTTGTTCGTTCGACGTGCTGACCATAGTAGCAGTAAAAATATGAGCAGATCAGATAGAACTTTTGATTGGCATGTAAAAGTGGACTTTTACTTGAAACTATGACTGTACTTGATCGGAACGTTGCTGTGTTTCTGTAGACACAGCCGAACTGACTTATCTGCGGCAGCAACTACATGACGTTAAAGTGGAATTGGATTTGGAGCATGAAGCCAAACTGTCGCTAGAAAGCAAGCACCAGACGTTGTCTGGTGACCACCAACTCTTTGTTAAGTGAGTCAAATCGATTCACGTTTTTGTATATATAATTATGTCACATATTTAAAACACTTTCTCTTTCCTGTTGTACAAATATCAACGCTACAGTACATTAGAAACTTCCGTGCCGCTGCGGCTGCACTGTATTTATAAATTGATTGTGTGCGGTGTGGTATTGTAGACACGCCGTTCTCATTTTCTCGCTGTCGTCATGGCGATGCTTAGAAGAGACTTCTGGCTGCTTTGCCTTATTTTTTATATTGTAGTTTTTGTCATAATTTTCAGAATTCATCTGATGCTTCGTGATGTGGAACAAAGCTGATTGGTTGGGTTTAGCAGCCTAGCCAGTTGGGGGGGGGGAGGCCAATTGATGGATGAGGTTTGAAAAGGGGTGTCCCCACCACACCAGGGAAGGGTGTCCCC
>Ga0209454_1004086_pt1 | contig 10760 bp, 3 predicted proteins | sample WorMetHERISLAND1_2_FD_187400 | JGI IMG/M metagenome (GOLD analysis project Ga0209454, IMG submission 187400) | Marine gutless worms symbiont microbial communities from Max Planck institute for Marine Microbiology, Germany - Olavius geniculatus... | ecosystem: Host-associated > Annelida >...
TCAATGTTCACTACATTCACACTTGGCAGAGATAATCAATGCAAGCTCAATAGTATATGAAGTGAACGTCAGACTGTTTTACAAAAAGTTCAGATTTTTGGATCAAGTTCAGTTCTGAGATTTTAACGAAACAATGAAGGAGTAACGGATAATGAGACAGGTGATAATGAAAATGTAACATCTGAAAAATGAAATAAGAGCAGTGGTGACTGATCGAAAAAATGAGGCCCACAAGAACTCAGAACACTGGGGAAGTTTGTTGCAAAGATATGAAGAAGCACAACAAAATCAGTGTCATGAAAGGCTACTGGATACTGAACAGATATCATGACTTTAAAAAATATATGTGAAATGATTTATGAGGATAATACAACTACAATACGCAACACTTCAGCAACTACACAAGCTACATGTATCTGCAAACATCTGTTGATATCTGCATGGTGGCAAGGCAAGCTGAAAGACAAGGTATGAAAGACAGTATATTATGGATATGATATACTGATCACAAAATGTACAGACTACACTAAAGACTGATAGGTATCTTCCTACGCCCCAGAGTGAGTGAGTGAGTAGAGCTTAATGTCCCACCAGACACAATATAGGTCATTTCGGGGGCGGCCTTTCCAGGCAATGCACATACGCATAATAATGGAACAGTAAGTTTAGCCTTTACAACAATAAACCGGAAAGTTTAACCTTTACAAAAAAACCTGATATGAAACATAAAACACAGAAACAACCTAAACCTAAAACTGTAAGAACTCACCATCATACGCGTGCATATGTAACAGTAATGGTAGTTCTAATAATCTTCCCTGTTATCCTCCAGATGGTCATCAATCTCATAATACTGTCTATTGGGAGGACAGGAAGCACATACGTCCAAGAACAGCCAAACAGGGATTAACGCTGGAAATACAAAGAACATGGAAACTATTAAGCAGACTAATCGTGATGCTGTGAAAAAAGGCAAGCTGACTTCAACAAGAATTTTGAGCTAATGCTCACGACACGCGCGAAAGCCTATAGCAGTTCCGGTTCAGTAGTTTAGCTGAAAACTGGGGTGTTCACGCTAAGTTAATATACAAATACCAAATTCTCTATCTGGATCGCATAACGATAGCGATACAGACTTGTGTCGCAGCTCGAAATCGCCAAAAAAATCCATAAAACCACCTATTTTGGCGTTCAAGGTCATTGAATTTGGCGCCAATTGAGAGCCAGTGTACAACTTCCTGTTAGTGATTAATAGTAACCTAGGCCCTGTCTCACACCGTTACTGAGATGCAGCGACTTATTGGCCAAAAATCACAAATTTTGCCCACCCCCTCTCATTGAGTGCCCTGGTTCGGGGTGACCTCCTTCGACTTTATGGAAAAGCTTTACGGTTCCTGAAACTAGAGTCTTCCAGGCAGCCGAAGGTGAAGATTTGGTGATCTTAGCTTGCACCGCTTTTGACTGATCTGCCCGTGTGACAGACAGTCAGACAGATGGATGGACAGAATTGCAATGGCTAAGACGCGCTGAAAGCAGTAGCTGCTTTCACGCGTAAAAATACGGTGGATAATAAATAATGTCTATGAAATGAGCAGTTATTAACATTTATCAAGGGCAACCTATTTGTCAAGACAGGGACACAGCAGATAAGATCAACTTTTACCCATACACACACTGGAAAAACTTCAAGTATGTAAGCGAGGTTATATCCACTGTAATATCAAAACCGTGCGCACAATATACAGAATTCGCATTCAACAAACAACAGCTGTGACAGAGCAACTGTCACAAATTATCACAAGAATACAGTCAAGCTTTTTGGTCATGCCATATGCAAGCATCTACAGGCATACGCGATAATCAGTGAGACAGCAGAAATTGAGCAACTCAAAAAAACTTCTTAAAAAGATCACAAAAAAGTATTGAGTAACGATCAAGGCACTCTGCACACTAGAAGCCAACCACCTTCTCGAGGTGGAAATGTCTGGGCCTGACGTCGACCAAACGACTGGCAACCGCTGGCAACAATCACCTGCCGCTCGCCTTCGACTTCACCGGCCAAGCAAAGCATCACAACCCTGCGGGATCCAGTTCCTGGAAGCTTACCATAGCCGTCATGTTAAACCGCATCGAGCGCCAGGACAAACAACAAAAAAGCAAACACAAAAGAAAAACGTTAACACAAAACAAAACAAAAACGCCAACAACAAACAATACACTCATCTCGTGAGAAAAATGCACAGAGAAGCCTAAACTCTGAACTAAATCTAAGCAAGCAGCCAGCACATTCTACCATGAATAGGCCTACTGTTTATGATACTGGTGTGTGTATGGATGCAAGCAGTTGTGACATACATGTTACAGACATAGCACAGAACCGATGACATTGATGTCGATGGCACGAATGAAAACATCACAAAACAACGTAATATTGCTAGAGTTTCATGTATGACAGAAGAAGTTGCATTAGTATTCAGCATGTGGAGACTACAGACTATGACCAGCAATTTACAACGACTGTGACGGCACCACCGTGGAAAGTCATCGCTTCCACTGAAACATAACACAGCAAAAGTACGCTTGAGCTGAAAAAAACGCACGTGAAGTATTCGGCTCACACCAGATAAACAAAAGCTAGTACAACACTACAAAATTATCATCAGTCAGCCATTTTCAATGGCTGAAATTTTCCAATTCATTAACACCTGTTCCAAATATCACTTTTTATGGATGCATACACATACAGCACAAATATATCTACTGGCTTCTGAGTTGCTCTAACATATGGTACTCAAGTTTTTGAAAAATTGCACAAAAAATGTAGTTTAAGGTCAAGTTTTCACCAGTTTTATATACATTTCTTTGCCTAGCAAGGCATCACAAGAAAGAATAAAGATACACAGCCAGAGATACAAACAAACAGAGACTATGCTAATGTCACAAAATGTTAACAGTTAAGACCAGTATGACAGAAGGAGTTCAATTTGACAATTTATATGAAAAAAAATGTACAAGTTGTCTTCCGGAAAGTGTACAGCACAAAATAAATAGATTTCAACTGTAAGTGAAGTACAAAAATAATTGTTTTTTCATTGATACACAGATACAATAAAATTTGGAGAGAAAAGTGGGAATCATGCTTGCTTATTATCAAGAATGCCACGAAACAAAGCACACACTTTTTACAACATTGTCTATCTGTAACCATTTTGTCGCAATTCACTCTTGAAAGGTGTGTCGAAACCCAAAATCGCAAAATAAATTGCCCTTTTCTGGCATTCAAGGTCATGAAAGGTCATTGCTTTCAGTCCAATCGAAAGCCAGTGTACGATTTCCTATTAGTGATTATCAATAACCTATGCCCAATCTTGCACCGTTTCTGAGATACAGTGACTTATTTCCCTGCCCTCTCATTTAGCGCCCTTGCTCTAGGTGATCCCTGTCAAATTTATGGAAAAACTTTACGAACCCTGAAACTATTAGTCTTCCAGTTCCAGGCAGCTGATGGTGAAAATCTGGTGATCCTAGCTTGCACCATTTTCGGCTGATCCACCCATATGACAGACAGACAGACAGACGAACGAACGAACAGAATTGCGATGGCTGCTGTCGCACGAAAAAACTGGAAACCAACACAGTAAGTGCTAGTGGAATCGACTGAAATATAACAGTTAGCTGAAGATTAACACTGTACTTACCAGGTGATGTATGTAAGAGCGCTTCAAATCTTTCCAACAACAAAAGCAACAAATGGCAGCAAAAAAATCATTCTGAAACATTCAACAACAAATACCATTACTGCAGTGCATAAATTAACGACAAGCTTGACAATCATTGAATTCTATAATAATTCTAACAGCCATTGATTCAAGCGCTAATACGCTGCACAAAAGTTTTACTTTGGAGAACCGTTTTTGGCCAAATCAATGGCCATTATAGAGTTTTTGGTTAACTTTTTCTTGCCTTGGGAACCCTACCGAGGGTGAAAAAATAACAACACAAAAAATCCATATAGTGCAAAAGCACAAAGCTTTTAATGCACTGCAGCAAAAAAAAGATGGCAAAGAGCAAACAGTAATATTTTTCAATAGCGTTTATTGCCAATTCTATATTCTATACCTTTTAAGACTAAGGGGGCCTCATCTATTTCATAGACCACACACAGCAAAGATAACAGATCAGCTGGGGGTACATCTGTAATATGTGCTAAATCTGATAATAATATAACAAGATTTGCACTAGAAAACCAAACAGGTCAAAATTACTACTAATTTGTATAAGTCATTAATTAATAATTATGTAATAAATCTGTCTTACCCATTTCCTCTCACAACTTGCACACTGTTCTTCCCAATCTCCGGAACAGCTAAAAATACAAAGCTAATAAAAATGAAACTCTCTGTATAGTTATTTATTGGCACATCAACATCTACAGAGCTGTTTCTCTTGACAGCTTCAGAGACTGTCAGAACGTCCAAAAAACACAGCAGTTCTACCAACTAATGTCATAATTGGCCTGTTATGATTAGTCACTAGTGTATATTTGGTGCAAATTAGAACCTACCAAGTAAAAGAAACATGCATATCAGAAACATCATATACCATATTTAGGCACCTAATATAGTAACACAAAGACATTTAGAGACATTAAACACATTCTATACAATACTCTACAATCTAATTATTATATAAACAATTGAATACAAAGACTTAAAAAACAATGATACACTTAGTTTTTATGCAGCCAACCAATTACAGCAGCAATATTCCATTGTATGTTATTTCTGGTCATGCCACTCCTTTTACAAGCCACATACCACTTTAGTCACAGTACTGAAAGCAACAGCTAAAACAAAACAACAAAGAAACATGAACCTTTTTTGCCGGAGGTCTTTAAACGGCAGTCTGATTTCGTCAGCTGGCCGTATCTACGATCCGAACGAACCGGGAGATAACCGTCACTGCATGAACAATTCCTATCCTTCACTGCAGTTCCGTTCTTGTGTACTTTTAGCTCTGCACAGAAATTAAGAACTGCACTTCACTTTCAAATGCATATATGTAAGATATAAATATGAAAAATTGCAAACTATGCTTAAAGTTGATATCTAGCAAGTGAAGCACTGAAACCAAGTCTAAGTGCCAATGCACTGCTCAACAGCATACAGTATTATTAAGCCACACATCTATGCTTATATTATTTATTCTGCTGTTTATGATGTTACTTACTGCATACTGAGTTAGCATACATTATAAAATGCAGTTTTTCGGTCTATATTACATCAGACGTTGACAGCTGAAACTGCATAAAGTGACACTCTTGAAATTAGTTCTGGTGGTTTGATTTTGTAACTCTGAAAATTTTGCCTTTTCCATCAACTTGGCTAATTCAACCAGACAAAGAGTACACAGTCACAAGAATTTCAGTATAACATTAACAGAACACTATAAAGACGTAGTTGAGTAATTCAAAATGCAGAATAACAGGATAACACCAAAAAATGTACAAACATAACTCCAACAAATTAAAATGTAAGGATGTAACTTCTGGGAAGTAACATAACAAAAGTAATGAACAAGAAGTTTGAGCTAATGCTCACAAGACGCGTGAAAGCCTATAGCAGTTCCGGTTCAGTAGTTTAGCCGAAAATTGGGGTGTTCACGCTAAGTTAATATATAAATACCAAATTCTCTATCTGGATCGCATAACGATAGTTCTGTGGCGCCACCTTGTGAATGATATAGACTTGTGTTGCAGCCTGAAATCGCCGAATAAAATCCATAAAGCCCCCTATTTTAGCGTTCAAGGTCATTGAATTTGGCGCCAATCAAGGTGTACTACTTCCTGTTAGTGATTAATTGTAACCTAGGCCCTTTCTCTCGCTCCATTACTGAGATACAGTGACTTATTGGCCAAAAATCACAAATTTTGCCCACCCCCTCTCATTTAGCGCCCTCGTTCGGGTTGAAAAACTTTACGGTTCCTGAAACTAGAGTCTTCCAGGCAGCCGACGGTGACGATATGGTGATTCTAGCTTGCACTGTTTTTGACCGATCCACCCGTGTGACGAACAGACAGATGGACAGATGGAGGAAAGAACTGCGATGGCTAAGATGCGCTGAGCATGCGTAAAAGTTGTTAATACAAAGAATGTTTGCCTCAACTTATCAACACTGCTACTTAGCTATGTAAACCACATGCATGTTATGTTGCTACATCATCACAACAATGAAACAAAACAAAGTGAAAAAAATAATTGGCATACACTGTTAAGCAATCGACTAACTTCCAGGTAGGTGGCATAGCATAGTGGTAATGCGTTCCATCCTTTCAACAAAGTAACTCTATTCTAGGCCGGGTTAGTACTTAGATGCATGACTGCCAGCGAGCAGGTAAACCATCTCAGTATGTAACCAGCTATCTAGGTCAACTCAGCCTTCCATTCTTCCGGGGTAGGTAAATCGAGTATCAGCCTACGTGGCTGGGTTAAGGCAGGGCGCGTTCACCTGTGTCGGGTGGCAGATAACAATGTGTGATCCCATATGGCGAGTGACGCTCTGTAGCCCTGAGATGGGTTTACTATGAAAAGCTATAGAATTTAACCATTTAACACCAGAATATGCCAAGCCAAATCATTTAATGTCTCACCGTGTACAAGGTGACATTTTGAACACCAACAGTTTAACCCACCACGATGTTAGTAGTAACTGCGTTACACTGTTGCCACTTCTGAATACTGGAATGGTTATAAACTAAGTGCCAAAGCACTGCATTGTTAGTGAATAAATATTCACAATAGAGCAAGCAATATATTTTTCTCAATTATTACGCCCACTAAGACAGATAACTGCAGTAGGCCTTGCACTGTTTTCACGCTGTTCATTGTCTAAAAATTTTTAACAAGAGACAAAGTAAAGTATTAACAAGACGACACATTTACAAGACAATTCACATCAACGAATACCTACAGCCACTCAGCCTCAGCAGGCATGACTCAAAGACTGGGAGTTTAACCAACTTCTTCAGCACATGCTTGCGTTTTGTCAAGTAACGATAATAAACGAATATGATGACGATGACACAGATAGAACTAAACTCAAGACAGAAGGCCATGAGACTGAAATCAGAGCAAATACATGGAAAGCAATTATGCAGTGATGTGATAATTGAAATAGCAAGAAAAGCCCAGCTAACGCAACGGGGGAACGTGCAACAGCGATGCGTATTTGAAGGCCTGGTACAAACAAAATCTGAGCTCACCCATCCTAGCAACGATGTTTCTTTTACACTCGCCAGAGGGCGCCAGATGGCACGACCGGTCTCGCTCAGCCATATTGACTTAAAATCCCAAGTTTTTCTCACTCCCTCTCATTTAGTGCCTCGCTAGGGGTGACCCCTTTAAAATTTATGAAAAAGATTTACGGATCCTGAAACTAGGGTCTAGTCGTCCCGGCAGCCGACAGTGAAGATTTGGTGACCCTAGCTTGCACCGTTTTTGACTGATCCACCTGCGTGACAGACAGACCTGTAGACAGAATTGCGATGGCTAAGACGCGCTACAGCAGTAGCCGCTGTTGCGCATATAAACACAACTCTCTGGTTGCACTTTGTTTTTCTGAGTGCACTAGAGATTACAAGAAATTGATTTGTCACTAATTTAGTCAAACCGGCAGTCAACATAAAAAAAAACTGTAAGATGAAATAACAAATAAAAACAACAAGAATTATAAACAACATGCGAAACATACAGTACTTCATACCATTACATGATGAAATGACCTACGATGATACAGACACAAATTGTACAGCATTGCTACTCCACAAGCACCATGCTAAAGACACCCAGCTACATACCCCCAAAAACCCAGTGGGAATTGGGTAAACCAACCAGAAAACCCACCGAAAAAAAAAATCATCCCAAATTTAACCCAATTTTAGTTTCTTATTAAAGCAACAAAAAATGTTCTGTCATCGTCAAATTTTTAAAATTCAAAACCTATGAATTTGCACATCTATGTGATAGTTAGCTGATGTGCACAGTAGCTAGCAGTGCTCATCTTAACAACCTAAAAACCCACAACCTAAGTCTTTCTAAAAAAAAACCGGAACTTTAACTCAAAAAACCAACACTAAAAACGAATAAAACCCACTGTTTAGCACATGAAAGGGGTAATATTTGTAACAACGTCTAAAACTTAGCTTTTGATGTTGCCACACAGTTTTAGTTATAAATGAAGAACTTAACTTAAGTAACATGGTGAACTTCAAACTGTTTGGCACCATCTCAAAAAAAAACAAATGTTGAATTAATAGAGAATGCAACCACGCACACATATGTAAGTACCATATGGCACATTATATCAATAATGACACACGATACCTGGGCCAGGACAATCATGTTGCTTGTCACACAATATCATCTCATTTGACCAGTGACTAAGTGGCATGAAATACCCATCATGACATGGCTTGCAGTCCAAACCTATGTCATCAAACACTGGCTCGCTTCCTATTCACAAATTTTGCAAAAAAAAATTATTAAGTCACATAAACTCACTTTTTTCATCAAATATTTTTTAGCCACGATCTTCTCCAAGTTGCAGTTAATCCTGCAATGCATACTAATATTTTAGAAATAAAATATTGGTGTGACAGTGTAATCATGAAATACAATGCATCAGCATCAGCAATATAGAACAAGAAATTTGAGCTAATGCTCACGAGACGCGCGAAAGCCTATAGCATTTCTGGTTCAGTAGTAATAGCTGAAAATTGGGGTGTTCACGCTAAGTTAATATACAAATACCAAATTCTCTATCTGGATCACAAACAATGGTAGCGTGGTGCCAAGGTCTAACCTAGGCCCTATCTCGTTCCACCCGTGTGACGATCGGACGGACAGACAGAGCGACAGACAGACAGATGGACAGAATTGCAATGGCTAAGACGCGATGAAAGCAGTAGCTGCTTTCGCGCGTAAAAATATAACAACTCAATCAATGCAATCGATCAGCGTTATGTGCACTTGGCTGGGCATGACTGTAATAAAGGTGTTTTACAATGCCCAGCACTAAAATGGGCGTTGTAAACCGATTCCTGAGGTGGCAGCACCATCGAACAAAATATCACAAATTACGCTCTAAGATAGGCCTATGCAAGCCGTTTCACCAAATACTGTGCATCATAAATGTACTAAATAATAAATTATTGCACTCACAATACAACGAAATCGTACAACGTGAGAATTTGGGATGAAATAAAATACCTTTATTATAGTCATACTGAAGTGCACACAATATAGTACTGTGGCGCCTCCTTGTGAATTCTACAGATCTGTGTCGCAGCGCGAAATCGTCAAAAAATCAAAAAAAACCTATTTTGACGTTCAAGGTCATTGAGTAGGGCGCCAATCGAAAGCCAGTATACGATTTCCTATTAGTGATTAATAGTAACCTAGGCCTTATCTCGCACCGTTACCAAGATACAGCAAGTTATTGGCCAAAAATCGCAAATTTTGCCTACCCCCCTCTCATTTAGCACCCTCGTTTGGGGTGACCCAGTTTGAATTTATGGAAAAGCTTACAGTTCCTGAAACTAGAGTCTTCCAGGCAGCTGACAGTGAAGATTTGGTGATCCTAGCTTGGACCGTTTTTGCCTGATCCACTCGTGTGACAGACGGACGGACGGATGGACAGACAGACGAACAGAATTGTGATGGCTAAGACGCGCTGAAAGCAGAGCTGCTTTCGCACGTAAAAAAAATAAAACACTATCCTATCATTACGCTACTGAAAATTAGTGAAGCCCCATATAAAAACAACTGTCCCTGATAATATTTGTAACCTAACAAATCCCTGACATTCTGTGATATTACTTTCTGACCTTTCCCTGACAGATGAAATTACCTGACAATTTCAGGTTATCCAGGCAAAAACACTGTGAACTGTCATGAATAGGCCATCAATTAAAATTTCACTAACGAGTATAGCTTAATGGTGCAATATTTTACTCAAATAAAAAAAAATTGCATTTCTTTAGAGCTTTCGCAAGATTAACTTTTTAAAATTTTACTATGAGCCATAGCTTAATGGCACAATAGTTTACTCAGATGAAACATCACTATTCCGGATTCTACAGATTAACATTTTAGTCACATCACTCATGCAATTAGCTAATTATTCGGATTACACATTCAATTGCAGTTTTACTTTCAATATATCTATGGACTTGGATGCAAGCAAACACCATCAAACAGCATAACATCAGCCTACAATTTATTCGCAATAAATGACATGTAGAAATTTTTTTTAAAATGCCCTGGGTACTTCATGTAACCTAAATGTCACAGAACAAACAACACACACAATGCAAATAAAGTTTTATTTCAAGAGTTCCCTCTCAAAGAATAATTCTGCTGGTATAGGTCGCCACAACCAAGGTTCACCAAAGTGAAAGATCATCATCATCATCTTCCGTTTATTTTGGAAACACAGAACAGGACAATGTCAGAAAATACCCAAAAAAACAGTATGTGAACAATAAAATATGTGTTCCAAGGGTCAGAAAGGCTGCAATGGCACTTACAACTACCCATATAACAAAAAGTAGCACAGTATAATAAAACAGAGCAAATATGAACAACGAGTACTGAATAATAAAATTAAAATCAAAAAACTTTGAGAAAATCGAAGTAATCAACATTATTAATGGTCCTCTTGAAAGAAGTTAAAGAAGTAAAATCTACTGTATGAGGTAAACT
>Ga0209454_1004087_pt1 | contig 10760 bp, 6 predicted proteins | sample WorMetHERISLAND1_2_FD_187400 | JGI IMG/M metagenome (GOLD analysis project Ga0209454, IMG submission 187400) | Marine gutless worms symbiont microbial communities from Max Planck institute for Marine Microbiology, Germany - Olavius geniculatus... | ecosystem: Host-associated > Annelida >...
CTTGATTTCTGCAAAAAATCGTGTAGATCTAAGCAGTATTTCTGAAGTTAGAAGCTATATAACAGAGTGGCCCCGTTTTTTTGGGCCACCCTGTATATAATCCCACCTATATTTCTAGTTGTATCTTTGTTTTTTTAGTATGGACTACTATTGTTGCTATTTGCACTTATGTACTTATAGACTGTGTTATTTTGCATTTATGGACTGCTTTTTTTTCTTATTTTGTTCACCGTTTGTACTGCACCGTTATTTAGCTATTTGGCTATCTTTATAGCCACAAGTGTGCAAATAAACTCGTTGTTATTGTCAAAAGTTCACGTTCGATGTAAAAAGTGCTAAGTGAACAGAAATTTGTATCATATACCCAGGTGCAATCAGTCGTTCTTCAGTGGCATGGACAGCATCAAGTATTCAGAAGTTTGCTGACAGATAGGACAAAATTCATTGAGTGAACTCGGACAACATGATGAAAAATTAGTTTTTAGCATATGAAGAGATGGTGTTAACTTGTTAAGTTTATTCATTTTTTCATTCCTATGTTGTTTGTCACTTGCTAGTTATGATACATTACTGGTGGGGAAAATAATACACGTGCAGACTGTGTTCTGTGAACAGATGACGTCACAATAATGACAACATCATCAAAACAATTTCTACACACATTCAGAGTAAAACTCCCTACAAAATGCATATTTCAAATTTTTTAGATTTGGAAAACTAACAGAATGATCCTGTTTTGTAACTTATTCATCAAACAACCCTCACAGTTAACCAATGCCATTTTATCTGACTTTTTGTGCAATGTTTTATTAACTTTTTACTATATTGTATATTTTTGTAAATTGTTGATTGTCACAATCCAGTCTATTGGTGGCAGTACTACAATAAACGCTTATTATAATAATTACATAACTCCGGTGCATATTATCATCATAACACAGAGACACCAACCAAGTTCAGCAGCATAGTGCATGACAGTCTTGCCACTGTTGTCACGTAGTTCAACCAAATCATCAGTCAACACATCCTGGCGATGCAACAGTGCAACTAACAGTCTATACAGTTAGTACTAATTAGTTAATTAATTAACTAAATAACTCACTAATCAACTAAAGCAAACCAAGCTTCAGCAAAGTCAACAGTCAACACTTTCTGACAAACAGAACAGCATATAATGGGTAAGTCTCTTAGTTAATACAACAAGATATGCTATGCCAAAACTGCATCTCTACTATTCACATTCTCAGAATAGCAAAACAAACGTAAAGTGAATATGTGATGGTACGTAGCATTTGCAAAATTAACCAGACCAAAAAAAAGGAAAACTACACTATGGTAGTTTTTTCAACTGGCTGTCAGGCTCAGAAAGATTTCTACGCAGCAACAAACAAGAAAGCCTAGCAAAGGCGAACGATCAACAGCGAAGCATGTATGAAGGCCCACTGCAAACTCAATCTAAGCTCACCAATCCCAGCAAGTGACATTTGACACCATGATTTTCATTCATTTATTCACACTCGCTAGAGGGAGCAACCAGTCTCATGCTAAATGAGCCAACAGTGGAAAAGAACGAGTTTTATGGGGTAACCCTCTTTGATACCCTCGTGCACAGTCCTTCTTCAACCTAGAGGGTCAAGACTTAGACCGTTAAAATCTGCATTCAATGCTGAAAATTTAATATGCAGCTCGTCTTTGTCTATCTCTGGAGATATCAGCAAAATTTGCTCTTAAATGTGTCTGGCAGCCCGAAATCGCCCCAAAATCCATTAAAACCTGTATTTCAATGTTCAAGGTCATCCAAGTCATTGCTTCTGGTGTCAATCAACAGCCCATGTACAACTTCCTTTCAGTGATTAATTAATAGTGACCTAGGCCCTATCTTGCACCATTTCTGAGATACAGCAAAAATTGCAAATTTTCCCTACCTCTCTCTCATTTAGCACCCTCAGCTGGGGTGAACCCCTTTCAAATTTATTGAAAAACTTTACGAATCCTGAAACTAGAGTCTTCCGTGCAGCTGACGGTAAAAATTTGGTGATCCTAGCTTGTACCGTTTTTGACTGATCCACCCATGTGACGGACGGACGGACAGACAGATGTACAGACAAACAGAATTGAATGGCTAAGATGCGCTAAACAGTGGCTGCTTTTGCACGTAAAAATACAAATACAAATAATCTTTTAATGCAGCTTAATAAAGTCTATGCACTTCACAGTCTTTTTAAAAAAGTCAACGACTTCTAATGCAACCTGAAGGCAGTGTAGTGGTTCCACGCGTCGAACACACCAATGCAGCCAAGTTTTGCCTGAGACATCATGATCAGACAAACGATCGTCAGCAAACCGTTGACGCACATGTTTCAGCAGCAGGCGCAGAAGATGAAGATGATCGCCATGGCAACACCACATCAACGCTGACATGCCGTCGTTGTCACGGATACCAACGTCAACATCGCTGTTCAACAGATGCTGCAGTACACCACCAATAGTGACGTTTTCTACCAGAATTGATGATGATTAAAAACTTCTTAATAGTAAACTTCACAAAAATGAACAATTGATTAGTCAATAATTCTGAGGAAAAACTAACACTGGTAACTGTACAAAAGTATTATCGTTTTGCAACTGCATAAGAAATTCAGCAAAACCCTGTCGCAAATGCAACAAGACACCAGTTAGTAAAAAAAAACTTTAACATCTAATTGATTAATTAATTTCTGCACCTTTATTTTCTACTCTAAAATGTATGAGTAATGTACGATGTATTTGACATCCCATAAACTAGCAAGAAAAGTCCTGCTAATGCAAACGGGAATGTGCAACAGCGAATCAGCAATGCACTGTCGTATGCTAGTGATCCGTGGACTTCATCCGTAGATCTCATCCATATAGCTTTTGGCTGCAGTTTCACTAAAAGGCCAGTAAAACAAAATCAGTCACCAGAGGCCGCCAGATGACCTGCGGCTAAATTATCTATAGTGTTTTACTTGTACTCACCAGAGGGCGCCACCTATCACTCTGCCAATGGCATATCAGCTAAATTTTGCAAATTTTCCCTAGCCCCCTCTCATTTAGTGCCTTCGTTCAAGGTGACCCCTTTCGAATTTATGGAAAAGCTTTACTGATCCTGAAACTAGAGTCTTTCACACAGCCGACAACGAAGATTTGGTGATCCTAGCCTGCGCCATTTTTGACTGAATCACCCATGTGACAGACAGAGAACGAACAGAATTGCGATAGCTAAGACATGCCACACCAGTTGCTGCTGTTGCACGTAAAAAGCATGAATGCATCAGTCAAAGTGAGTCATATACAGAGACGTGTCTACCATCTAGATGGACATGGGTCACCTGTAAGCATTGTGTAGAATTGATATTACAAGCCCAGTGTAATGCGATTCGACCACGAGCATCAGCAATGTTCACATCAGCTCCATAGTGTATTAACAACTGAACAGCTTCACCATTGTTCTCACAGCAAGCCTGGTGTAATGCTGTACTACCATCTGTGTAAACAGAAATGTACATAAATATACAGCCAGTCACACAGACATACACTTTGTTCAGAAAAAAACACCAACTCATTTTTCCTTTCACATCTGTATGAAAAATGTTCAGATTTTCACAAAAATTTTAGAAAATGTTTAGGAGAAAACAAATATTCCACCGGTGGAAAAGTTAGATATTCTTTGCTACTGGTGACATCATGCTGATGTCATATTTCTGCATTTGCAAATTATGGGTTTTACCGTTGAAGTAAAACTAGGATAAAACGTTTGTGAGTCACGAAAAGTTATGAAGCCACAGGTTTTTGCAAGATGTTTTCAGGCAATGGAGAAAATTGAATTTTGACTGAATAAAACTTTCAAATAAAAAAACTGACAAGACCAGCAGCATCAAGCCGCTCGACTGATAGAAGGCAAGTGGTCATCCACGTAGTGATGCAGTGTGCATACACCTGCCAACATTAACAAAGTTGAAGATCTCGCACTTAGCCAAGAAGATAAACCACAAAAACAGTTCACAATAGAAAATTACATGACAGATTAGCACATTTTTGGGTTCAGTTAACACAATGACTGATTGATGTGTTTTGACATTTCATCAATTATCTGTCTTCAGTGGTAAAAGCCATAATTTACAAATATGGAAATATGACGTCAGCATGATGTCAAAGGTAAAAAAAGATATTTAACTTTTTCACCAATGGAATACTTGTTTTCTACTAAACATTTTACATTCCCTGAAAAATTTGTGCAAATCTAACCATCTTCTATAAAGATATAAAAGAAAACATGAGTGAGTGTTTTTATCTGAACACAGTGTAAATAAGAAGCAAACAGACAGATAGATGCACAAATTTGTGATTTTTAGGCGTGAAAGCAGCTACTGCTTTCAGCGCGTTTTAGCCATCGCAATTCTGTCTGTCTGTCTGTCAGTCCGTCACACGAGTGGATCAGTCGAAAACGGTGCAAGCTAGGATCATCAAATCTTTACCTTCAGCTGCCTGGAAGACTCTAGTTTTAGAAACCAAAAGGGGTCACTCCGAACGAGGGTACAAAATGAGAAGGGGTGGGAAAAATTTGCAATTTTTAGCCAATAAGTTGCTGTATCTCAATAATGGTGCGAGGTAGGGCCTAGGTTACTATTAATCACTAATAGGAAGTTGTATGCTGGCTCTCGATTGCCACCAAATGCAATGACCTTGGATGACCTTGAATGCTATAATACGGGTTTTTATGGATTTTTTGGAGATTTTGGGTTATGAGACACATTTCATGAGTGAATTGCGCCGAAACCAATTGAGATAAACATGGACAAGCTGCGTAGACGTTTGTGAATTTCTCATAGAGGATGCTCAAAATCGGTGCACATAATTTCAATCTTACCCTTAAATTCAGACTCATATTTACTGTTTATGGATGAAAGTTTTCGGACAAACGAGAAATTTGTGGTGGGCAATTGCCCTATCTCCCCATGGTTCCTATGGTCAGGGAAAAATAAGAGGATCAGCAAAAGTCAGGGAATTTAAAAGTACCGGGGTGCAAAAGTTAACAAAAATGCCCAAAAAATTGTAAACTGTTGTACGCGGACTGCATACTACAGTTCAAAATTTTTCCTGTTTGTTTCGCTCGTAGATTATTCATACCTCCACTTTCAAATTTGTTCCATCTCATTTCTACTGTGATTGCAAGCAATTGAAAACCGACATTGGCATTTCGCATGAACAAATCAGTTAGGGAAGACGATTCACTTTGTTTTGTAAAGTCAGGGAAAATGAATTCTGCAGAGTGGTAGGAACCATGTCCACCCATCCTTGCCACGATTCTGCTGATAGCTGTGGCTGACGGAAGGGATTTCGTGAAATCCATCAACTCACCTCCTCCCTTTGCTATGGCTTTGGATCGGACATTGTCTCATCAGTGCATCTCTGAGACATTGAGAGACGAGAGACAGACACTTGTACTTGTCTTTGTACTGTTGTTTGTTTATTTCTGACAACACGGAGTGTTCTGTTGCTTTGTTTATTTGTAGTCCTAGCTTTAGGCCACTGTCGTTACAACTCGTTAGATGGCAAACGTCTGCGAGAATCTTGTGCAGATGTTCTGTTGTCTTCTATTTTATGTGTGAAACGTTTTTGGTGTCTGCTGTCTGATGTTGGGAAGTATGGCTGTGTAATGTTTTTTGCAAAATTTGTGTGCATTTGTTTCGGCATAATGCATATGTGCATGTGTTCTAGGCATGGTTACATGTAAGATGATCGGTAAAAGAGTTGCGTGGTATTTTTGCAATTCCTGTTCTTCTTTCACATGCAACCATGTCTTTAGTCTTGAGTCGATTGTTTTAATAGCAGGACAGACAAATGATGTACCTGGTGCCAAGTTATTATTGATGATCTTCTGTTGTGTGTTACGCATACCTTTGATCACAGTAGTTCCGTATTTCAAACGGGGTTGCTTGCCTGCTGCAGCTAACAGCCTATCGCAGATGAATGTCCACGTGAACTGCAGATCAGAACAGATTTTAGAAATTCCATTTTACTAATCACAGATCAGTCTATGGCACCACAGGTCACCGACTCGGGCTATTTCTGCTATTTGCGCTGTTCTGCTTTAGATCTTTCGATGTCGTAGACAGTTGCTGATTTGCGGTCACCAGCGTAAGCAATTCTTAGCATCTGTGGTGCTGTAGAATGATCTTCAGTCTCTGAAATAAGCAGTTTCCGGGATCCGCTGTTGACCTGCAATGGTTAGGCAGAACATCTCAAACAGTACCTTTCTTTGCCACATGTATACATTCTAGTCATTTCGGTATCTTTACAGATATGCTGCTCATTTTATTCACACGGAATACATTTCACTGTGAGGCTATCTATCTAATATTAGCAATGTTGCTACAGATGGAGCATGAGAAACTGTTCTGACTGACCTCAACTTACGTGTGATTTCTACGTAATATCGGCAGTCTTTGTCAGTAATGAAATACCACTAAAACGTTTGTTTTAAGTATGTCTTGTACAGTTGTTAACGTGTTGTTTGTAACGATGCCTGGTGCTTGAAAACTAGGGCTGCGACTGATTAAAAAAATTTTAATCGATCAATTTCTAGAAGACTGAAAACTCCACGATTCAACTATTGGTTGCTGTCGTCTTTCGCAAACTGAAGCAAAAGTGATGATGATGATTATGAGGCACACAAAACTGACAAAGTGCCGACTGCTGAACTAACACTGTAGCAGTACAAATATTTGCTACATGTCCTATGTGAAATTAGCTTTCGCCATTGGTGTCTACTGTAGTTTGCAGTCGACTGTTAATGCACAGATTAGTGATGTTTTTAGTCCAAAATTTCAACCAAATTTTAAGCGATTGAAAAAAATTTAATTAATTATTTCTCAACTATTAATTGATTAATTGATTTTTAATTTTTGCAGCCCTACTGAAAGCAAGTTTTGTTGTTTGATGTCGGTATACTATATGATACACATTTTGTTGTCAGCCCGCTATATCAATGTGGTGAAGTAGTCTTCTGTTAGATGCTGCTGCAAAGTTATGTTGTTTTGTTATCTGTAATGAAACATCTGAACAACCACAGTATGTCTGTCTGCCTGATCAGTGCAGATTATCCAAATCATAACTCATCCAAGATCGACCAGGATGAAAGAAAAAATTGTGGACTTGACTTTCCTCTTAGCCTCAAAAAGGTCAGGCCTTGGTCTTAGCGTTCAAGACTACTGGTCTTGGCTTTGACCTCGACGCCTTGGCTTTTAGTTGCTTGTAATAAATGTGCTCTGAGCAATGAAACTGAAGAATAGAAAATTGTTATGCTTACTTTGCTTCTGGTAGTCTAACGGTAACGTGCCTGACTTGTAATCCTGAGGTCACTCGATCAGGGGCGCAGGTTCGACTCCGCACCAGGACACTGCTGGACACCTTAGGCAAGTTGTTCACACACATGTGCCTCTGTCACCAAGCAGTATAATTTGGTACCGGCTTCATCGCTGTGACGTAAACAGGCACACTGCGCGATACACTGGCCCCGTATCTGTGGTCTTGCAGTGTATAAACTGGTGTCTGGCTGAGGGCCTTAGGAAACGGAGATCAGCGCCGCCCCATGGGCCGTAAGGCTCGGGAAGGACTTGACGTTTTACGTACTTTGCTTACTTAGTTACGTAGTGACCTTACCCTTCGTCTTGAAGATCAATTACCTCAGAGATCACTTGCCTGGCCCAGTGCTGGCGTTAGAGAGTTGGAGGCCCCCAAAATACAAGTGAGACCCCTATAATAGGGGATCGTGGTCCAGGGGCAGAGCCCCTGCTCAGGGCGGCCGAAGCTGAAACACTTTTGGCTTTTGGGCGTTCACTGAAAGTTGCAAATTTGCCCACTTGTAAAAAAATTTAAAAATAACAAAAAATCAGATACAATTTGTGATGTATTTTCAAAAAAATGACGTTTATAGGCTGCAATATGTCACAGATTACTGTACAGTAATGAAAAGTAATAGACTTGTCCACTTTGGGCAACCTTTCCACATGTTTATTCATTTTATATTTTGAATATATTTTTTAAAAACTAGAAAATTTGTTCACACCTAGCATGAGGCCCCTGAGCATACGTGAGGCCCCCCGGCCAGGGTTACGGGGGAGGCCCTTCCGTCGGCTCTGGCCTGGCTTTGAGGACCATTTGCCTTGGCCTTGGCCTCAAAGATAACTGGCTTTGGCCTTGAACTTGTGGCACTGCTGATCTCTGTGGTGATCCGCGGTACTGTAGACTGATTTGCAGTCAGTAGTTTTAGCAGTTTCTGTGATCTGAGCTGCTCTGTGGTTAATCTTATGTGATCTGCAATAGTCTGCCGTGTTTAAAACTAGGCAGACCAACCAAAGTTATTAAAAAGAGTGCAAAACATCTGCCACTTATTATAGTAAGTTATTAATTTAGTACAAAGCTTCTATCATCACTTATCAGCAATAGCTGCTGCCATCTGAATGAAGGAGGACACTGACAGTGCATTTCTGTCCATTTGTTGTTGATGTGTTTTTGTTTATAGCTGTTGATTGGCCAGTTTTGTTGTTGAATATTCATGAACTGGGTGGTTGATTGTTGATTGGCCAGTTAGATTACTGAATTCACATATGAGCTAGCTGGCTGGCTGGCTGCTGATTTGAGAGTTTAATACTCATTGATGTTGTTATGCATATGAGCTGTCTCTAGGCAATTTTGTGGGACCAAACTAATTCATGATTTCGCAACAGTGAAATTGGGTGCTGTCCATGAAACTCATTTTTTCAGAGTAGTCCACGAATAAGTTTGGGCATGTTCCAGCAAGCTGGTGTGAAATTTTGTGTTTCTAGTGAATTAGATTGGTCCTTTGGGATTGTAATTAATGTACTGCTAGGACATTGTTTCTGGTAGAAGTTGTTTGTTTTTGCTTAAGTCTTTTTGACACACTATTTGTATGCCATGGTGTTAACGAGCTATGCTTCAACCTACAGTCATACCTCAGCGCACATTTACTTTGAGTTATCGCAATTTCTAAAGCAGTGCAGAGTACCCCCCATGAGTTCTCACGATAATAGTAATTTTTGTTGTTATTGTTATTAACACAGCTGGTGACGTGCTGTGTTTCGGTTCGTCTCGTCGAGCGTTGTTTCATTTTGCAATAAGCGGTATGTCAGCAAATGGCCTTCTCTCTTAAACAGGCTGTGCAGCAGTGGTGCAAAACTAACACTATTCAAGCAGTTCAGAACTGCAAATCTTGATGACATGTCCGTGTGCAAAATTGCAATCTCAAATTGCCAAGTAATGTTAGTTACGTTAAGAAGTCAGAAATTTTATTCGAAGTTTGATTGATAAAAAAGTTAATCGTAGGTTTTTGAGATGATCAATTGATTGCCCATTAATTTCTGCAGGCCTGTTATATTTGACTGAACAGTTAGGATGTGTTTGTTAACCAGCATGCTAAAGTTATCTCTGTATTTGGTTTGTGATGATGTAACTTGCTGTTGTTAGAAACTGTTAATTAACTTATTTGTTATTTTCTGTGCACGTACTGCAGTGAGGTTGACACGGGTGTTAACTTTTGCTGCGACTTCAGCTGTTCAATTTATTTTCATATCTTTTGCAGTCTGGGTTGGGCAACTTTTTTCTCTCTTATTGTGCTGTGCCGTCGCTGATGACGCTGGCGACCATGCACTACATGAGTTCATGTTTCATCGAGAAGTAGGATTATCTTTTTTTTCTAATCGGCATTCACTTAATCTGACATTTGCTAAGAACCGAATCCGATTAACTTCTTATCCATAGATTAAAAAGTGAACTGAAAATCGATTAGAAAGTTTCTAATCGCTAGTGATTAAGAAAATACGCCTATTTTTTGCATTGGAGCTGTCTGGTGTTAATCAGTAATGCTCGGATTAACTTTGGTGTTAGCTGTCGTTTCCGATTATCTTTCTTCTTATCTGGTAGATAATCGGAAATGTTGGTTCTTAGAAGAAAGATAACACCGAATTCTAACTTCAGTTCACGTTTCCGATTATCTTGGTATTTATTCTAAGAGAAAGTGTCGACCGAAGCGGTTATCTTACTTCTCGACGAAACATGAACTCACGCACTGGCAGCGCAATCGGTCCTCTGAAGCTCTGGTGAGTTGGTTTGGCTCACTGTACCCTTCCATGGTTTGCATGAGCTGTCCAGATACTTCAGTCTCTGACGCCCCCTTACTTTCCTCCTTTCTGTCCTTCCGGTCACGGTCAAATTCTCTAGATCATGCTTTTTCAAGACATGTCCGAGGAAAACAAGTTGACAAATTGTTTTCATCAGCGTATGCCTTATCACTGCTGTTGTTGTTACATCCCGAATAACTATTAAAATGAATTGAAATGAAAAGAACTTGAATGAAAGCTGCAGTGCATGGCGTTTACTTTACTGTGGTTCATTTTCTTTCAGTTTATTGCATTCTGTTGCTTTGAACATGCCATATTGTTGCCGAGAACACACGTGTAACACCGAGGTGCTATGCAATTAGTTCTGTTATTAGCTGTAGCATGTGGAATGTTTTACCATCGAGGTTCCAAACAGACAGCCACACACCCAGGTACCGTAGTAACGACTTTGACGAACTGTATTTTTTGTCATCATTATTATTTTATTATTATTATTATTATCTACAGTTATTAGTTATGTTTCTTTCATGGCTGTCATTTGACGAATAAAGGTGTATATATAGCAACCGTTGTGGGTTCAACTCCTGGTTTGGTTGCTAT
>Ga0209454_1004088_pt1 | contig 10760 bp, 2 predicted proteins | sample WorMetHERISLAND1_2_FD_187400 | JGI IMG/M metagenome (GOLD analysis project Ga0209454, IMG submission 187400) | Marine gutless worms symbiont microbial communities from Max Planck institute for Marine Microbiology, Germany - Olavius geniculatus... | ecosystem: Host-associated > Annelida >...
TTGCAGCAGGGTCAGAGGTCTGCCGGAGGTCAGAAAAAGCGCTTCTCTATCCACATCAAAGACACACTTAAGAAGTGCGGCATACCGCCCGAGCAACTAGAAGTTCTTGCCTCTGACCGCGATACGTGCAATCAAAGTTTGTCCATCTGTCGCTCCAATTATGCTGTTGATGCTGAAAGCAGACGTGCTCGCAGACACGCAGCGTCTACTTCTTCCGGTGCCACTTGTTAGGCCTACATCTGTAGCAGAGTCTGTGCATCAGATTTCGGGCTTCGTAGCAACCTCCGAAGCCACACCCGACTGACCTCTAGCACAGCGTCATCGTCGTGATCGACGGACTACTCCAAGCAAGCAAGCAAGACAGTTGTACACTCACAGCAGAAGTCACTGGCCGTCAACATCTGCGTTCTGCCACTCAGAGAAAGTTGGTCGTACCGCGCTATCGATTGAACAGTTTCGGTCGTCGGCGCTTTTATGTGGCGGGCCCGTCGACTTGGAATTCGCTGCCAGACAGTCTTCGTGACCCAGAACTGAGTCTCGACATTTTCAAACGTCAGCTGAAGACACATATTTTTGCGAAATATTGATGACAAAATGTATTAAGCGCATCAGAGATTTTTTAGTATAAATTTACACTTTACTTACTTACTTACTTACTTACGGAGATATGGCGCCTCAAAGATAATGGGGTCACGAGTTTGACCGTTTGGGGTTACGTGACGTCATCGGTCACGTGACCATTCGACTCCCGGAAGTCGACTTTCTATGGGTGGTCCATGGTGACCATGCGTCTATCTGGCACCGTTATGGAGATACACAGATATAGCGCCTCAAATGTTGGACGGACGGACGTTGACACGGAAAGAAAGAAGAAAGAAAGGAAAAAAAAGAAAGGGAAAGAAAAAAAGAAAGGAAAAAAGAAAGAAAATAAAAAGGGGAAGTGGAAGGGGAAAAGGAAGAGAAAGGGTAAAAGAAAGGTGAGGGGGAAGGGAAGGGGTAAGGAAGGTAATGGGAAGAAGAAAAGAAAGGGAAAGGGAAAGAAAAAGGAAAAAAAGGAAGAAGAAAAAGGTAGGAAAAAGAGAAAGGAAAAAAAGGAAAAAAGGAAAGAAAAAAAGCAAAAGGGGAAGTAAAAGAGAAAGGGGAAAGAAAAGGAAAAGAAGAAGGAGAAGGGAAAGGGAAGGGGAAGGTAAAGTGGAAGAGGAAGTAGAAGGGAAAAAATGGAAAACGAGAAAGGGGAAGGAAAAAGGGAAGGAGAAAGGGAAGGGAAATGGGAATGGGAAGGGACAGAAAAGAGGAAGGGAAAGGGAAAGAGAAGGGAAAGGAAAAGGGGAAGGAGAAAGGGAAGGGGAAGGGTAAAGAAAGGGGAAGGTGGAAAGAAGACAGCTTAAGAAAAATTGGTCGCGCGGACGGACGCACGGACGGACACACAAGTGATTTTATACTCTGTCGGTCTGTCCAATGTTATGCATTGCATTGGACAGACAAATATATCACTGGTCCGGTTTTGGGATAGGCTTATTTGTATGCACTGTCCAGCCGTGCAGGCAGTACTGTATGTAGGCCTACAGACAAGAGAGCAGTGCAGAGTTGGCGAATGACTGCACGTTTCTTGCACGCGCTTGTGACGTTTGTCTTCGACAGCTGCGCTGCGTCATTTATCGATTTTTTCTACGTTCGCTGCAAGCTACTGAACAGTCATTATTAGGCCCAGTATAGTACCAATTACTCACATGGCATTCGCCAAGGGGCGCTGCCATCTTTTTGCTTCACGTCTTTTACGCGCTTATACTCAGAGCGCGCCATAATCTCGATTTTTCCTGATATATTACTCTAGCCAGAAGACCTTATATACCAGTGTGTTCAGCCACCCAGCGTAAAATGCCAGAAACCGCCCCCTTCTACTTTATTAAAAGGTAAATGTACAGGTAAAACCCAGTACAGTTTACATAACGGACTCTTGACCAGAAGCGCTTTTACAATACCGGAAATGCTAAAATGAGCTAATGATACCGCAACGTATACTATGCGGTCATCCATTGCCGCGTTAGCAACAATTTGGACCCGCAGTTTGCAGCAAGCAGACATACCGCCACTTCAATCAGCCACACCTTCGCATTAGAGGTTATTTTAACAATATGCGCTATAAAAATTTACATTTTACTTACATACTTACTTCACCCCGTAGCCCGTAAGCTACTACTCATTTTCCGTCCCACGGAGGGTAAGAGGCTGAGTTGAGCTGAGCACACAGAAAGTATGCAACCTGCTCAGTTGTAAATGACCGGCAGTGAGAGTCGAACCGTATATCTGAAAGTTATACAAGTCGACACCAACCATAAGCCACTTGCACTTACACAGGCACGTTGATATGAACAACTTGTCCAGAGTTGTTACTTGGCGGAGAGTTGAACAGTAAACCTCTCGGTCTTGAATCTAACTCCTTATAACCGCTTAGCCACCAAACCAGCACATTGCGTGACCAAGCTCACATAGGCGTCGTCGACGTCGTCTTTGTTAACGCGTATATCTTAAAAACTTACTAGTTTACAACTGTGTGTAAGGACGATGTGATGACATAAGTCCTCTAAAACAGCAAAAATAATTTACGTAACCTTAGCTATGCATATGGCGTCCTTACAAGCTGACTTTAGTTGGTAATCACTAACATAGTCTAAAGCCAACTGCATGTACTTTAAACTCGTCATCGAATGTAGGCTATAGGCCTAACTATTCAATTTTCATGTTTTCTTAATTTTCTACAGACACAAATCTTCTTTTCTTCCCGTTTCATTGAAGGTGTTATTCATCAATCATCACACAGCTTGCACGACATGACGACTCTATAGGCCTATTGTTATTCAGAGTATGGGGCCTATACTCTAGCACATTGCTAAGTCAGGGCAGGCTGCGGGCTTGTATAGACTATAGACCACGCAGACCATTGAGGTTTATATCGGTTATGCAGCACGAAGCAGTGCTCTCTGTTTAACTATATGCCCCTATATACACAACTATACGCATGCACACAGCAGGATGTAAAACTAATACTTATGCAAGTTGTGTGCCCAAAACTGTGTAAAACTGCCGAAATCTAAACTTCCGCGCAATTACAGAATGCAGTTCTGGGCAATTGTAGCCTATTCAATCTACATGCAACTGCTCAAACTGCACAAAACTGCATATAAAGCCAAAACTTGCACGCAATAATACGTTTAGGCATTTGGAACTTTTAGTTACATGTAGGTCTAGACGTCGTCTTATGTAGAGCAGCGTATAAAAAGTGGATCTTATACATGCTTGACGTGTATAGATCGAGCAAACTTACAGTTGTGTAAACGGTTAGTTTCAGTAATTACACGCGAAGGACGGTCACGTTAAAAACACTTTTGGAAATTAGAAGGCATTGTTTAAAAATAATATAACAGAGCACTTCTGATTGCAAGATATTGGAAATCATGCAAACAGCTTATTACAAGCTGAAATGCAGTGTGCCATAAAAACTGGGCAGCAGACTCGAGCATCGGTTACAGCAAGAACTAACATTCATGATATCTGGAGGGACTAAGCAAACAGTAACAGCGTCATTAGCAACCTTATCATCATCATCATCACCTAGTCGATTAGCTAACAGTGGTCACTGGTCGGCAGTTGATGCTGACGACGGCTGGTTGCGCACCATACAAGTTCTGTCTTGTCTGGGTTCGACTGCAATCTGTTTGACTTCATCCAGCCAGATGTCTCGCCCACGCAGATGGTGAGTTTTGTTAAAAACAGGACTAACCAGCGAACGGGCCGACGCAATCCGCGAACCTGCGTGTCGTCGGCGAAGAGATAAACCGATAAGCCATAGCATTCGACCAGTATGATCAGATTGACGGTGTATAGAAACAAGGCACAGAATATTTGACCGGCAGCCGGTCAAATATCCTATAGGCTATGACGGGTCAAATTTTGTCACCGGTCAAACATCCGTCCATGTAAGAGCTGGATGTTTGACCGGTCATGACCGGTCAAATATCAGGCTCTCTGAGGGCCGGATATTTGACCGGTCACCGCCTCGAACAGCCCTAGCCGGTACGTACAAGCACCGAATGGTATTCCGGTGGCGATACGACAAGCATCCTTCGAGTGCTCTTTGTACTACCTTAGAGACAGCGGCAGCCGATCAACTGACGACCTCAACCGTAGCACGTAGGCCTACGGAATTATGGATCGCCAGTCGGCCAACTGGCATCTCAAGCCTAGCAAGTAACTTGGCTATCACAGATTACCAGTCGGCAAGTTTTGGGTTTAGGTCTACCTTCAGGAACCTCAAATTTACAACCCATTTTGTACGCTAACTTTTGGTGTTTATTATTGTCACATAAATTTTTTATAATGCTAACTTTAACCCAAACCCTAACTTCAACGCTAACTCTAACACTAACCTTGACTTAACTCTAAGCCCTAAAGTCCCAAACCATATACCGTAAGAGTAGAAAAGGTTAAATGGGGTCACGTCACATGGGTTTGTAAGTCAGTTCGTCGTTCTATCACTCTGTGTCCTAGTGAAATGATTTCTGCTGTTTTGGATGTGTGACTTGGTGGCCCTTACACAGTATGTAAACTGGTAAGTTTTTTTTACATTTAATCTTTTGAAACACCTTGTATCTAGATCGATGTGTCACTTACGCTAGTAGATAAGTAAGTAAGATTAATTATTATAGCACGTTAACTGTAATTAAACCACACTTAGCTTGCACTGCTACCGTTTTCACAGTTTTCGGCTGCAGACGTTTCGTCATAAAACAAACGATGGTGTAGCCTGGGCAATCTAAGCGTGGTTTAATTACGATACCGCACTGTCTGGAGTGGTATAAGCTCCGACTGTGTCCTCGCATATCCATTCCAGCAGTGCGGTATCTAGTAAAGAAAACTCGAACACGCGCATGTAACAAGAAAGCTAAAACATAGTTGGCGTCAAGATAAAGACTGCATGCACGCATGCTCGTTTTCATTTCAGATAGTCCGAATGAGCCAGTGGCGCCACGTGGCGAATAACAATGCCGGTATACAGGCCTAGCTAAAACATTGCTTGGGCAATGGGCAGACGAGTCCAGTCGTCCGGCGCTTCTGCACGGGCAAGTCGAGCTTTATGACAGCCGGCGACCGATGGCGGCCGTCGTTATATAAGCTCCGCCCCTCGACAGACCGGAAAAATAAACATGATGAGATCTGCAACTTATGCACTTCCGCAATAAATCCTATAGCTTGTCGCGTGATTGGATCTCTCCCAAATATATAGCCTATGCTACTTGGAAACAAGCAATTTGAGCAAAGCTTACGTGACGCGCGACAGCATCGGTGCTGCCATTTTGGGAATCAGTGTACAACGTGCAATACAATAGCAATGCGTTTAAAAAAACAACATACCCAAATTTAAAGTTTTCGTACGGAGGACTCCTTAAACTTGTGAGATCAAATTCAAACGGTTAAAATCTAGGCCTACTTTTTATGCTGAAAATATTATAATATGCAAGTTCTCTTGGTTATCTCTAGCAATTTGGTGCAATTCACTGTTAAAATATGCGTCACAGTCTCAGAGCCCAAAATCGCGAAATTCGTCGATATTTATACTCTTGAAGTGTGCGCCGTAGTTGAAAATCGCAAAAAAATCACTAAAGCCGCCTATTTTAAAAGTTCAAGCCTTCAATGTCGTCCAATTTAGTCAACGTTAATAGGCCTATCCTCGGAAAGCTCGTGACCAGTGCTTTTTGTAGGTCTATGATAAACATCAAGTTTGTGTCTATGACTCTGACCGTTTTTATGATAGACGAGACAAAAGCAGTGAATAACTAATTTTTAGGGGATACCCCTTTTTGACGCCCTTGTTAAAAAATCCCCTCACTCAGAGACACGAAATTTTGTCACCAAAAAACTAGAGTCCGCGTTGCAGCAGCTGATTAGCATGAGCTTATATGATAGCCTACTGCAGCACGCTATGCAGCCATTCTTTGCACGCGACAGCGAACAATTGGACTTGCAGTGCAACAGCAGACATAGGCCTACCACAACGTGCAGCCACATCGCTGGCCTACACGCATACCTTATACAAGGACTAGTCTATATGTTATTTTTATTTAGCTGAAAAAACTGAGTTGACCATTGCAGAGCACACAGTGAGTTACCAACCGTAACTCAAAGTTTGCTTCCAGACTTCCTGCAGAGAAGTCGCAGAGAGATTCGAAAAAACAACCTGAAAGATACAGTCCGGTAACTACTGGTTATTTTTACGCACAGGATATTCATCCAGCGGCCGGATAAATAGCCGCTAAACTATTTATTCAGTTGCCGGATGAATATCCGTATAGTCGGCCCATGCAGCTAATAGAATGGCAACATTGGTCATAGTTGAAGTGTAGTCGAGGCAATCTTTGCACCGACTGGACACAACTGGTGATTCCTTGCTTTGGCAAAATTGACGTCGTCAGTTGGCCGGCTGCCGCAAAGACGTGCCTTTGCGGCGTTTATCTCTTAAAGTTTTTGGAGCAAATCCCCCACCAAGTCAAGGTGAGGCGCCGAGAACGAGGCGTCGCATATGCGTCGAGGGGGTAAGAATGGTAATGGGGTATTCAGCCCCCCCCCAGCCGACTAAGAGGTCTGCATGCGTAGCGTCGTGAGCTCCTGCCGCGAGGTCCGAGACGAAGCCTCGTCGAAAAACGAATTTGGTGCATTTCAAGCGTCACAGAACACTTCTACTTGCAAGATATCGTATATTAATCAGAACGACGTCTTACAAGCTAAGGTGCAATATGCCATGAATATCAACTTCCCCTCCCACCAATTTCCCCCAAAATCCCCCTATTTTTTCTTGGAAAATTTGGTCCAAGATTTATATGGTTTACAGACGCCGCTGCGAAAAGCACCTTTGGATGCTCGTCGTACCGGCTAAAGCCGCTCAAGGCGGCTGCCGGATAAATAGCCGTGCCTTGTAAGACCGGATACTTATCCGACAACCGGATAAATAGCCGCTACGCTCTTTAAATGATTGTCAGTTAAATATCCCGTGCTTTTTATTAAATATACACACATTCGTTTTTGCTTTAATTCATTTTTAAGTTTAATTATGAGAAACAAAACGATGATGCACAATGAAACGGATTAACAGTCAATGAGAAAAATAAGAAAATAGTTTGTGTTAATACAGATTGTCAGTGTCGGTGTATAATAATCTTAAACAATTTGCAGCAAAACTATGCAGTCAAAATTATAACAGGCATTGTTCATGCATGCGCACAAAGACTTCATATTTTAATTACCCATACCGTCGTCCAATATATTTCAGTTAGTGAAAGTCCCGGATGGCAGCCGTTATCCGCAGTTTGATGGTTTGCACTGACAGCAAGTGTTTATTAATGTGCACATTCTGCACCGGTTATTGCTGACACCACACAGATCTATATATAAACGGGTAATTTGTCCACCCAGGAAATGACCATTTTACTCAATGACATAACTGTGGAAATAAACTTCTGCAATCAGTCGTTCGTTATGTTCGCTAAATCGCAAAATAAACCCGTCTTCTTGCGGAAACAACATTAAATCAGTGTAATATACGCCAAGAGGTATGCATACAGCTTAAGGTATATACTCTCTTACCAAACGTTCTATGTAGAACCCTTATTAATTATTGTTGCCTGGGTAACTATTTAATAACAGTTTGGGGTTTTGTATTTAAAGAACATTTTACCTCAGCCATTTATGATATCTTACCAATCATAGTTAGAATGATTACATTTATCTTTTTAATTAGAATTAGGAAGATTACATAAATGGCATCGCTAAAGTGTTTTATAAGTATAAAACCACAATTTGATAGTTGCAATATTAATGCAGAGACCTTAAATGGGCCTCCTAACTTCTCAAGACTGGAGCGTCAGGTTACAAAATAAAATAGTAAATAACAGACTAAAAAGAGCAATCCGGTTATGTTCACGTTTCTCAGTCATACGTATACGGCCGCATTTTTTAGAGCTGCAAATAAACATATTAAAAATACTCGAAAAACAAAATAAACCTATTTAAGTGGAGATATTTTATATGATTGCCAAAAGGTTGATATCTTCGCCCTTTGACTTCCTAACCAAGGGCTCTGCCCTTAGACTTCGCTGGGTGAGAGGTTACCCGCTCGCTATACAACATGCTGTTATCTAGCTTTTGCACCCGCAAATGCCCTTATGCTGTAAGTCGCTTGTTGATCATAAGCAAAAAATACATTAAGCACAAAAGTTTCACGAAAGGCACAGGTTATTTATCTGGCAACCGGATAAATAACCTAATGTTATTGATTTAAGTGTCGGATGGATAACCGATGTTAGCTGGCCAGGCTATTTATTCTGCACTTTTCTGGGGCGACCTTAGCTGGTATGAGCACCGATGGCTGCTAGCAATGACGAGAAAAAATGGAAAAAATTGCAAACTCTAGACAGATGAATGAAAACGATATACGCGTACGATCGTTATTCTAGTTCATAAAAAGCAATCATTTAACGAAAACTGCAGTAGGCCTGCATAAAAACTGAGAATTAAAACGTTGATCGGTTGATATTTATCGGTATTCTGCACGCAAAAAATGTATGTGCAAGCACAATGATAATTGATGAAAATTTGTGATGTATAAATTATATTTTTAAAAAGACAATCTACTGCATACTTTGAAATAATTTGCGCCTAAAACGTTTAATAAAGTATTAGTAAACTAAAAATAGTGTACTGTAATTTGTATTAAGCATGCAGTTTGTTTCACTGACGTTATTATGATCTAACAAAAAGCGAAATTTTATGATCATTTTACTCATCGAAATAACAATTGCGCAAAATATTTGACCGGCAGCCGGTCAAATATCTTATAGATTATATGACCGGTCAAATTTTGTCACCAGTCAAACGCGCCCAGTCATAAACGGTTGACCGCTCATGATCGGTTTAATATCAAGTCCTGCGAGAGTCGGATATTTGACCGGTCATCGCCTTGAACAGCCTTAGCCAGTACGTACAAGCAATAGTGCTTATAAGGACCGGGTAAGACCGTGTCCCTAACACGTGGTAGCCGAGCAACTGACGATCTCAACCATAGCAAGTATGGTATCACGGATCTGCCAGTAAATCAACGTCAAGCCTAGCAAGCAGCATGGCTATCACGGTGCAGTCGGCAAGTTTCTTGTTTGCCTGTCGGTATATTAAATATACCACACATAATTGGTGTTCATTATTGTCACATAATTAAAAAAACGCTAACTCTAACTCTAAACACTACACCATAATAGTCACGCTAATTTTAGTTAGAAGCGCGAAGTGCGTATACTGTATTTAATGTCATTCGCTAGGGGGCGACTGCGATTTTTCGTTTTGACCGGTCTGATAGCATGCGGGACATTTGACCGGCTGCCGGTCAAATAGTCAGTGCGACTATCGACAGCATCATAACAAACAGAAACGCAAAAAGAAAAGCAAACACACAAGCCACACACCATTGTAATGCAAAAATAATAATTTTGCTTGATTTTTTCACATGCTACATTGCATACACGTATTCTGTCATAAACATTCAACTGGTTAATTTTTTTTCGCGCTGACTGTATATCTGGCAACCGGATAAATAGTCTGTACGAGGCTGCGCGAGGCTGCCGTGTCATAGATTCAATTATATTCGACAAACAGCGGCACCAGCACCGCACGCTAACGTTAGCGCTATGGATATTGCAGTAAAATTAAGGCTAATATTAATGTTAAAGTTTAAGTTTTTCGCTTAGGATTGCAGACTATTTGACCGGCTGACAGTGAAATAGTCAGTGCGTAATAAAAAACGTTATTACAGTAAAAATTTATAAACGTAATAACAACAAGGCAATAAAAAGTCAATTATTGCATATTACACATGCAGGTAAATATGTATTAGCTACAACGATGAACGCCGTTTGATGAACAATTTAAGATTAGATTGATTATCGATAAATTTTTATACATTTTAAGAATTAAACTATAGCGGCAATACACAAGTAAGATGTTTGTGTAAGCGATTTTTTTATTAGGTCCATAAACGTTTAAAGTATATTGTTTAATCTAATTTTCACCAAAAACAAATAAAACGCTTACAAGACTTATGTCTGCAGAACCGAATTTAATTCCTGTTCTGTGAAATGTTGGCTTTTTACTCACATAAAATTTTTTACATTAATGAACAGAAATTAACTATGCATAAATTCAGCCGTTTCAGCGTTATAATACAAATGCACACAGATTTGCTGCTGTTGTTTGATTTGTGATATATTATTCGGACTTCAGAAACTTGCAACGTATAATTTGGCGTCAAGTTTAACAAGAACTCATCTAACATATGCTGATATTGTCTATACCGTCTGGGCTAACTCGGGTGATGAACGCTGTACAAAGTGCGGCAAAAAAGCAGCCCCCTAAAGTTTTTTGCCGTTTTCTCAGCAATCGCTTGGAATTTTAACATGGAATTTTACAGGTTTATTTAAAAAAACGTTCTACATCTAACTGCTAAGTGAAATGTGATTCTGTTGAAAAACGACGAAATTATAGACTTCTGAACATGACCGCCTACCGATTTTTCAGCATTAAAAAATGTTTAAGCTAAAATGCTATTTAATTTTCAAAAACCGGTTACCACGTTACTGCCGATGACGTCACAGTGACGTTTTGACAAACAGTAATTTATTTTGTTTATAAATTATCACTAAACTGTCGTTCTTTTCAAG
>Ga0209454_1004104_pt1 | contig 10746 bp, 7 predicted proteins | sample WorMetHERISLAND1_2_FD_187400 | JGI IMG/M metagenome (GOLD analysis project Ga0209454, IMG submission 187400) | Marine gutless worms symbiont microbial communities from Max Planck institute for Marine Microbiology, Germany - Olavius geniculatus... | ecosystem: Host-associated > Annelida >...
ACAATTTTTCAGACAAAAAAAAAACAATCTGGGATATTAACGATTTCAGAGTAAACTCATTCGCAGGGTTATCGCTAATGTTGAAACACGGTGAATGTGGCGAAACAACAAAGTGCGGCGGTCGATTCATGGGCGTAGGTAATTTGTAGCAATCGGTTAATCGGTTAGACAGAATATAACGACAATTGAACGTGAAGAGACGGGTGACAGATATACGCAGTTTAGATATCACAATCGAAACAAATACAGTATATACACAAAATGCCAGCACCAGTAACTTTAGCCAATTATAAATAAGTTGATAAGTTTGATGGAACTGAAGAAGCCGCTGGACCCCGTACAGCCAGCCAGAACAACATCATCATAGAAATTATTGCATCAAGAGAGAGATGATCACCGACGCCAAAACCGGGCACAGCAACTCACCGTGCAAGTCGCTAATAAGATAGAATGCAGAAGGTCATTTTATGAAACGATGATAACATCGGTTGTTGTGTCAAATTAGTCACTGCTTCGTAAACAGGTCGTCAGCTTAAAATGATCGCGAACGTTAGACTGTTACTTGCTGTTTCCTTTAAGCATAGCACAAGCAGTTGTTTTACGTGTCCTTTATAAAGAACCCCAGTCAAATATCTGAATAAAGTAGCTAATAGCTATGCGACAGAAACAATGGAGTTCAGGCTGAATATTTTTAAACTGGCAAAGCTAACACGATAGCGTTTGCCTCGTTTCTAAAGGTTCCAACGGTACAGCAACCGAAAGCTGTTTTCGACGACCCTACCGTAATTTGACGCCTATTCTCACGAGAACTTCCTCGCATATCTGCATAATATTTTGCATTTTGGAAATTGAAGTCCCTGGTGAACATTTTGGTCCATAACAACATATGGGGGTATCTGCATTAGTTTTCATGTTGTTGTCCCCTGAATTCAGACAAAAGAATTTAGCCAAGCCGACGCAAATACATTAAAACAGCATTTCAAGGTCATTCAAGGTCACGCATATAGAGTTATTCGAAAGGCACTTTATGTTGCTGTATTGGTTTTATTTTTAAGGTTATCTGAGGTCGTTATTTTAGCACTAGTCGAAAGCTGACGTCCCGCAAAAAGCAATCAGGATCGACTTCGTTTAGTGTTCATCATTATCACCATCAGCAGCAGCAGGTGTTGTTGTTGCCGTAGCTGCTATAACTACCTTCGCAACCGCAAGAACCCGTTCTGCGGTGTCCACAGCATCCACGTACTCTGCTTCGGCATTCTGTGCAGCATCTGCTGTTGCGTCTGTTGCTGCTGGCGACGCAGGATCAGCTTTTACAGCTCTACTATACACGTCCGTAGCGTCCACGTAGATGTTTGCTTCATTTACTGCAGAAAGTACAGCTTCTTTCACCGCTGCCACGGCGTCCTGAACCGGAAGATGTACATAACGAATAGCATCGTTATCGTCGTCATCGTCATCATCATCATTATCATCAGCAACAGCATGTACGTTCAGAGACGCTCTACGTACAGCAATTGCTATAACATTCCTTGAAGCCCCAAAACAAAAGTCCGCGACCATCTTAGCCTCTTGATTTGTTTCGGCATTGATATTGTCGGCCAATGTCTCGAGATCTGCATCTGCTACTCTGGCGCATACTTCTGTTGCGCTTTTGACGGCTCTTAGTACTTTTTCGCACACCGCAGCAGTATCGTTGTTGCTGTCGTCGTCGTCATCTTCGTCATCATCGTCAACATCATCAACAACAGAAACAATAATAGAGGCGAAATCAGCAACATTACGAATAGCATCATCATAACCAGCATCATCATCATCTTCAGCAGAAGCAGCAGCTTCAGCCGCATCAGCAGCATGAACCGCAAGAACAGCAAGACCAGCAGCAACAGAAGCAGCGCGAACGTCGTAGATTTTCTGACGTTTCTGTTTGGGCGTGAAGTCGACGTCGTCAGGCCGTGCTGGACGTTTTCTGCTGGCTGCTGATGGTCCCGGCTGATTGTCGACGGATGGTCCTGGCTTCAACGTGATGATGTTGTCGACGGAAGAGAAGTCGCTGTCAAACCGATGTCGATGACGCGCGAAGTCTGCTCTGCATCCAGTCCATAGACACGTCCCGCGACCAGCCGGGTCGTTCTGCAGACACCGAACCTGCAGCGACCACCACGATGAAATCACGCCAGTGCTGTAGCCAAGGGGGGCGAAGAGAGCAGGGGCCCGCAAATCCCCCAGACAAGACTTAGACATAAACACACGTTTAAACTGCACTAATTATGCTAATTTGCTCAGTTGATTCTCAAGAACATTATTAAGACTATTGCTACCAGATCTCATATTTTGAAACTACAAAGCACCAAATTCAATTTCGACTGGGATTCTGCCCCAGACACCGCTGGGGGAGCTTACAATGCTCCCCCGCGTCCCCTAGCTGGATTTTTGGCGTCCTGCTTTTAACAGGAGGAAGGACAGAGGAACAAAGAAAAAGGTAAAGAAAGGGAGAGGGGTAAGTAAGGAAAATAGACGGAAAAGAAGCGGAAAAGACGAAAGCGGGAACGGAAGCGGAGGGAAAGAGAAGCGAGGCTCCTTCATTCACATTTTTGGCTACGTCGCTGAATCACGCACTGAGCCTGAACTCTGAAGACAGTGCAGGACACTTCATTCAACTAACTTATAGGCCTACTGTACACTGCAACCTTAAATTGTTCAGTTTGTCGTGTATTGAGCCCGGTGTATTTATGCTGTCACCAAAGCGTCAGAGGGGAAAATAAACACTGTTCAGAGCTGCGGCACACAGTTAGCACAAAACCCGGGTGGCCAAAAATTCAGGTTAAAGGCCGAAAGCAGGGACGGAGTTTTTGGGAGGGGTGGCGACGCCGAGTGCCCTCCACACAAGTTATAGTGACTGGGAGCCCTGTAAGTTTCCCAGTGCATGTGGTTCAGGGCAGAGCCCCGACAGCTCGAATGTTTTGCTAACTATTTTATTATGCACGGATATCTCTTGACAGTAAAACTTAGCTGATTGTTACCTTCGCCAAGGAGGTTATGTTTTTGCCAGAGTTTGTTTGTTTGTCTGTCTGTCTGTCTGTGTGTTAGCAAGATAACTCAAAAAGTTATGAAAGGATCTTTCTGAAATTTTCAGGGAATGTCGGAAATAACAAAAGCTACAAGTGATTCAATTTTGGGGGTGATCCGGAAGTAATCCTAGATTCTGGATCCTTTGAAATTTTCGTTAACATTGCTTTTAATGGGGCATAAGGGAAACCGCTGCCAAACCGAATATGGTGCTGCCACCTGGCGAACAACATGGCGTTGGCGGAGGTCTGCGGTCTCTGACTGCTTTTCTAGTTGGATCACTATAATCTACTCACCCGTTCTTTTATTGATGACATGGATGCATTTAGGAAAAAAATGTCGCCTCCAAGAGATCTCCAGACGAAACGTTGCATAACGACCAAATTACTTAAACGATATTTGATGCACGTGCGTAGGCAAACCACACAAGCAAACTTCCAGCTACCAAATGCAACGTTATTTCCGTGAAAATTCTCAAACATGTCTATTTCTATACAGTTAGTCGATCTTGATAAGCTGCATTTGTATGTTTCTAATAACCGACAAACCGACTAGCCAATAGTGAGTGTGCAGCACCAGACCTGCAGAGCTTCGACGGCGATTTGCGCGTGCTTGTCTTGTCGAAAGACGGTGTCCATTCTACAGATGGGGCATTTTCTGACGACGTCTGCCTCCGGGGTGGGCGTGTGTCCTGCAGGCGCTGGCGTGCGAACGACGTATTTCAAGATACATTTCCGACAAAACACGTGACCGTTCTGACACCTCACAGCTCTCTCGGCAACGTTCAGACTGAAACACAAACAAACAGCTTTACCATAACAGGTTGATAGAAATCGTTTCGCTATGGTCCAGAAAAATATTCCCATTCTTCCGCTTTCCGTGAGAAAAATCTACGTTTCTAATATGCCACAAATTTTGCCTAGAGGCGTTGAAGTATAACAAAACAAATAGAGACTGGAATTTCGATCATTATTAAATCCCCCCCCCGAATTCGTAACATGTTGCCTTCGATCTTCGATCTCGGGCAACATATTACGAACTTCGTGTCAAAAATTTTCAATAATGACCTCAACGCCAGTCACTCTTTGTATAATATATAGCGCCAGTAAAACGTAAAAAACGTAAAGTCCTTCCCGAGCCTTAAGGCCCAGTGGGCGGCGCTGATCTCTGTTTTCTTAGCCCTCAGCCAGACACCAGTTCTTACACTGGAAGACCACGGATATTGGGCTAATGCATCGCGCGGTGTGCCCGTTTACGTCCCAGCTTTCGCTGGTACTCATTGCGCCTACCACGAAGGGATGGCCAGGCTGAATTGACCTGGGATAGCGCCAGTGGTCAAAATAAAAAAAGCTCGTACGAGACAGACGGGCGGACAAGGCGCGTAATGCGGCTTGTGGGACGGCCGCGTAATAAGCAGACAGGCTAACAACAGTGTCGTTAAACTATAAAACGTTTTAATTAATGGAGCATAGTAAATTCTGCAGTTCTTGTTTTTGTTCGATGTATTCTAGATGTTTCATATTCTATTTCATGTCTTCAGCAATAATACAGATGTTGAAAGACGCTTGATCTCAACAGCATCTGAAACTCCCGACGTTATTGTGACGTCATATTAACTCTGTCGGATAAGCCCTAGCTACTACATTCTACTAGCTGTTGACGATGACATTGATGCAACAAGCGTCAGGGAAATTTAAAAAAGCATTAAAATGCAGTTTTATAAAAAAAATAAATATAAATAAAGTTTGTAACAATAATAATGATTAATATCATTATCAAAACCTCTAAAATAATGACCTTGTCATGTTTAGTTGTAACAGTACATACACAAGTAAACTTAACATCTTACCCTCACCGGCTTACGGTTACGGTGAAGGCCTAATGTGGCTGATTTGGGCGGTGGTGTGTCGATGACGGCCCGCCATAGCCAGGGGCCGCCATAGCTAAGGGCCGCCATAGCCACAATTCCATAGCCAACCAGGGCCGCCATAGCCAGGGGCCGCCATAGTTAGGGTTACGGTTAGGGTTAGGACCCCACATTCCTATAGGCTTAACATAGAATCTTCGCTTGAAGAAAAGGGTGGCCGTAAGGGGGCGCCGATGGTACGAATGGCTAGCTCTGCCACACTTTTCTATAGGCTACTGGGGTTAGGGTTAGGGTTAAGGATAGTGGGGTCCTAACCCTGACCGTAACCCTAACTATGGTGGCCCCTGACTATGGCTATGGCATTGTGGCTATGGCGGCCCTTGGCTATGGCGGCCCTTGGCTATGGCAGGCCACAACCGATGTGTCTGCTGCCTGCACCGCGGGTCCGACTGTTTTCTGGATGGCCGCATATTGTGATGCGGCATTATTAGCTCATGACAATCAGCTGCCACTTCCAATACTGTAATATGCCCGTTTGCACGATCAAGCTGGCTCGACGAACTGGCTATATGTTAGCTATACGAGCCAGCTCGATGTTTGCTCGATCGTGTAAACTGGGTATAAAGCATTTTATGGTCACGAGTTTGACTCGAGCGTATAGGCCTGAGCAAAAAAGCCATGCTGTGTCAAGTACCGGATCCGTACTGTTTTACCTCTTATAAAGAGCAAAAAGTAAAATCAAAGTTTTTTGAGGAACAAGAACATTAAAAATTTCTGTTTTTACGCGCGAAAGCAGCTACTGCTTTCAGCGCGTCTTAGCCATCGCAATTCTGTCTGTCTGTCTGTCCATCCGTCCGTCCGTCTGTCTGTCACGTGGGTGGATTAGTCAAAAACGGCGGAAGCTAGGATCACCAAATCTTTACTGTCGCTGCCTGGAATACTTTAATTTCAGGAACCGTAAAGTTTTTTTTATAAATTCGAAGGGAGACATCCCGAACGAGGGCGCTGAGAAGGGGTGGGCAAAATTTGCGATTTTTGGCCAATAAGTCGCTGTATCTCAGTAACGATGCGAGATAGGGCCTATCTTACTATTAATCACTAATATGAAGTCGTATACTGGCTCTTGATTGGCGCTGAATTCAATGACCTTGAATGACCTTGAACGCCAAAATAGGGGGTTTTATGGATTTTTTGGCGATTTCGGGCTGCGACACAAGTCTATATCATTCACAAGGTGGCGCCACGCTACTATTGTTATGTGATCCAGATAGAAAATTTGGCATTTGTATATTAACTTAGCCTGAACATCACAATTTTTAGCTAAACTACTGAACCGGAACTGCTATAGGCTTTCGCGTGTCTCGTGAGCTAAAATTTCTTGTTTGTGTAGCTCTCAGCCAGACTTCGGTAAGTGCAGTATTTCTTGCAGGGACCATAGATACGAAGCTAATGCGCGGTTTGTCTACTGACGTTCCAGCTTACACTGATACTCAGTCTTACCCACTAAGGGATGGCTAGACTGAGTTGATTTGAGTAGCTGTCCCATTTCTGGTCCCACTCGACACCTTAGGTCTTGACGCTTTGGCATCTTTGCTCTCGTCAGATATTTTTGGTGATTTATATGGTAAGCGTAGTTTTTTGCCCTTTTGCTCAAAATTTTTATTTTTGAAACAAGTTAACTTGTGTCATCTGGACTACTAATCTGGCTGTTTTTTCTGCACTAGCATAAAAATCCGAACATTCCAAATTTTTCTCCATACAAGATCACAAACCTACTTTGATATCAGGCTAACTCAGCCTCCTACTTTCCGTGAGATGGGAAATAAGTAGTAGCTTACGGGCCTGCAAGGTGAAGGCCTAGTGTGGCTGATTGGGGCGATGGTATGTCTGTTTGCTGCAAACCGCGGGTCCAGTTGTTCGCTGACGCGCGCATTAGTGGCCGCATAGTGCGCTGCGGTATCATTAGCTCATGCCAATCAGCTGCTACGAGTCCCTTTCATGTTAGAAGCGCTATAGCAAGTATCGGTCTTTACTTTTTTGCCTTTTCAAAAAAACTGTCAACTTACGGCACACGTTAAAAGTCGGATTCCTACGTGTTCTCTGCACTGCTTTATTTTTGCAAAATTTTAATTTTCTGTTTGCAGCCAGTTTAATAAGCATGTTTGCTGTTTTTCTGTTTCTTACGAAATTAACGTCGACCCGGCTTTCTGCTCGCACTGGTGCTTATAATCGAACAGCTAAATTTCTATACCACCGCGACTGAATGCTCATATTTTTTACGGCGGCGATGAAAGTGACGAACATGAAAATGGCGGACCATCAAAATGTCCAGGCATGAATTTGACGGACATGACAATGGAGGACAAATTTAGAGTAATTGGCAGGACAGGACACGAAGTAGCCTGACATGAAATTGACGGACATAAAGTTAACGGACATGAAAATGCAGAACATGTTTCAAGTGGCTGAATATATAGGCCTATATTTAGTACACTTCGGTTTATCATTGCTTACCTGTAGACATGTCGAAATGGTTTGCGTCCGCGACTTTCGTGATTTGTGTCTGCAACTTTCCCCGCGGGAAAGTTTTGGTGAAAGTCGGCGTAATGGAATTTTGGTTAGATTCGAGATAACGATGAAAGCAGCGTACAGAAAACTGCGACAATGCCCATCTGTTTGCTGGATAGCCAACTGAGCATTAGGCTAGGTATAGTTAAACTTTTAATATCAGTTATTTTCGAGAAGCTAGCTGGACCCGCACGTGCCTATTATATCAAATGTCCCCATGACCATCCTGCCCTGACTAGCAGATAAAAAGCACGATAGACGCCTTTGTGAAGCAGTTCGTCATATTGGCATCATTCAGTTATTAACTTCCGCTAATTTTGGCCCTATTCGCTTCGATTCCGATACAAATCTGTCCACGAAAAGAACAAAACGGCATCCGTAAGTGAACTAATTACTGGTTTCCGGTACGGTAAGAACGGAGCTAGGGAGGCCGGGGCGCCGAGAGCGAACGGCAAACGAACGTGATTTGTCGTGTGAAATGGCGCCGAGATCTGACGCTATAATTAGACCGCAGGCGCGGCCGGCGAGCGACGCGTTTACGGTGCTATTCATTGTGATTAATTAGCGACAAACGCGTGACATTCAGTAGCATACACGCTAGACTAAGCTTATACGTGACGCCGTCGGCGCTTCGCCGATCGTCGTAAGTTTAGCGCATTCTCTGCTCGGCTAAGCAGAATGCTGCCGAGAATCTTGATCTGACTGACGATTGCTTTATAGCGAGTTAACGTCTGCCGCTGAAGCACGTCGCTATCACAGATGCTCGCAGCACTGACATCAAAGTGGCAATACGAGTACATGCGGCCGCTGGTGAAAGCTGTTTTATTTGCATTCCGCTCGAAAATGCACGAACGTATATGTAACTAATGCCGGGAATCTTTTCTTATACGTGTTTAGACCCCTACAAATGTCCTCTTGCTGACTGTTTGGAATTCGAAACTCATATGATTATGAATGAGTTGAAATAATTTATGGTAGAGTTTTTTACTGACAGACTGGTAGCCGTCGTGGCGTAAACAGCACGACAATTCATAATTAGAAATGTTGTATTAAACATATAAAAACAACGAAGTGTTTGTCAGTTTTTACAATATTAATGTGCACCGACAATCATGTATAGACCTACACATTTTGTACGTATTATAGTGCATATTTTCTATATTGACCTTCAATGACCTTTAATAATTTTGAAGAAGTTTTTGCTGTCACAGAAACTACGCAAAGATTTGTTACTGGGATACTTTTACTTGTAACCAATATCCTCTCTAAAATACAAAACTACTAAAACCGCAATAACATGTAGAGGTCGTACAAGGCCACCAGCAACAAAAATAATCCACAAAGGAATCCCCATCTCTCATTTTGCTCACTTTAAACAATATTGCAACGTGTGTAATGTTTGTGACTCAAATAGACCTGAACTGTCACTATTCACTCAAAAAGATAGCCCGTGTTTTATTACGCGCGGAAGCTTTAGCGCGTCTTAGCCATCGCGATTCTGTCCGTCCGTCTGTCCGTCTGTATGTCTGTCACACGGATGAAAAACTGTGCAAACTAGGATCACCAGATTTTCACTGTCGCTTCCTGGAAGACTCTAGTTTCAGAATCCCTAAAGCTTTTCTATAAATTCGAAAGGGGTCACTCCGAACGAGAACGCTAAATGAGAAGGGGGTGGAAAAATTTGCGATTTTTAGCCAATAATTCGCTGTATTAGTCGCACCGGTAACGGTGCAAGATAGGGCCTAGGGACGTTACTATTATTCATTAATATGACACTGACTCTCGATTGTCACCGAATTCAATGACCTTGGATGACCTTGAACGCCAAAATAGGAAGTTTTGTGGATTTTTTGGCGATTTTGGGCTGCGAGACACATTTCAAGAGCGAATTACGCCAAAATCAATTGAGACAGACATAGACAAGCTGCGTATGAAATTTTCAGCATTGAACGTAAATTTTGTCGGTCCAAGTCTCAATTTTCTAGGCTCAAGGAAACCTGCTCACGAGAACATCAAAGAACGGTACCCCCGTAAAAGTCGTCATTTTACCGTTGTTGGACAGTCTTTCGTGAAAGCGGTTGCAGATCACCATGGCATGCTGCCTATCACAACAAGCACTAGTGACTAGCTTTTTAGACGTATCAACATCGATGACTTTAAAAGACCTTAAGCTTCCGTTAGACGGATTTTTAATTGATTTTTGAGATCTTCGGCTGCATCGCACACTCCAAGAATGAACTTCGACGAAATGGCTGGAGATAGACTGACAGTTTGCGATCAGGAACTACTATAGGCTTTTGCGCGTCTTGTGAGCATTAGCTCAGTTTTCTTGTTTATATACAGTTGCAAGAGTTTCTGAATATAGTGTACTGAGTAACCGTGCACTTAGAACAAAACAACAGCATAACGTGTTCAACTGTTCACATGTTATTGTCATCGAAAATAGCATGTACATTTTGAATTGAGTAAATGCTGGCGTTCAAAAATTGCTATAACTAGCGCCCTGATATGCTTATATGCTTTTGTCTAGGCATCAGGAATGTACCTGTAGCCTACTAGACCTAAATGTAATAATCGTACATGTTTAAAAATCAGTAGTAAGCGTTATATTATGCAATCAATAAATGGCATGAATCACATGGTCGACTTACGCCTAGGCCCATGTGAGCGTGAAAATTAATCTACATGTAGAATAATTTGCAGCACAAATACGCCATTATGGTAAACAGCTTATCGTATAGGCTATATGTGCCAAAATTAAACCAGTGGGAGGTACAAAACATAGCAGAAATGTAGCGGTTGTGCCACGGACTTCCAAAGGCGTTTTTAGAAATAGTGCAAGTTTAATAAGGTATAGAAATTGTGTCACAGTCAGGCTATGTTGGCTATGTTGGCTAACACAGATTCGTTGCTGGAAATAGTGATATCATAAATGTAAAAAATACGTTTTAAACGTTTTTTTTAAATTTTTGCCACGTTTTTTTACGTTTTCAACGATTTTTTTTATTTTTCACAACGTTTTTTTATTTTAAAAAACGTGCATTGAAATACCTATCAAGAACTTTAAGAAGCACTTTTGGAACCACAGGAACGAATTAATAGGTCATAGTGATGGTAGTTTACTTAGTTAGTCCAAGCGTCATCGTCGTTCGCGACGGACAATATCAAGCAAGCAAGCCAAATATACCAAATAAAAATTTTTTTATCTAGTATGTTTGATTAGTTTAGTGCTATGGTCTTATGAC
>Ga0209454_1004106_pt1 | contig 10745 bp, 5 predicted proteins | sample WorMetHERISLAND1_2_FD_187400 | JGI IMG/M metagenome (GOLD analysis project Ga0209454, IMG submission 187400) | Marine gutless worms symbiont microbial communities from Max Planck institute for Marine Microbiology, Germany - Olavius geniculatus... | ecosystem: Host-associated > Annelida >...
TATATATATTATATAAACTACAGAATCCAGCGTATTATCGAAAGTTTCTGCTAATTTCGGCAATTACTCGTTGGCACAGCAGCGACCGCATTAATTACCGCACCGCTTCAATGCAGAGTCACTGCTGCCCGTACGTACGTACGCCCAGACCGGAAATGAGCGAAGCATACCGGGACAGAACGGTCACGTGATTGATGTCGACTCGACGACTGACGTCGGGGTTTTTGTTTCGAAATAGATTATGTATTTCCGGCGGGCGTGCCGGTGGAACGATTAATGGCCGTCCGCTCCGTATTTATAGGTCCGTCTCCCCTACTTGCCACGATAATCGCTTTGTCTTTTGCAGTTTATGACAGGCGAGGAACGAACCGGCTGAACTGAGTGGGTAAGCGAGCACGCGGTACGAGCTCAAGACAGTGCGGTATGGCTCGGATCGCATATACTACAAAAGTACACCTTCGTTTGCTTTGTGACACGCGACTTCAGCCGAAAATTGTGAAAACAATACCAATGTGAGCTGAGTATGGTTTAATCCATAATACTGCACACAAACTCACTACTAGGGTTAAGAGTATAGAGCAGCGGCATATAGGCTACGTAAAGTAAAACGAAACTAGACCAATTGTTTTCTAAATAAGTAAGTAAATTTGTACTGAAAGTGGGTAAGCGAGTACGCAGAACGAGTTTTTATCACTACAAAAATATCGTATTTAATCCAAGCTCAGATAACCAAATCGAAGGTAACTTGACTAATTTTATTATCTACTTTGGGTGCGATTTTTGTCCATTCTTTATTCGTTTTTTTCTGTTGTGGGGAAAAAACGTTTTGTTTTAGATTCATCGCAGATGTGTCGCCGCCTTAACACGAGAAACTAAACCATGTCACTGTAGCTGCGTGCACCGTGCATGCATATTGGCGGTTCCGGGTCAAGTTGGAACATGTTAGGTTACTACCCGCGGGAACGCACCCCTGCTGACCGAATAGGGTTTGCATTGGAGATGCGCTCTTAATATTAATATTTCCCGCGCATTTATGATGAATCGTCAATACGATAATTGCTATTCGTCGTAAACGGTATGCAGAAAACAATTATCTCAGCCAAAGTGATAAAAAACATTAAATATACAGTGGAAAACAAAAAATATGTGTGCGATGTAAGCCTATAAACTATACTCTGTTTTGTCTAATTATAACTTCCACGGGGTAAAGTAATATTCTCAAGCGGTACAAACGACTTTGAAGTTTTATTTTATTTTTTGTAGCTTTTGATGGCAAGACATCGAGTATTACAAACAAAAAAATTTTCTGTGTCTTCGCATTAAATGCCTTGATACTCGCTATAACTTACTTGAGATACTGATATCTCGCGAATCAGTCAAACCGTCAGATTCCAGCTTTGTAATAAGCTATTTGCTTTAAAATGTCTGAAAATTCGTACGTTAATTGAGGTGTTGCCGCTATCGTGGTATCGTGGTATCGTATCGATGACAGTTTACCGACAACGTGCCTCACTATGGTTGCTGCATGGGCAGAAGGCGACACTGCGAGTCTGCGACACTACCGACATCCGGCAAAGCGTGACCGCCGCCGTATACAGGCCGTGTTAGTGCTGGGTCGATAATTGATATCGGATTCGTCGATGATGGCGGGAAATCAAGACTCGTTTGCTGAATGCGTTTCACTCACTAATCGTTACCGGCTATTTGTTCTCTGCTCCGCGTTAAAGCCCGTCTTCCACCCAGAGCAACGCACCCAACGCTCGCAACCCAAAACTAGACATCACTTTTATATTTTTGCGTGTCGATTAGTAAGTAAATATGTTGGTTTTATTCGTTCATTGGCTCAATTGCCGCTAAACTACACAATAATAGACCTATGCAATACGATATAATACTTCCAGACAATAAAATACGATAAAATACCATGCAGATTATCAGAAACATGCTAATGAAACAAAAACGGGGTGATATTGTAACACAATATTATACTGTACAATAGAAAGAAGAACATTATTAAAGATTTAATTAAAACGTAAAACGTTTTAGTTGTTCTTCTGTTGTATCACTTGTTTCACTTGCGTCAGCTGCGTTCTTTGCGTTTCTTGCGTTTCTTGCGTACTTTCCTTCGTTCGCTGCGCACTTGCTTGCGTATTTCTTTGCGTCACTTGCGCGAAAAAAACTACGCATAAACATTGCGTTGCGTTGCGTGCTTTGCGTTAGTTGGAAACTCCTAGACGGTGTAATCTTTGGTGGTAACATCTTTGGTCGCATCAACAAAGTTACTCGACGTCGAGCCGGGTTAGTATTGAGATGGGTGACCGTTTCCGTCTTTGCATTCGACTAGGCCATCCAGAACAACTCAGCCTCGCCATCCCTCCGTGAGTGGGTGCAATGAGTACTGGCCACCGCTATATAGGGTAGAAACGGCGAAGACCCACATATCAAGGCCATCGGTCAAATCTGATGTCAGCTATGCGTTTCTAATTCATTCGCAACATATGGCGCTAGATGAAATCATGCCTTTTGATTGATTGATTTGTTGCTTGATTGATCTCTTACGACGGCAATTTTATTACATCCATCTGATACCACTGGAGTTACCGTTAAAACTCCATCATTATTCGGCGAAGATATAAACAAGCTTGTTTTTTAACTCACCGTGTAGCAGCTATTATTGCAGCATCTATTGTCGCAACCGTTTCTGAAACAGTTGTTGCGACTATTTCTCGCAGAAGTTGTTGCAATTATTGTTGAAGCCGTATAGCTGCAGTTACAGTAGCAGCTGCAGTAGCCGTTGTAGCAACTGTTGCTGCATTTATTACGTGATTTTACATGACCTTGGTTGACCAAGTATTTGGGGGTCAACGTTGACCTTAGTTGGTATTCGATGAAACTATTCGCTAAATTCTATTAATTATTATTATCAATCACATAAAACTTTCAAACGCAGATAATGTATGCATAAAAATGTTAAAAGTCAAACAATTTCAAAAAATTTTATTTTTAACTACTGCAGAACCCCTGTAAAAATTTACGTTGCATATTGTGACCGAACCCTTGCAGTTTTTAAATTTTGGGTAATAAAATACAGTAAGCCTAGCAAAGTTTTACATATATAATGTAAAAGTTGCAACACCCTACTTTTCCGATAATCTTCGTGAGTTACATCGTCGTGAGTTAATGAAGGTCATATTTTAGTTTGCAAACGGTTGTAATTTTTTGACAGGCATCTGGAAATTTTCAACGAGGGAAATGATGAATGCTCGAAATTTTAATTTCTTTGAATCAAAAGTCTTGTGGCCCAAAATTTGCATTTTAGACTAAAAGTTTCCCACAAAAAGACATTTTTTGACAATTTTCCAGCAACCTTTCTCCTCTCCTGCCACGACGCCATCGAGTTTCGCCCGTGCCTAGGTGCATGCCGGGAAGAAAAGAGTCAGCGCGGTCGGTCCGCTGTGTGTTGATGTCTGAGCAGTTTGATGTATTAGATTGAGCCCGGTGTCATTCTGATCTCTCTATTTCTATCTCTCTGTCTGCGTCTATCTGTCTGTGTGCTTCTAGTTCGTGTGCGTTTGGTCCACGTGTGCATCCAGTTGCCACGGCTACCACACTCGAGCATAACGACGCTCTACCGCAGTCCGTAGGTCTCCATGAACTGTGCAACGCCGGCGATGATCTGGGTTTATGCTGTGAACAGTCGCACACGGGCTACAGGAGTGAACCTCTCTTGTTTTTTTTAGTTTCATACAGCATATTTCACGAAATAAGACCATTTCATTTTGTCCATCGCCAATCCGTGCAAAATGCCAATATTCTTGTTGAAGCAGTCCACTAGGTGGTCTGTCCAAAAATGCCAAAAAAACCGAAAAACTTCATTTTGGAGAAATTTAGCGGCAAATTGAAATTTGGAGTTTCTGCAATTTGCTCTGTCCGAATTTGCAGCTAGCTGTCAGATCATTGCAGCTTTCTTGCTACTTGCGATCCTCCCTTTATTTTTAACCCACAACACCGCTGCGACTCATTATTTTACGAATCACTGTGTGTAAACAAAAAGCAGATAATAGTTTTTAGCAAAAAAACAAATAAAGTTACAATTATTGCTTTGCGTCCAAAAATACTATGGAATGAAGAAGTTTATCAGTGCGTTTTAGAACAAAACAATGGTTTTCGTCCTTATATAGATATAAGTTGCTGATATTTTTTGTCAAGCAGGTACTGTAGATCGCAAACGTTGCAGTGCTAAAAGCGCGAGACTTGCATTGCTCTCACAGTTGATTTACAGTTGAGACGCGGGTACTAAGTCAAATAAATATACAAAACATCAGTTTATACGCTTGTTAATGGCGACATGCAATGACTGACACTTCGAAAATCATAAAAAAGATGATATTACTCACCATCACATCGCCTAACTGTCAATGTGACGTTAAATAATGTCAACTTTTTAAAAAATAATTTTTGCTGTTTTCGAAGTGTCAGTCATTGCGTGTCGCCGTTAACAAGCGTATAAACTAATGTTTTGTATATTTACATTTGCTGTTTTGTTACTAAAATTATGTTTTATCGTAGGTGGTAAATAATACATGTAGTTTATCTGTTCTGCATGGCTATAAAGATGCAAAACCTAAAAAATTTTGGGGTCACGACCTTGACTTTTTGGGGTCACGTGACGTCATCGGTCACATGACCATTGGACTCGGCGTGTGCACTTTCCTATTGGTGGTCAACGATGACCATGCGTCTATCTTGCACCGTTATGGAGATATAAAGCCTCAAATTTGTGTTCAGCCCATATTAAAGGCCAAAAGTTTACTGCGCATGGCCGATGTCACTCGACTGGTAGGTGGAGGTAAAAAAATGACTACATATTTGGAGTTCCCGATGTCATATCGCCTATTTACTATATAACTTCTGTAAGGCTAGGATGACGATTAAGGGCCGTTTGTAGGTGAAATTTTTATACGGGGGCGTGTTTTTGAAAGCTAAAAAGATTCATTGCGCATGCGTCGTGTCACGTGACCTGTAGGCAGGGGGTCAAATATAACCACATATTTGGAATTTTTGTGGCAATATTGTCTCTTCACTATACAACTTTTATGGGCCTACGATGACGATTAAGGGCCGCTTATAAATGAGAATGACTTTGGGGGGATTTTTCGGGGGTTAAATATTAACTTTGAATTTTCTGCCCCTACGTGAGACCGCGTCGTTTGAGCCATTGCGCGTAAAAATCCGTCGATCGGTCTGGCCTGTAGGCCGGCCATTAAAAAGGTATACAGAAATAAAAAAATTCCGTTATATTTCACCCCTTTGCCGAGAAGTCCCCAATGTACAGATTTGCACGAAATTGAGCACAGGGGGTCGTCTCGCGGACGTAATGACCTGTTTCAAATTTTTATCGATCGGTTGAGGGGTCTCGGATCTGCGTGAGGTCGGATTTTGCCATTCTCCATTGACTTATCCCGTCGCCATTAACACAGGGCTGCGCTACCGCGCGCCTGTGAAATGTGCCATGCACTTACAAAACGGTTCGTCGGACTTAAAAGACTGGAATTCGTATCACGTCAGTGCATAGAATAAAAGCTGCTGTGTTATACGCTTCGTATTTTCAGTGATGCACTTTAATTGTTAGTAAAATTAATGTTGGCGGCCTATGTTTTTTCTAAGCTGATAATATCGTTTTTCTTGACTCGATTCACGGTTATTGCGTCTTGCTAATGTCGTTGTCTTTCACACTGTTGGTACAGATGTACGAAAACTTGGTATAACGAGTATTTACTTTTAGTGTGCTTTAAAACATACACTGTGTCGCAAAACTGTTTAAAAAGCATACTAGTAAAAGACTTTTGGCAATCAGTTGAAAACTGACAAAGTTGGTGTAACATTTTTTGCGGACAGAGTGTGAAAGCCAAGTCGGGCGTTGCACAGGCTGTGGACTCTCTCTAAGGTCTGATACGACAGCAGCAGTTCATTCGTCCATTCAGTCTACGATCGGCGTTTGCTCTACATGCAGTAGGGCTATAGCAAAGACCATGCAGTGAGTGCCAGCGACACCAAGCATGCACTGTGCTGACGACGACATCGGGCCGTTGAGACCAATTTGCTGTCGACGTCAGCCGACCAAACACATGAGCAGCAGCAGCAGCAGCAGCACGGAGATCATTCGGAAGTCATTAGTGCTGTGCTGCTGATAATCGGTTATCGGTTCGGATCGTACAGTCCCGGCAATATGTCGGCGTTGCCCGAGCGTCTCTATCTGCTTCTTGCGTTGTGCTTCCGTGCCGCGCGAATCGCCGAAAACCTGAGGACATACGTCGCCGAAACGGAAGGTAACGCTGAACACTGCTAAAAACACCACATCTGTCATTAGTTTTTAGCTGACCGTTAGGTCGAGCCTTGGAAACGATATGTCGTCTGTTTGTCCTCTGTCTGTTTGTCCCTAATGCATGCATTGTGGTTAATCGGTACATCTTAGAAAGTCGGCGATGGCAGCGTTGAATGGAACGATGACAAGTTTTTATAGGCTATTCATAGTAACCATGTTTCTATCTGCAGCGGTTTTGCCGCAATTTTGAATGCAACGTTGCTGCCTGCAGCCATCACTCACGTGTGCCTAATTACAATGTCGTATCCTAGCGTTAACTGTAACGTTCGATATAGCAGCGTCACCATATCGTGTATGGGATTGCGGTCATTCTGACAAATCGCTTTCTCTTCGCGATCAGAAGTCGGACGCTGGTCTTCAGATATAGACGGTACGGTCGACAGCTGGGCTTTTTAATTTTTAAACTCTCGGTAAATATAAACCCAAAACATTTTTTAAAATTGAGTATGCAATACAAAGATGGGTATACAATGGGCGTCAGCGGAAGTTGTGTGTACCACGTTACTCACAGAACAGTTACGGTCGTCGGCGCTTTGCTGTTGGGGCCCGTCGATTTGAAATTCGCTGCCTGGCGGTCTTCGTGACCCAGAACTGAGTCTCGACACTTTAAAACGTCACGTAAAAACATGATTTTTTGCGAGTTATTTGCGACAAAATGTACAACGCGCCCTATATTTTTTTGCAATATGCAATATGTAAAGTTAGACTTTACTTACTTACTTACTTACGATTTTCAGTAGGTGCAGTCAACGGCCGGCAAACTATCATGCAACAAAAGTTACAGAACGGCATTATTATTGATTTTATTTTTGTCTTTTTTGTCGTAAAGATCCCGGAGGTTAATAGAAACGGTTAGGCATAGCTGAAGTGGCACTATAGTCCAACTGAGTAAAAACCGAGTATTAAAATATACCTTTAAAGCTATCGTGTAAACTGGACCACCAAAGAGGAGACTTGCTGGAAACTATTTAAGCGGTACCGACAACATCATTAGCGACAGATGTCACCGTAGCGTGGTCCGGTTATCTGTCTGTTTGTTCGTCTGTCATGCTTTTTGCACCTTGCTACAGCCGTTAGATAGAATGAAAATCGCTCCACACCGACCTTTTGCCAAGTAAAGATTTGAGGGTCAAAATTTCTAGTGAAAACAAATACTGCAAAATGCGGCCAAACATTTGCAAGCGGCGGAATGGTCACTGTAGACAGCTGCCCATATAAACTCAGCAACAACGTCCTATCTAACGGTACTCCATCGCCAGTCCCGTAGGCTTATACGATTTCCCTTTCCCTAAAATAACATGTGAAGCGACGCCGGCGAGCGCCAAATTACTTTCGCCATCGTTATTGCCATTACGGTTTACAGTTCCCGAGGGAAGATAGAAATATCGGTCGTCGACTGTCGTTGTCGTTTTTCGTTTGCGTGTGAAGGCGTGGGGTCTAGTGTGTAATGGTGTAATGGGTAACGCGTCGTTTCAGATCAACTGCAATTAATACTCTGATGGATAAAGCGGTTACCTTTAGCTATTATATATATAACCCTACTCAACTCAGCCTTTCACCCCTTCGGGGTATATAACTTGAGTACCGACCGGCCTGTCTGATTGAGGTTAAGGCGGGGCACGTTCACCTACGTAGGGTGGCAGGTAAGACTGTGTAATTTCATAATGACATGATCGCTTCTGGTCTTTTTTATTTGCATAGCTGCCTGTAAAAATAGCATTATTGTCAACGCACTGCTAAACAGATTATACGCTATTTTATAGGCATGTTTATAGTACTCCACAGAGGCCGTGCGACCGAAAACATAATCAAAATGCCAAACTCAAAACACGTAACAGCATTTATATGCGTATCGGATTAATTAGGCTTACGGCGTTTTTGCGCAAATGACATCACATTATGTTCGAACACGTTTGGCCGTCGACCTAATGGCCGCGTTTATGCCGTGCGTAACGACGCATCGCGCACACTCGATAATATTCTGTTTCCGGTTCCGGTCACGTGCGCATCATCGTCACCGGAAGTGGGCACGACGCATTTCCGGTCTGCTGCGACGTCATCATTTGCATCATGTTCGACTGCCTGCGCCATGATGTGATGCTATGTGCATGCCGCAATTAACCGAACGCAGGCAGATCGGAACGGCACATTATATTATACGAATGTATATACCGTGAGCTAAAAAAAAGACCAGAGAATTTTCTGTCACGTCTTTAACGAATAGGCCTAGTGGCCGATTTTATATTTTTTACTAGCATGCAGTGCGAAGAAATCTGAAATGTTGTAACATTTAGTATAATCTACAGCTGACTATATTTCACCAGTCACCGCACCTTAGAGTGGGATGGTTTAGTATATATTTTATTCACCATTAATGTGGCGAGTGCAAAAATTTGGAAAATCGGTCAATGTTTCATGAAGTCGTAAACACTGGCGCATTTATATATGTTTTAAAAGCCCAGACGTACATTTTAAATGAACATTTTATGTGCGTTTCATGGTGCAAGCCCCCATATGGCTCTGGCTCAAATATTTGCGATCATGACCAATGGTGCATCCTCAAAATACAATTTTTGGTCAAGGTTTAAACAAAATTTCCAAACATCGCAAGCCAAAATGGAGGCTGGATGAATGCGTGCCTACTATGAATGTATAAAAGTTAGGGGCTTACGTCTACAGTTCGAGAAGCATCAGGTAGTTAGTTTGAGTTCAAGAGCTCTTTGCTGCTGCTGCTGCTGCTGCTGCTCATGACTCGTGCGTCGTCGAAGGTGGACTGAAATTTGTCTCATTCAGACGTCGGTAATTGCAATGCGTGGTGCTCGCATGCAGCGCGGCGTCTGAAAGGCAAGCAGCTTTCTTTCTCTTGCCGACTAATGACCAATTACCGGCCAGCGCTAGTCCGTTAGAGATGCGCAGCCTCGCAATTGCAACTTAGTCTAACGAGTCGTAGACCAAAGAAGATCTATCAAACCTATATCAGGCCCTTTCTTTTGAAAAACTTCACTTTGCAATTACTGCTAAAAGTTTTTAAAAGATGAAGTGCGGCACTTGATACACTACACTAAGGCGAACCGATTCAACCGCTAAAGATATGCATGTACCCAATATTAAACGTAACAAATAAAAATGCTGTTTACATTGGTATAATTATTTGCATTAGTATGCCTACAAGTAAGTTTAATAAGCTATATACCAAACATACATATTTTACTGCCCATATTACGGGTCTTGCTGGTTCCTCAGTCCGTCTGTATTTTCCGTACGGGCATCTAAATCCGAAACAAAATGCGCAGAAAAAATCACGTAAGCCTTTGTTTCGACAAGACCAACCAGTGCGCCAATTTTTATTTAAAAGGTCAAAGGTCAAGGTTACCAGACGTCAAAAACACACACGAAGCTTTATTCACCATAAACATGGTAGAAACAGAGGCTAAATGCAAATAATAAAAAAACACACAACTTAAACATCCAGAAAATGACGAGTTTAGCATAAGCACGACGTGACCTATATTTTGTGAACGCATACCGCGATCGCCGTAAATTAGGTAAAATTAAGCTTAATATTGAGTAAGCTAATTGCCAGCTGGATGGCCGCATTATATGTCGGGCCAATGTAGTTTTTTTCGGTTAAAGCGTATTTGCTCTGTCGATATCGGTATTCCGCGTGTCACTGTTATTAGAGCGCACACCTCCTAACCGGATTACCTAGACACGTTATTACCTGTTCAGTGGCGGAATAATTAACGAGAATTCAACGTCTTTAATGAACCAGGTATAGCCACCAGAATACGCTGCATGTTATTTACCTGCGCCACTCACCAGAGAAAATTTAATAACGAAACTGAAAACCAAAAACGAGACCGAAAACGAAAATTATTGGTCTTCGTTTTACGACAAGGTGACCTACTGGTTTTAGGTTAAAGAAAAAAAAGAAATTCGATACCGGTGACGCAAGAGCAGAACAGTCTGAAATAAAAGTTGTTTACGACAAAATAAACAAAAATAAAAAAATGATACACGCTAATTAAACACATTTATAAAACGTCAGTTTTTAGCGTAAGACGCTGAAACATTTTTGACATACGGTAAATACGGCAAATCAACGTATTTTGAATTTTGGTGCATATATGTGCTGTTTTTAAACAAAACGCAAAACGTTTTATCCTCTGAATAGCCGACACGTCGCTGTTGTCACATATAAAGCACAGATGTTGCACATTATTATTAATGAGTCGTATGACTGGATGGGGTAAATTTCAGGGATGTTAAGTTCTCGAGACCAACTTGGTCTCGAGACCAAATTTAATGTTCTCGTTCTCGTTCTCAAACAAATTGTTCTCGTTCTCACGCATCTTGGTCT
>Ga0209454_1004108_pt1 | contig 10743 bp, 6 predicted proteins | sample WorMetHERISLAND1_2_FD_187400 | JGI IMG/M metagenome (GOLD analysis project Ga0209454, IMG submission 187400) | Marine gutless worms symbiont microbial communities from Max Planck institute for Marine Microbiology, Germany - Olavius geniculatus... | ecosystem: Host-associated > Annelida >...
TGGCCGATGTGCATTATGGTCCCGATGGGCCGAGTCCAAGTGATATGCGATTTTCGAAACTATAACTACTGAACTGGAAATGCTATAGGCTTTCGCGCGTCTCGTGAGCTTTGCTCAAATTTCTTGTTAAAGATTACCGCTAATTTGGTTAGTGGAAGAGTTTTGAAAGTTGGCTGATATTCGACTGCATGAAAGTTGGTCTACTGCTAGGCCTGTGGACCACTCGATATATGCTTGATGCTAAGAGACTCAGTTTGAAGCACTCTTACACGGCTGTTTAACTGGTCCATTTCCAGGGCTATTCCAGGTTATGCCAGTCCCAAAATTGTGGAAATAGTTATATAGCAGTACTTCCACAGACCACTAAGGACATGACGCACTTTTTATCAGCTAGACAACAGCATGTGCAGATAACATTGTACTGTCACTCGACAGTGCTTTTTTCTAGTTGTGGACTGCTATTTAGAGTTTCGTGATGACTTTTTACTTTCGGTCTTAGTTTTTTTCGGCGGCTGTCGCACGTTCAACTCTACTGGAAAACATAAGCGTAAGATGAAATACCACATTGTTTAAAAAACTCTGTAGTCGTGAAAACGCACTTACGCATTTATCTTTGCAGGCTGCGTTGCTTTTTACGCATGAAACCTAGGATCACCAAATCTTCACGGTCGGCTGCCTATAAGACTCTAGTTTTAGGATCCGTAAAGCTTTTCCATAAATTAGAAAGGGGTCACACTAAGCGAGGGCGCTAAATGAGAGGCGGTAGGGAAAATTTACGATTTTTAGCCAATACGTCGTTGTATCTCAGAAACGGTGCAAGATATAGGCCTAGGTTACTATTAATCACTATATGAAGTCGTACACGGGCTTTCGATTGGACCGACAGCAATGACCTTGGATGACCTTGAACACTCACATAAAGGTTTTATGGATTCTTGACGATTTTGGGGCTGCGACAGACATTTCAAAAGCGAATTGTGCCGAAATAAATAGAGATAGACAAAGACAAGCTGCGAACGAAATTTTCAGCATTGAACATAGATTTCGACGGTTCAAGTTTCAATTTTTGAGGTTCAAGAAAACCTGCGCACAAGGGCATCAAGAGCGGTACCCCCTTAAAAGTCGTTATTTTACCGTTGTTGACCAGTCTTTCGTGGAAACGGTTGCAGATAGGTATTGGCATGCTGCCTATCACAACAAGCACTAGTGACAAGCTTCTAGACGTATCAACATCGATGACTTTGAATGACCCTGAACACCCAAAATAAGGGGTTTTTATTGATTTTTAGCAATCTTCGGCTGCGGCGCACACTTCAAGAGTGAATTGCGATGAAATGGCTGGAGATAGACTAAGACAATTTGTGAATAGGAACTGCTATAGGCTTTCGCGCGTTTCGTGAGCATTAGCTGAAATTTCTTGTTCTCGTTAGGTAACACTTTAATGTAGTTTTTGAATTATTTTCTTCCTTTCGTTCAGTTTCGTTTACTGGAAAACAACAAGATACGTTAAGCAGTGTAATTAGTAAACAGTTCAAGGGTTGTGCTTTTTCAGTTTTTACTTGTTTGGCTGACCGTGACCTATTGGCCATAAAATCGCACTAGCCTATCTGTTGCAGAAAATGTTTGCATTATTATAATCACAGCCAAATGTGAACATCTTCCGTTCCTGAGTTAAGCGCCAATTTTACACTGCGTTCAGCCTATCGTTCTTGTCCTTGTGAGAGGGTACGAAGTATAGCCTACGTAGATCTACAGTATAGGCCTAGCGAGTGTCGACTGTCGACAACCCTATGGCGTCGATCGCCGTCGACGCGCAAGAAAATTCATCGCACGGCGATCAAAACCAGCAGTCCATTGGACACGGCTGTGATACAATTTTTGCCTACATTTACTGTATTTACAATCTGTGAAGTTATATACAGTTGGGAGACAGTCAGGTGAACATTATCATATATGCTCACACTTTATTCCGGAGCATGAACGTGGCACGTGCTCCCCAGTTTTTACTAAAAATCAACGCTAAAATGCCAGTTATGATTGTGTTTAGAACATATTTGGTGTAAGCTTAAACCAGTTAGGTCTATGTGCAGTTTTACTTTACAATAGTTTCTATAGCTAGCAAAAAAATACAAATTAAGTATTATGTTTAACTCCTGATAATAATTTCGTTGTATTTTCTACGTAGTACATAATTTACAGTTTCAAATAAAACACAAAACAAGCAAGATTTTGCTTTACGTCAAGTCTACAGCCCTAATCGTCGGTCTATAGGCCTAATAGCCTAATAACATTGCTAAAAGCAAGCTACTGCGCAGTATAGCAAAGTAGTATAGTTCTCTACAATGATAATGGATCAGTATGAACTACATTGTATAGTGCGACACGTGCTTTAGATTTATGTAGGAACTCTAGCTAATGTATCACTCCTGACCGGATCGGCCATCGTAAGAACTGGATATGATGTAATACCACTGGCGGCCGATCGCACTGAATTTGAAGGAAGAATTTTAGGGAAGAAATTAAGGGACAATTTACGGCTAGCTAGCAATTTACGTAAACTACTAGGAAGAATTTTAGACGAAGAAGTTTGAGCGACAGAAATAACCCTGTAGTACAACTTGATGAGTAAGTAAATTTAGAAGAAAATCGCCGAAAAGAAAAGTGAAATAATTTAAGTGAAATAATATTAACCAAAGATCCCTCACTTATAGGGTGTTTACACGATCGAGCAAACATCGAGCAGCTAGCTCGACGTTCTATGGTAATTTGCATGCTAATTAGAAGGGCGGGCGGGTTGTAATTGGAAGGCCTATATAACACGTAATCAGTCTACATTTGAGGCAGGGGCGGGGTTCCAATAGGCCTGCTTGAGCCAGCTCGATGTTTGCTCGATTTTTGATCGATCGTGTAAACACTCTATTACGCCCGGCGTTATTAGGCAATCGATGCCAGCGGGTTGTTTAGTGGTTTTGGCCCTATAGGTAGTAAACTTTGCGCGTATAGTCGCCGCGAACAGACAACTTGACAACAACAACGACAGATTAACGACGGGGTCTAGCTATCACCTGGGTGTGAATGTTATTTGAACGGTGTCGCTCGACTGAAAGCAGGAAGAGCAACCGGCCACTGTTCTCTGTATAGCCTACAGCGTAGCAGCTACTAGCTAGCTGCTACATGTGAAAGTTTCGGCATCGTCTTGGATCATGTGGAATGAGACTGCCAGGTATCGCGTACTTATATATAGGCTATACATTAACGAAACTGCCTGAATTGAGTTGCCTCGGTGTCTTAGGTGTGAAATCGAATTGCCGCCGCTACACCGCTGTCGCCGACTGTCGCCAACAGTTAAGTCGTGTCGTCAATTATTCTGTTCACACATACAACGTACTCAACACCTGAATTGCCGATTTACCAAGCCAAGAAATGGCATGACTGATAACTGATGTAATCGTGATGTCGAGAACTGACTAGCACGTAAACTGAAAGAACTAAAACTATTTTAAAATGAACTGAAACGAGCAAAATGCGGGACCGCAGCAGAAAGTCGAAAAAGCCGCGTAAATCAAGTACGTAACGAAGTTAAGCTCGACATGCATTGGTTTCTGTAGTGAACATTTTTTGTTATTTTTGTTGGGGACATCTACTTCTGAAGGCTATTCGCCTTGCCTGATGTCTTGTCGACATTGTACTTTCGTTTGATAAAATTGTTGTCTTCTGCGTAGTTGCTGTGATGACTAATAAATTGTGATAGTTTTGACTTTGAATTTTTGGTCCTTTGGTCAGATAATTTGCACACCGGTTACCCCTGCCGTGCAAAACGTTCATACAGTAACAAATTTAGGGTTTTCTACGTCTTTTTCTTTCGAGTTTGGAGCCACAACTGGACAGGCAGACGGACGGTGAGGGAGGGGGGAGATTCATAATGTGGCCTAGTACGATGGCCGCATAATATCGAAAAAACAGTAGAGTAGGTAACAAGCAAATGACCTTCACCGCCCACTCAATTTGTTAGCTTCTTCGCAGCTGTATTCTGCTGCGTGCTGGTGCGGCTTCTACAGAAGTTCATGCACTTCGGTACAGCAGGTCATACTCGTATTGCGTAGTTGTAGGTTCGATTGGCGCCGGACAGACTGGGCCTATGCTTTGAGGCGCTTCGACTGCTCACGTGATTTCGGTCAAATTCACTGATGACGTCAATTGAAGGCCAACACAAACACACGTGCTGATTGGCTCTCTCACAATTGTTCGTCCTGTGACAGATCTCATGTCACGTGACGTCGTCACGCGACCGGTACGAGCCAGTGCTTGCTGAGCTCTAGACTGAGTACTGGTCGGTTGATGTAGGCTACTTTACAAAACGTCGGTGATTCAGTCCAATGTCCAGCGAGTGGCAGCTCCGCAGCTAAGGTCTCTAGAGGTGAGCATCCACGGTATAACTAACCCGACTAGCAGCTTGTGTTTTGGGTCCCGCAAAGCAGATAGGATGCTTAGGAGAAGCTTATGGCTGCGGATAGGCCTACTTGCGTTCTGAACACTTTATGAAAATAACATCGCAAATGCCGCCGCTTACTGTGGATGTTGCTTTTTAAATTGCATCCACTGCGTGCTTTTTGTTTTGTATTAATTAATTGAAATAAAACAATGCAACAAAATACTCTAAAAACTGATGACTCTATCCGACCAAACGCCGCCGCCGACCCTCAAGTCATCGGCGCACAGCTCTACTTCAAACCGGCTCCAAGTAGTCTGTACTGTCACTGCAAATCTATGTGTCGAGTCCATCATGAGTCCTGTCTGACTCTGATCAGATGGTTCTGCAGGGTTCCATTGCAACCCGACGCAGTGGTTTCCAGTGTTGTTGTCCTTGGCCTTGGCCTTGGCCTTGAAGGCCAAGTCCTTGGCCTTGGCCTTGAAGGTCAAGTACTTGTTAACAACACTGGTAGTTTCAGGCTAAGAAAGGCGGAGTTTGACGCCGTGCGCTGGTGAGTTGCAGCACACGGTCAAGGATCACAGTCATGGTCGGTCGTCCGGTTTCTTGGGTGCAATTAGCCTATAATCTTTGACTGAACATGAGCTGATTTTCGTGTTTATATACGAACAGTTTTGGTTTTCAGTCTCCATGTGCATCACTACTGCAGGGGTGAGGCCCCTGTGTGAGGTCAGACAGACAACGTGTGAGGAGAGGGATGGGGAGAAGGGGGAAAGAGATGAAAGGAGAGTATTTATCAATGTAGCAAACATGCCGCTGGCCGGCGGCCATATGTCACAAATCAAGGTCGCGTGAGATTGAAGTTAACTCCTATGCCCACCTATAGACGCCGTGACGCACTAAGCTTTAATTATGCACGTGACAAAGTGCATGGCTTATTATGCGGCCGTCCTAATAGAGCACATTACTGGTCTTCTCCGTATGTTAGTACCATACGTGTTGCTAATTAGCCGTTAAACTAGAAATTAGCACACCAATTTTGGTTTTTTCCGTCTTTTTGTTTTCGAGTTAGAAGCCCGTTCGCGACAGACAGACAGACGCACGGACGGGCGGACAGGCAAGACCTGCAATGCGGCTACACAGTAAGTAAGCCTATTTCCCTAGCCGATACTGCATAATTATACGCTTTGTGTGTTGTGCTGATTATTCGTATATAGAAGAGACTCGTTGCCGGCGGCTGCACATCACGGACACGTCGACGCTGACGTTCACACCAGTAGAATAAGCACCACGGATCCACGACAGTACGTCATCTCTGCACTAACTGTAACTTACTGTTAGACTGGTGACTGAGAATGATACTTTGATGTGACCTTGTTAATAGAGAGCGCCTTCCATTGTAGTACAGTCTCATTTATACCTCGTTTACACGAGAAAGCATACGTGAAGCAAACATGAAGCAAACGTATTCAAAATACACATGCACCACCTGTGCTCTAAGTGTGCTGCATGTTTGCTTCATCGTGTAAACGGGGTATTACATTACAGCGAAAAGTATAATAGTATAAACGCAGTGCTTATAGTTTGGAGAAAACCGTGGTGGTACTATCAATCGAGGTGCCTAGGCCTATATTGAGACGGCAAAAGCGTTGATCCGATCAAGAGGGCGGTAATGAGAAGGAAGTAATTATTTTTTTGTCCAACCGATTACGAGATTTGAGGGAGTGTCGTGAGGTCCTACAGCGGGGTCTAGTGCGAAGCCCCGGCCAAAAGCAAGTCTTGGTGTGTTTTGAGGGGGGCGCTGAAAATGACGGACCTGAAAACGAAGGACCATCGAAATGTCCAGGCATGAATTTGACGGACATGAAATAGACGGACCAAATGTCCGGGCATAAAATTGTCCTGACCTGTAGGCGAGTAGATTTCAGATCAACGACTGCGTTTATATCAGGTTAAAGTGAAGATGAATTTAAAACTGCATCAGTCTTTTTTCAGATCGAGAGAGTATACTAATTTTGATCACGTTAGCCGTTGTTTCAGAGGGACTAAACTTCATATTGTTAGCAGTAGTTGCAGAGAGACATTTGTGATCAAGGTTTTGTTAACTTGAGGTATAATGCTGTGATGGATAACTTTGAACAGCTGTTGCAAAGAGACATTTTATAGTAATATTCTGCAAGTTGCAATGACATAATTGCTAATTTGTAGTTAATTTTTTGTAGTTGCATCTTGAATAAATCTATAACATTATACAACTTATCTTGTTGCTCTGACGTGTGTTATGTTGTTCTTTCAAAAGATAATTGCAATTTAATCTAATTTCAAACGATATACATTTTGTCCACCAATTTCATGTCCGTCAATTTCTTGCCTGGACAATTAATCCTTCATTTTCAGGTTCGTCAATTTCATGTCTGTCAAATTCAGGTCCGCCATTTTCAGTCAACCCGTTTTGAGCTCTAGAAAAGTATAGATGGTACGTAGCAATTCACAAAACAACTGCAAAATTGTGACATCAAGAACCGCTGGTAGGACGTGCCAGTTCTAAAATAAGTGCCAGTATCGGAAGTACACCATACTGGACAGTAATGGCACTGTACAAATTAAATCTTAATTAGATATACCGTCAAAATGCTCTTATCTTTCCAAATCTTTACGACACTTCAATTTGGTGAAATTTCATCAAAGAAACAGTTGTGCGTGTGTGTGTGTGTAAGAAATGTGTTATGAGTAGTAAGTAAATAAGATCCAAATGCTAATATACCTTACGTATAATGGCTTCAGTTATTTTCTTTTGTGCGTAATTAGTTGTACGTCTAAATGTGATCGAGTGAGAGTGTATGTGGACGTGTACTAACAGTGGTGACGGTAGCAAGCCAGTGACACTGAGTGGTGGCGTCGAAGGCGTCAATCTGACGATGAAACGATCTCGTTCACTCATGGTCAGTATAATAGTCCAACAGATTCTGAATATTTACTTTGATGCACATGTATTATTATTGTCACAGAAGGCGGGAATTATCCGCCTAGTCGCGTTATAAAATACAAGACCCAACGACAAAACCCCCTTGAGACAAAGTCTATCGTAGAAGGGATTGCGACCTTGTGTTTTTGTCGGATATTCAGCCAAAGCTGCAGCCGATGCTGGTTTCATCTGCTTTTGAAATCTCATGTTTCGCCAGTGGAGGGGGGTTCAATGGTAGCGGAGGTTGTGTCACAGCTATTATTCCCTTTATTTTGCGTTACTCTCACTACTGGTTTTTCTACGTTATCTTTAGTAAACTTTTTAAAATTTTATTTTAATGTCATTCGTACTGGTATTGGTTCAGTTACTACTGCATATGCGTTTGTTTTTGCGCTTGGTTTATTAAATAAATAAATAAATATGAGTTTTTGCCATAATAGAGGTTTATTTTCCGTTTGGCCTTGTATCGCATGGCCTTATAAAACCAAAACCGGCCTATAGTTTTAAAATCCACTATCAGTAGGCCTACTTCAGTTTCCTGGCGATCTGTTGGAAAGCAAGTCGTACGTACAAAAAGCAGAATGTTGTAGATTTGTCGTGCAGCTCGTTGTACAGCACGTTAATCTAATACAGTGGCGGGTTTAGAAATTGCTTAAGAAAAGGACCAGGACAGTCTAGTGCCAATCACCCAGAAACACTTTGTTAACTGATACAATACAATACAATACAATGATTTAAAATCCACAAATTTTGATGTTTCCGGAAGAAAAATCGTGCAAATGTTCAGCGTTGAGGGGGCATGACAAAGTCAGTGACACAAATCGGTTGGTACGTCATATCCACAACAAAAAGCTTGGCTGTCGGCTTGTGTTGGCCGACCGTACCGCCTATATATTAGAAGGCAAGCCTCTGACTTCCAGTCGCGGAAAGAAAGCGATTTCCCAGAGTGACGCTGCTATATCAAACGCTACGATAAACGTTACAGTACGATGCAATAATTCAGCGCACGTGGGTGACGGCTGCAGGCAAAAACTTTGCATTTAAAATTGCGGCAAAACCGCTGCAGTTAGAGATACAGTTGCTATTGGCAGCCTATATAGGAACTCGTTATCGTTCTATCCAACGGTACCATTGCCAACGCCTTATATACGATATACGGTTTAGCCACAATACATCCGTTACAGTCAGAGAGACAAATGACACATCGTGCCATAGATGTTCTACTATAGAGCACAGCTGTAACGCGTCAAAAACGGTCGGTGTGGCTGTCGTTGTTGCCGCAGGACTCGCAGGCTCATCGCGTCATTGAAAAGCGTCGACGTGACCGCATCAACAACAGTCTGGCAGACCTGGCCAGTCTGCTCGCAGGACAGCCAGACAACCAACGAACTTTGACGAAACATGCCGCCGCCGGACAGGGCCGAGTCAAGAAGACCGAAATCATCGAGATGGCGATACAACGCATCCACCAGCTGCAGTCCGAACTGCTCGGTTTGTACGGCGCTACTCTATCGATATTCCGCGGCCATCCTAACAAACCGCATTATGGGTCTCAGTCCGTCCGTGTGTCCGTAATGTCTCACACCGGTTCCTAACTTGAAAATGTGATCAAAATCACTCCAAAATTGGCTCGACTGTTTCCCGGGGCAGTGGTTACGTGTACCGATTTTTAGCACATATTTTCAGCTCAATATGTCAAAGGTAGAAATCATCGGACGTCAAAAGCTTCCAGAAAAATGATGCGTGTCTGCAATCGAGATCTCGCATACGTGTAATATGCGATGTCGGAGCTGCCCGTCATTGTTAGACCTAGTTTTCTGTGTGCGCCTGTGACCCTCATTAACTATGCGGACGGCTGCATACACGTCGTGCCAACATCTGTGCTATTTTGATGCGTGTGTGTCGGTAAATACGTTTGTGGACGTTGTCTTTGATTCTAAACTAACAAGGTAGGCCTACCAGCCTTAATGGGCAGAAAAGATATGCGACTCGGCGCGTACGGAGCGACGTAACTGAACCGAACTAAATTGTACATAGTTTTTGACGAACTGGTTGGGCAACGCTTACGTACGCGTCAACCAATGACCAGCGCGCCCAAACCGTGTTCAGTTTAGTTTAGTTACGTCGCTCTGTACGCGCCTTTAAAAGAAGTCCTTAGCTATTGAATGTGAACTAAGCCTGTACTGCACCGGATCGCACTTGTATCTGGTAGGCCTGCGTTCGTTCTGAGAGAGGTCTAGGTCTTATGCTGCTAATATGCAGTCGACAGGCTGTCAACAAGAGGACATGACAGCTGATATAATGCTACGTATTAGCCTTCATACGCATAGGCCTAGATTAATAGAGCGCAGTCAGACGTCTTGAACGAGTCGTGCTGTTTTGGTGGATGCATCACGCACTTGTGTTCACTGAACGGTGACTGACGAGTATATAGCACCCGTGTCCATGTGACGTCATTCAGACATTCATCTGATTCACGTACGGGGACACGTTTAGTTTAGTTCATACTGTAACAATATTTGCATTTCAGGCAGTCTAATAACAAAATTGTGATGGCTGCACTGATGCATAGTAACTGCACGTACAGAAACATATTTGTCCATCTCCGTCTTTAGCTGGTAGTGTTGAACTGTACAATTGTCAGTGACGTGTTCTTGAGCTCTGGCGGCAAACTGTTCTATGTTAATAGAACAGCAGCTGCGAAGCTTAGAGAACCGAAGCCCGCAGTTCTGGTTCTTGAATTGCAGCGATTTCGCTTTAGTTGAAATTTTTTTTTTAGGGGGGGGGGCGATTCCTGACGCTACTGCACCCAACTTTGCCCACAAATTTTATATTGCTACTGCCCCTGAAGAGATGCGACTGGCACGATCACGTGCGCGGTACTGCACAGATGCTATGCACGCCAACCTACATTGGTGTTTAAATGACGTAGCGCCGAAATTCCGGACATAGTCCCCTTCATGTTAAAACCACCTAACTAACGTGGTAGGACATAACCCCTCGAGACAGAACCCTTCTCCCCCGGCTACAATGCTTTCCCCATTTTGGAAAGCTCTGCGGGAGCACCAAAACGTGCCAAAAAAACCTTTTTTGTCTATGTTTTTTTTCTACAAAATATTGACCGATTTCTGTGGACAACTTGCAATTACGTGATTCGGCCTACTAAAATATTTCACCGCACTTTAGCTGTGTCGCTACACTACCTTGTGAAATATAAATGTAGGATGTATACTTATGTCATGTTGCCGGTCAGTGAATGCGGTATACAGAAGCCGATATGGTTACTTGTCGAAAGGGGATTGTAGACCAGGGGATTCTGTGGCTAGTCGGTCGGTAGAGGGGGTTAGGC
>Ga0209454_1004109_pt1 | contig 10743 bp, 10 predicted proteins | sample WorMetHERISLAND1_2_FD_187400 | JGI IMG/M metagenome (GOLD analysis project Ga0209454, IMG submission 187400) | Marine gutless worms symbiont microbial communities from Max Planck institute for Marine Microbiology, Germany - Olavius geniculatus... | ecosystem: Host-associated > Annelida >...
CAACGGTGCCAAATTTTATCTCAATCGGGTCAGGGGTTTTGATTCTGTGGGGGGTCGAATTTTTAGCTTTCCCATAAGAAAGAGAAGTCGCCGTTAACACAGGGCTTGAACTACCGTTCAGCCTGTGATGTAACCCCCTCCCCCAAGGAGCGTGACGTCATTTATGGACGACCCCTTAACTCTTACGGCATCAAGCCACTTGTGCTGCTGTGCATAAATTACGTAAAGGTTAGTGCGTAGTTTAGGCACGAAATCAGACCAAAAGAGAAATTTAGGTTTTAGCTAACCAAAAATAGGTGGGCGCTGTATTTGCAGGACCTGAAAATAACGCACCAAATCACAGGGCTAGAATTTGCAGTGCCTGGAAAATGATGGACTTCCACTGTTGCAAAAACTGGCCGGTATAATTATGCAGTGGTTGTCTGCAGTAGACGTTCTAACGACATAGTTAAGTGCACGGTAGGCCTTCATTAAAATGTGATCTGTTTAGTAGAATTATAAGTTTGTATAACAACTAGTTTTTTTAAAAATTATCAGACCCTCATACACAGACACAATAGTTTAGACGCGACGCCACTGGCTGATAGCGTCGTGTTTGATCGACTGATCGAAATATATTAGTGACAGCAATAAACTGTCATATAAAATCTGTGCTACAGCAACTGTTATCTATGCTTTTGAATTATGATTAGGCGCCTACATAAAACTAAAGAAATAAAAAATCGAACATTAAGTACTGGTACATTTTTGATCAGTTTAGCTCTATGTAACTGTAGTTAAAATTCACAAATTACTTTTGAAGTTGATTTGGTCATGCATTTTTAGCGCCTGTTTGCTATTTGGACCTTCATTTTCCAGGTCTTGCAAATTTCAGGGCTACAATTTGATCCGTCATTTTCAAGTTATTGTATTTGACAGGTTATAAAATAAGAGACAAAAATTTTAATTGACTAAATGGATTCATTTGCATAAAGAGTACCATTTTGTTCTCAAGTTGAACCATTGTAATCCTCATTCAGTGACTCATGCTATTGGTGCCTTGTTTTTTTTTGCATCCGCCATTAGCCATTTTGTCGCGTAATTGTCGATCGAATCGTTGATGCGACAGCGGTCTTCTTTCACTGCGCAATTTGCTGTTCTTTTTGACTCATCTACGTCAGATGTGGAGGGGCACCTGTTCATGTACGACGACGTTATTCAAGTAGCATTATATCCGCGGCAGAAATATGAGCTACGAGATGACGTGGCAGACCGAAGACAAGCTGGCTCAGCAACACTCTGTCATGGACCGGACTTGGACTGATGGGAAAACTGCTTCAGAAGACCAGCGACTGACAAGCGTGGAGAGCGTTTGTTCACAGTGCGACCAGCCCTCGTGGCGAGTCGAGGACAGTTAAAAGACTGCACGAATTACGCCTGCTTGTATAGTTTACGTTGTGGCAGGTCTGGCGGCATCAGAGCAAGTCGTTGCCATGGCAGCGGTCTCAAACAAACGGTTCTGCTGACGGAGAACGTCCGACGGACTGACAGAGGCGAAGCGCTGACAGTCGATGGACGCTGACTGACTTTGTCGGTCGCCGGTGGCAGAATGTCGAAGGTCTTTGCAAATAATCGTCTGTTCTACAGCTAGCGTCAGTGAGTGTCCGACGTCGAGAAGTGCAGATGACTAGTGATGATACCTGGAGAGAAGTGACGCTTTGGTTCCGCAGCCACGAGAGGCTGCAGAGGAGTGCGCTGGTGGCTGGTGCTCCGGCGTTTGCTTAAGCTGCTTGTCATTGGCTGCAGCCCAGACTCCACGATTTCGAGTTGTGCAACGGGCTGAGTGTTCAACAATCTGTACAACATCTTGACATGACTAGATGCTGCGGACTGTACAACTTGTCTCCAGCGTATTGTACGACAAATCGACAACGAACCGAGAGAAGTGGAGCTTATGCGCACATGGAGTCGCGGCTTTGTTGTAGCCTACAGCTGAGCTGCCAACAGGAAAATACGATACAATAAATGCACAATAAATTTATATAGCGCAACAAAGACACACAAAGTTCCCAATGTGCTGTTCCGTGACTCCGTCGCAGTTAGTGAAGATCAAACAAAAACAAGATAGCTCAGCTAACGCAAAGGGAACGCGCGAGTATCGCGACAGCGGTGCATGTACAAAGAAGGCCCACTGCGAACCAATCTAAGCTCACTAATCTTAGCCATCGATTTTCGACACGATGATGATAATGAAGGCTAGTATTTATACTTTTGCATCGACATTCGCAAGACGCGACGTAATCAGAATTGCGCATCAGCTACTGTCTGAGAGGCCGAGAGCGCACATTTTGAAAAGGTGCCTATCTCTGATGCCCTCGTGCGCAGGCCTCTTCGCACATAGGGGATCGCGACTTGGACTGTTGAAGTCTACGTTTAATGCTGAAAATTCCATTTTCAGGTTGTCCTGGTCCATGTGTAACGATTTCGGTGCAATTCGCTCTTGAAATGTGTGTAGCAGCCAAAATAGCCCAAAATCAATAAAACCCTTATTTTAATTTTCAAGGTCATCCATGGTCGTTGCTTTCGGTGTCAATCAAAAGTGCATGTACGACTTCCTGTATAATTAATAATAACCTTGGCCTTATCTCGCACCGTTTCTGCAGTTTGAGATATGGCGACTTATTGGCTAAAAGTCGCAAATTTTTTCCCACCCTTTTTCATTTAGCGCCCTCGCTTGGGATGACATCTTCTGAATAGAAAAGCTTTACGGATCCTAAAACTAGAGTCTTCCAAGCAGCGACAGTAAAGATTTGGTGATCCTAGCTTGCACTGTTTTTTGACTTATCCACCCGTGTGATGGACGGACAGACAGAATTGCGGTGGCTAAGACGCGCTATACCAGTTCCTGCTGTCGCGCGTAAAATCGTAAACGAAAGGTTTTTCCCGAGCCACAATGCCCATAGGGCGGTGCTGATCTGTCTCTTTTACCCTGAGCCAGACACTAGTTTGCACTGCGAGACCACGGATACGGGGCTAATGCATCGCGCGATGTGCTTGTTCGCGTCCCTGTTTTCGCCGCTACTCGTTGCGCCTACTCTCGGAGGGATGGCCAGGCTGAGTTGACCTGGGTGGCTGGTTACAGCAGTTGTTTAAACAGCGTTAAATGTGTCAGCAGTCCCTGCACGTCTCGCTGGACGTGGGTGTTAATCTCCGGAGCGTCATAAAATGGTATTGTCACTCTTCGCCAGCTGCTGCTGTAGAAGACGAGGCCTATTTACAGTCGGCGTTGCCGATACACGGCGCGACCAGGTGGACAAACGGAATGAAGGAGGCGTCGCAGCGTCGGAAGTCAAGGCGCGTACAGAGCGACGTAATTGAACCGAACTGAACTAAACTAACTTGGTTTAGTTTTTGACGAACTACTTACCAATGGGCAAGCAGTAATGCATTGCCCTAAGCACCGTCTAACGGCGTTGGTGGTTGACGTGACTACGCTCTCATACGCGTCATCCAATGACCTGCTTGCTCAGTTACGTCGCTGCTTAAATGCTGCTTCTAATCCTGTTTATGATGTCATCGATACAAGACTAGGTGACGTGTTCCATGCTTCAAGACAATCGTGTATAGCCAAGTAGCATTAATTTAGTTTGGCCTATGTGTGACATGTGACCATGCAGCACATTAAGGCTTTTAAACGGTATGCACGTTTTTCTTATTTACTTACTTAGTTAAAAATACTTGCCGACTTATCAGTCGCTGCAGTCCCTGGCAGCGCCAAGTCGTCTTCTTGCCGGAGGAAGTTTGCTTTCCGCGGGAAACGCACAAACACTTCCCTGTCATAATTTTCCAAACAACAGCCCGCCCGCCCCTTTACCGCGAAAAACTTCTACCACTTCTAGAACATATTTCCCGGTAAATCAAAACATTCGGTGACCAATCTCGATGTTGTCTTAACATTGCAGTGTTGTTAAATGTTCCTGCAAATTACCGGGGATTTTGTTCGGAAGATGGAGATTCGTCCGCCACACCCATGGGGTCCCTTTACCAGTGGTATTAGCGGACCGATTTTCAGAGCACGTCGACGCAACGGGAGCCTTCGCCAGACACGCTATCCGGTTGCAGGTGGCTATAGGTGGCGATACTTTCATCTGTTATTGAACGTCGAAAACTTCGCGCTGCCAGGTGCCGTCTTCTGGCAACAGTTACCGCTGCCATTTGCACATTAGCAGCGATTAAGATAAACCGCGTTCTGACCGCAGGTGGATTAGAAGACGACGGGGCTGCGATGGCATTTTTATAGCGATATTGTTTATTGTGCAGACTAATAGCGTGTATTTATAGTTTATTCAAGCGCCACATACTCTGCACTGTGACAACAATAGCACGGCGTCGGAAATTTGCACAGTTGCACTGCATTCGAAAACTCCAATCAAAACTGGTTTCAACGTACAGCTATCATACTGCGATGCTAAGTAAAAGTTAAAGAGGACGATTGCAATGACGATGCATTGTCTTTGGTATCGGTATCCCGGGTTAAGATTTCGACAGCAGCTACACTATGATACAGAGTGCGTTCTGACGAAGACGAGTTATAAAACGTTAGAGAAAGACAATTTTATCAGCGTTTTGTTTCCAGCGTTTATTTTATTATTGATTAAATTTGCCCCGAAGATGTGCTGGACTGAATGCAGACGTAAGCTTATATCATTGGCGGATTTAGGATGGGACCAATCCGGCCATGACCCCTCTGCCAGTCACACGCAGTGGCCAATCTGTCACATTCCTCTTTGAAACACGTAGTTCACAAACCAGACGCAACATGTCAACGTGATAAAAAATATTTTTAACGCAAAATATCTGCACATGATTGCCAAAACGTTTTCAGACTTTAGTTCCTTGGTCGCTGACCAGGGGCTCTGCCCCCAGAGCAGGCTAAGGATTAGGCAGTAGCGCGCTCGCTGTGACCACCTTTTTTCCAGCTTCTGTGTCCCCAGTAGACGTTGCTGTTTTTGTTTTTGACTGTGACTGCAGCGCGGCGAGTTCACGTGGCCGAAGACAACACAGAAGGCGATCCTGGACGCGTTTCACTGGGGCTACATGTTAACGCAGGTTCCGTCCGGTTGGCTGGCTCAGCGCTACGGCGGCAAGCGTGTGTTTGGACTGATGATGCTGACGTCGTCGCTGAGTACGGTGTTGGTGCCAATAGCCGCCCGCACGCACCTGTTCCTGCTGCTGTCGCTACGCTTCATCGCCGGCGTCGGATCCGTAAGTTGACATAACCATCTCGGCCAGTCGGCACAGCGTTTCTATAGAATCTGATCTTCTCAGGGCACATTTTTACAGACACGCCGAGTCTCGCGCGTCTCGCGTGACTCTCGCGCATTTTCCGTTAGCTCACACTTCTCCGCCAGTTAAATAATATATTTTGACCAATTTGACTTCATTTTTCAACATTTCTTCTAACACATTTACTTTCCCGACGTTAGCAGATGGTGCAAAACAGACCAGACGGAAGTGTAGGTTGTGTAACATTACCTTTTTTGCATCAGAACGTCTCGGATAGGATTACGTTTCAAGCACACTGTGCAGATTTCAAGCAAGTGCCAATGCGCATTTTTTGTTTTCTGGTATCATGAAAAGCGAAGTAAAAAACTAGCTGATAATAGCAGCAACACAACTGATGGTATTTGTACTATGACACTAGAAGTACATAATGTAAAATTTATTTGCAGTATAAACAGCAAATTAACATAATGCGTCGCCAGACAGGAGTTGTACAACAGTTTTCCACTGCATGTTGATCACGACTTCCAAATTTCTAGAACTACGACAAGTATAATGCCAGTCTTGTTTGATTAGTTTGGTGTTTTTTTTCAAATGAAGGGTGCAACGTTTCCGGCGATGCACACGTTGTGGGGAAAATGGGCGCCGCCACAAGAACGATCGCTGCTAGCCAGTATCACATATGCAGGCAAGTATGATATGATTTTGATTATCAATCATATGTCAGAATTTGTGAAATTATTTATTGATCTTCGCGTACCCCTCAGTGCATTTTTAAGCAAAAAAAACGATGTAATCGAATTTAAATGTGATGTTATGTAATGCTCTAACATATTCTGCACTCTAAAGTTGCTTTACATCGTTATCCAAGTAAAACAGACTGGATACATGATGCGATGTAGGTTCGCTGACCGGCAGTGTAGGCATCTTTCCCATTGCTGGTCTACTCTGCGAATACGGTCTCGACGGCAAAGGATTTGACGGCGGCTGGCCGGCCATATTCTATATCTTCGGTAATTAAACTTGTACTGATTTTTATGTCGCTATTGTAAGGTGTGGAAAATTGGCGTTGTATAACGTGCGAGTGACTTCCGACTGCATGCGTATTTAGTAGAAACAGTGTTAAAGAATTGATAATTTTGTTTCGTAAAAGTTCTGCATTTTGGTTTCGACTATTAACAATGTGTGAAAGATTTTAATTTCACAAAGGGCCGAAAAACGTGTTTTCCAGCCGGGAACAAAAGCTCAAACGTTGTTCTGCGCCGAGAAAAAAATCGCAACCTTTATCTCGTGCGTTTCGGACACGCATGTTCTTTAAACCGTGCGAACTGTTGATGAGCTACGAAACTTGATTGCAGGCAGAAAAACACAACAACCATGGACGCCAATCTGTAGTGTAGAAAACATATAGAATCAGTGCCGACAGAATTGTTCAACCGTCCACCTAGATATACACACTGCACTACGCAAGCCGAAAAATTGTCACACAATTTTTCGTTTTCTGCGGCGTCTTTTGTTCAAAGACGGACGGGCAAGATCCGTAATGCGGCCTGTTGGTACGGTAGCATAAAAACCACATCAAGCACGAACATTGATGTGTGTAGCCTACAGTGATGTTGTCAAGAACTTTGTGTTCAAGGCGAAGGCCAAGATATACCAGCCGGATGCACGCACGAGCGCCACAGTATGAGGAGTGAATCTGGCGCTATGAGGGCGAATGAATGTCAGTTATAAAACTAAAATTTAGTAGAGTTTTTATTCAAGCTGAGGAGTTTATCTCAATCAAGTTAGTCCAAGGTCACCAAAGATTTGGGACCAAGGTCAAGGCCAAGAACTTTATTATAGCAAGGCCAAAGCCAAAGCCAAAGCCATTGTTCTTTATCTTCGAGGCGCCTCGAGGACGAGGCCAAGTCCTCGAAGACACGTGTGCTAGACGAAACGTGTATAGGCCTCAGCTGTTGTTGATGATGTAACACTGCAACAGGTGCCCTGGGCGTAGTGTGGTTCGTACTTTGGATGATCTGTGCCAGTGAGTCGCCCTCACAGCACGGCCGTATCAACAGCGTCGAGCGACAGTACATCATTGATACGCTGATGACTGAGGCTGTCAGCTCTCAACAGGCCAGTCTCTATTAGTCCGTAGAACGTAGCAATAAACAATTAAAACAGCGTTAAAAGCGCCTTGTATTAGCGAGAAAATTTAGTTTTAAAAAAGTTTGTAAACGATGAATAAAACGTGGTCTTTTGTATTCGACGTATTGACTACATCCGATGGTCTAAATATACAGCTTTCTTAAATTTATCATTTTTTTGGCCGACCGTTAGGTCGAGCTTTGGGTACGATATGTCGTCTGTCGTCTCTCTGTAACTCATGTACTGTGACTAAACCGTACGTCGTAAGGGGTAGGCGATGCTACTGTTGGATAGGGCGATGACGAGTTTCCTGTAGGTTGTCAATCTAGGCTATCTGTAGCGGTTTGACCGCAATTTTGAATGCAAAGTTTTTGACTGCAGCCGTCAACCACATGCGCCGAACTACTGTATCGTATCCTGGCGTTGATTGTAGCGTTCGATATAGCAGCGCCACCACAGCATGTATGGAACTGCAGTTACTCTGGGAAATCGCTTTCTTTCCGCGACCGGAATTCGGACGCTGGCCTTCGGATATAGCCGGTACGGTCGGCCTACTCTGGCGACAGCTGGGCTTTTTGTTTGTCATTACATAGAACTGAGTTAATCTGAATTCTGAACAGTTAGCGGAAGAAACGGGCAGGCCCGTCTTCAGGGGGGTGGCACCTTGGCCCTGTGCCAAGGGCCCCGCGCTCCAAAGGAGCCCCGCGCTACGGCGGTAATCGTCGAAACGGACGGATTGGTTGATAAATCTAATCAATTTACATCGTCTTAGGGATTATTATTATTATTGTCATAATCTGAGCTTAATTAAAATGTCAAAAAATTTTTGGGTAGGGGTAACTAAAATCAAAGGTCCAAAATTAAAATTGCAGGCATATATATATAACAAACGCAAGATGCAATACAGACCTACCTTACAGAGCTACGTCCATCCTATAATTTGTGGTATAGTGTAAAGTAAGTTTCGCGAAAATTGTTTATAGCTTTTGGACAAACTGTGAGATGTTTCCGTTTGCATGTTTTTTAAGATTTAGATTTATTATGTATATCTTGTGGTTGCGTTGTTAAAAGTTGCGCTTGTCAACTTTACATTAAACGAATATGTGATGATGATGCGAGTGTGATAACTCACTCACAGGTCGCTAGGTAGTACGTCGTATTATGGGCCCCGCTGGTAGGCCCAAGTACTCAGTGCCAAGAGCCCCGCGCTCACAAAAGACGGCCCTGGGAATGGGAAAGACGTGATCCACAGACTTCAAACTCGCGGTAACTGTGTACAGAGATTGCTGATGTGTTGATGTTGGCAGACTGGCAAGATGCTCAAAGTGCCGTGGTCGCAGATGATCACATCTTTCCCGTTCATCGCTATTGTCCTCTGCAACTTCACCTACGAGTGGGGCATCTACACCTTCGAAACACTCTTTCCAGATTTTCAGAAAAACGTTCTGAAACTCGACATTAAACTAGTACGACTGTATTTGTAGCGTATTACTAGTCGATTTTTATAATTCTAGAGTTAGTTACAAAGCTGATTTTATCTTTAGTTGCTTTTAAACGGTGTAGGAAAAACGCCGAATATTCAAGTAATTGCGGAGAAACACCCACTAGTATTCGTGCCATTTATTAAGTGATATAGATGTTGTCTAAAAATCACATCTCATAGTCTTCACATTAAATTTTCAATGTGTCTGCCTTGCTGCTGGACGACGCATCGAAGCCGGCGACGCCACTGACCAATGGCGCGATCAACCAAACGCTGCGGCACTTAGCCCCACTCAGCGACAATGGCTTTCTTTCAGTGGCGTCGCCCGCTTGAGTGCGTCATCTGACATTTCACGAGATAGTGTAGCGACACACTTGAGGTGTGGTGGGATCCATAGTGAGAGTTTCATTACAAATTGTTTTCCGATTCTGACAGTGAAAGAATTTTGAAAATCGGTTAATATTTGGTGAAGTTATGAGGCGTATAATTAATGGTGCCATTCTGCCCACCCTGTATGCCTAAATCCAACGAACGGTTTAAGCAAGGTGCACCAGTGCGACAAGCGACAGACAGAGAGACGAATGCCACGCTACGTAGAAATGGGTAGCTATAGACGAAATCGCTTGCGCTATGGCGATTTCACCTAATAGTCTTGCCGCAGCGTGGCATAAACGCAGCATAACATGACCGAAGACAATAATTAGAGTTTCTTTTGCGTTGAAGATTTGCTTGTTGTGTTGGTGTTGGCATTACGACAGAACACAATCTTCGCGCTGCTGCCCTACCTCGGATTGTGGGTAATCGTCATGGCGTCGGGTGGCGGCGCCGACCGTCTGCAGAGCCACGGCGTTCTGTCGACCACTGCCACGCGCAAGATCATGCAAATGATCGGTCAGTTTAATAGCACAGAGTAGTGCTTTATTACAGTGACAAACGCGCACAGAAAGCACTGGAAACTCTGTCATATTGTTGTTATAAATCTGTCATTTCTTCTTGTTGGCAGATAAAAATACGTGTACGTCATACATCTTTAACACACGTTAGAGATACATGTAGGTCGTAGCAGCTACGTGCGCGTAAGTAGGTTAAGTAGGAAAACTTGTCAGAACGTCCCGCGATTTCAACCACGTTTTGTCGTGAAAAATGTGTTCAACATGATGAAAGTTTTTACGTATTTTGCCACATTCGTAAAAATGTCTTGATGACGATTTTATTACACAAATGAACACAGCTCAAGAACTGCAGCAGCGATATAATAACATGCTGTTCTGGTATAGGTGCGATCATTCCGGCCGGCATGGTAGCGGCAAATGGCTTCATCGACTGCACACAGTGGCCGGGAGCATTATCCTTCATGACCGTCGGCCTGTCATTTTGTGGCTTCCAGTACAATGGCTTTCTTGTCAATCATCTCGACCTGGCGCCGCCATTCGCCGGTCTTCTGATGGGTATCGGTAACGCCGTCGGCACGACAGCACGCTTCTGGCAGCAGTACTTCCACGGCGTTATCATGTCCACCTCCGAGGTAGGCCTACTGCAGCAACCTATAGAGGCTGCCTGTAGCCAAGTCAGAGAATGGTTTGAATGACTGAAACATCGTATTTTGCGCTGCAGACAACGGCTGGATGGATTCGGGAGACGGACATTCCCCCCGGACACTTCCCTTCGGACGTTTCCCCCTGCTTTTTTGCATACCCTGACATCCTCCTTGTGTATGACGAGCGCGTGCGTGGCTTTTTTCCCCGACGGCATGCAGCTAGGTGCTGCACGGCTGCGTTACCGACGTGGAGGAGACCGACAAGCTACAGACGCTGCTAGCGACCTGCTGCAGCGGCTGACGACGGCGCCTCTGTTCCGCGCATCAC
>Ga0209454_1004114_pt1 | contig 10740 bp, 8 predicted proteins | sample WorMetHERISLAND1_2_FD_187400 | JGI IMG/M metagenome (GOLD analysis project Ga0209454, IMG submission 187400) | Marine gutless worms symbiont microbial communities from Max Planck institute for Marine Microbiology, Germany - Olavius geniculatus... | ecosystem: Host-associated > Annelida >...
ACATCGAGATATCCACGGTTACTTGACCAAACTTCACCGGACTTGTTTCGCCTAACGCAGGAGGAATCGCGGTAGATAAAATATTTATCCGATTTTGAATACCTTCATCCGTTTCGGAGATATTCGCCGTTGAACTTCGAAGTCGTCTGAAATCTGGCCAAATTTTGCATGCTTTTGGCCCCTAAAATTTTTTTGGGGTGGGTTCCCCGAAATTTTGGACCAGCATTATAAAATTCGACCTAGTACTGACCAGCATGGAGAATTTCGTGCCAATCGGCCGACGCATCTCGGAGATCTCGCATTGAAATAAAAACATAAAACATCTGCAGCAAAACTTAAGTCCACCTCCGCAAGCTATTGCTTCCTGGCGGACTAATAAAAGCTGTGATAAAAGTTGTACATTGATAAATCTGTATAACTTATTGAGTTACCATTTCAACCTATGAGTCCCTTCGAAAGCACATAAACTTATGTTTATGCACTTATAATATATATACATAATGAACTAAGACACTAACTGTAGAAGGACCATTGCATTGGAGAGGGAGCAAGGGAAATATCTTCTCATCGAGTAGGTTGAGCTTTGCCTGTGCTTCATAGACGGCTTCTAGCACCAGGTCTCCTCCCATCTCATTCAGCACCAGATGGTCTGTCTCCTCGCCAAATCTACCATTTCAGCAACATTTGTTCAAAAAATTACTACAGACATCTAAAACGGAAAAAAATCTATTATGTTCTGCCTCCAATACTTTGGAAATTCTAGAGTCTGGATGGTCATCAAAAATAACATCTGGTCTACGAAAAATATACCCACATTTGGCAACATTCATACTGGCAATATCTAACATCAACCATCCTGATTCAGAAATCTGTTAATGAAATTCATAGCAAACATTAAAAACAAAACTCTAGATAGCAATAGTTTTGTTTTTAATGTTTCTGTAAATTTCATTAACAAACCTTGGTATCAGGAAGGTTGCTGTTAAATAAAGCCTAAAAACCGGGATCAGCTCCGGACGCTATGCTCGTATCAAGTATGGGTTACCTTCACCTTTATCTACCTAGGTAGCAATAGTCACAAACATTACAACATAATCAACAAATGCTATGGAGAGACTCTTCGGCTAGATCAGTGAAGGCACGATTTGTACGATGTTTTAAACACGTGTAAATATTACTAACTGTTAACACACAATTGATGAGTATGAAAGGACTGACTGAGCCATCCAGGACTGATAAGCGTCTGAAGTGAAGACGGCTGCTGGCGTGCAGTGAACAATTAAACACGGCACATCATCATCACTGCCGTGTGATGGTGTATGCTTCAGCAGCTGACTGCTGGTAACTAGCGAGCCCAGATATTCAAACGAAGGGCACTCGACAACTGCACTCACAGCCACACAGTTACATAAGTTACGGAAATTCCACAAAGTTCACTGGATTAACTGATTGTCTCCAAAGCTGTCCGAAGCAATCTCTAAAGACTGCTGCAGCATAAGTTACAAGTAGGATTCTCCTCGTAGCTAAGAGTGTCACTTCAGAGATCCAGCATGTGAGTTTTACACCTTTAAACAGTTTCTTAACATAATACTGTTTAACCTGACAAAAATACGAAAGTTTTCTTTTATAACAAATGCACCATATACTAAACAGTGCTCGTGAAAATGCATATCTTTGCCAAGTGAATTTCTACAAAGTACTAACTTGCATATATTTTTGCGGATTTGTTACATAAAATAATGAATTATTACATAAAATAATGAATTAATACATCTTTCTTTTCCTTATGATAATAGCTTATAGTATAGCTATAACTACTGCTCTTGTCTCTCAGTGCCTGCATCGCTGCTGGTGACGTCACAACAAAAAAATCTGATGAACACATAATCTCTTCTGTTCACTAAGTTGACTTGGCAGTGATAAAAAAAACAATACAGTACACATTTGACTTATTTGCTTACTCGCTCGTGTCCACTTGGTGACTGGACACCATTCCTGTTGTCCAATCAACGGCATCAAATAACACAAAAAAAACAGACACCAGAATGAAAATGAGTACTTATAAACGGTTTGGCTGGTTCCTGAGGAAGCAACACATCATCCGGTGTAACCTACAACACATAACAGATAAGTCACATAACCAATCACCAACAAATCTGCCCAAACATAACATCCAAGTCAGTCACCAGCATTTTATATATCAAATGACATTTTTAATGAAAACTAAATATATCATGAAACTACAAGTAGCAAAGCAAATAAAGCAAAAGCGTCCTGATGTAAAAAATCGTCAAAATCCACCTGCTTGACCAGATTTTTTTTTAAATTGCCTTGTCATCTCCCTGAAGGTCTACTTTCAAGGTCTTCACTAACAATTACTTTCAGCTTGAAAACAATATGCTTATGAGCACACCGTGATTGACAAAATGTCAATAATTAAAAAAAAGCAAGATGTCGGCACATGCATGCACATTACACAGTGCCCACATTTGCATAGCCAGACATTGTAACATTAACAGTATGCTGATATTTACTATTAGCACTGGTTGGCAAATGATCTGCAATTGAACATATATATACAACATTTTCATTATGTTTTTCATGTATAACCCTTCAGCTTTTTGATTTCAAAGTAAAAATTGGCACATTAGTCACTCCACGCCATGGAAACTTCGGACCAATTTGGGGTTTTCTACATCTTTTTGTTCTCAAATTAGGAACCTCTATATGACAAACGGGTGAACAGACAGTGAAACAAACGGGAATGATGTGTAACATGACCTACACCGTACCAAAATGTCTGTCTGTCATCATCGTTAGTATGTATATTTCACTGATATGTGACAAAGTAGTGTAGAGACGCATTTATGGTGTAGTGGGATCTATAATAATCACGTTATCGCAAATTGTCTGCAGAGTGTGCCAGTGAAAGAATTTTCAAAATCGGTCAATAACTGGTGAAGATATGAACAAAAGTGAAGTGGCACGTTTTTTTGGCCCACCCTGTATATGTGGCAAGTGGCATCTCTGATAAACAAAACTGCAATCTCAATGATAGCACCCCACTGAATAGTTACTTAAGTCACTTTCACTCATACAGAAAGACAATTTTAAGTTTTCCAAGTACAATGCACTGGGTGTCGCAAATTGCAGCAAAATCACATGCAGTGACCTATGTTGCGGGCAGTAAACTTGAGCTCAAAATCGACAGGAAAGTTGAAGTTACTTACAACAGCACCGCTATCCAGAGTCACTGTCTCACCAGACTTGAGTTTGCCCATCAACGGACCACTGCAGTCACATACACACATTTCTAGGTGACTGAAACAATTACAAATAAACCACTGACACTAACGCTGAACAAAGCTACAAACACACTGGGCAATGCACGGCTGAAGCGCAATCATTAATCTGAGGTCATTTTAAATGTGTAAATGTTGGCCCACAGAACAATTCAGCCACTGGCTATAATTGGACATCTTCAACAACACACCTACGGTACGTCTAATGTATCTATCAGGGTTCACACTCTTTTACTGACAAAATAAAATCCACGACTTTCCAGGATCCCCATGAAAAATTTTCCAAGACTTTTTCGTAGCCCACGAATGTTTAAATATAACGCCAAAAAATAAGTATTTAAGTGAGCAAAGCAATCAGAAAAAATCTGGAACTGTTGCATGCAGTATTTAAAGGTCCATGGCCACAGTCAAACTCACTTGTGAAATTTATGTAAACCTCAATCAGACATTTCACCTGGCATATATTATATGTTGATTCATGCTTTATAAATGTATGAAATTAATGTCTAAGTGTAACGAAAAATGGCGTTATGTTACGTTATCCTAAAAAATCTGATCTTGGTACGTGGCCGGAAATGACGTCAGCAGATGAACACAGTCAGTGTTTACCAATTAATTTTAATATTTTGATGACAAAAAATACTGTTTCGCATGACAACTGCAGAATACATAGGTAAAAAATATGATTTTATAATGTTTCTATGCATATTTTACATTGACGACATATGGGGAACCGTGATCTATACTGTTGTTAAACGAAGTGAGCCGACAGTGCAACAAACAAAAGTTAATATGCTTACGTACACTGGGACGTTGTGCTCAACACATTTCTCCAGAGACAGCGTCCGAATCTTTGGATAAGGCTAAATTAAACACAACACACAAATTAATTTAGATGGATGAAAACGATAAAGCCAGCAATATACAAAAGCAACTTGCTCTACAGAGAAAAACTGTCATAACTACAACGTTGCAACATATATTGCTCAAGACACGGACCACAGCAACAGGCATAACTCAGCCGTTACTGCAGTGAATTCTACACAAGGCAAAATGCTCACGTGGAAATAAATAGTGCAGCTTGAAAATAATATTATTTAAAAATGCTACCATATTACTATTATTGCTATTACAAATGTTAGACTTAACATGCCAAAACATGCAAAGTTCTCAAAATGTGAAAGGTCCCTTCAAGGCACACAATAGTTAGGAAACAATACGCTAAGCTCTGCTAGATACCAGCTTATGAAAAGTGCATAAAAATGAAATAAACTCCAGATTTATCACTAACATAAAGCAAAGACACAACAACAACATTTCAAGTTCACCAGCAGACCACCCACAACAGAATTAATTGCCTTACCTTGCAAATGTAAGCAACTGCCATGTCACTAGCAGGATTTGACGTCACGCTGTCAACAGCAGGCTCAACTGTCTCATTGGCACCTGTAAGCAACACACAATTAGCAGTGATTTCACCATCTTACAGTTCTAGTTTGTTGACAAGATCATAAACATTACCCCCTTATATAAAATTCTGATTTATAATAGTAAACTAAAATTATTAAACTTTACTTAATTATCGTAATTTCGAGTAATACTCTGAATATAGAAGCTGCAAGACAGTAAAAATACGGATTAATGAAAATAACATCAACAGAAAAACTAGATGGTGGTTACGACTCCATCAACTATTATGCCTCCACCAGCATGTGACAACTACAAGATCAAAAAGTGCATTTCGGGGCATATTTAACCCCATTGTGACTTTGATACTTGAGCTTTTGACCCAAAATTTGATGCAATTACCCTTGCCCCATAGTCTGTTGGTGGTGAAAGTTTGGTCAAACACAGTCGACAAATACCCGAGATATCTTGCTAACAATGTTTGTTCGGGACTCACACATGAATGCGTGCACAAATGCACAAACACCCTAGAAACATTATGCGTCCGGCTACTACGTTGGCGGAGGCATAACAAGTGAAAAATGACGTCAAGGGATCACTGCAAGTTTCATAGCAACTCACCAGCCACAGCTCGCAGAATAGGAACAGATTCCACCTGCATGACGCTGTCATCATAGTCACCCTCCGACACTTCTCTCTTCACTAAAGTGTCACAAAAATTAACACGTCAGATATTTTTAGGGAAAAAAACTTTACGGGCAATATGTATAAATGCATCGGATGCTCAAGAGAACAGTTGGAATAAGACAGGGCAACTTACTACAAATTTCTGTGTGTCCACTCTCACTAAATCTTAGTTAACATTTGGCACAATTCTCAGCTACACTAAGCTGTTGAGCTTCAACATCAAAATCAAACAACATAAATCATCGACCAACATATTATTTCTAATTTATATTAACTAATATTCTAATACAGTAGTTACGAATCTGTTAAAATGTATAAAAACATATGTAATGTGTACATATTTTTAATATGACTGCATACAGAATTAACTTGTCTGATTTAGTCACAAAATGGGAAAATGAGGTAACAATTCCATAACTACGAATAAATAAAAAGACTTTTCTGCAGCAGTGTCCAGCATCAAGCACACAGCACCTCAACATTCATTCAATGTTTTCTCATCTTTTGTGCTAATTTTTCAGCTTTGGTCTCATCTACCACATTATGCTAATCATCAATCATCTTAAGCAATTTTAGAAAAATGTGACACTCACCGATTTTTATTGTACGAGTCTGAGAAAATCTTGCTGAATCCCTCAGATGTTCTTCCTTCAAAAACACACAATCACATTTCTAACTAGAAAGCAGTTATATACTGCAAGTACCTCCGCCAAGGCAATGTTATTCCCCAGGTGGCGTCACCATCTTCGGTTTTGCAGTGGTTCCCTTATGCCCCCTTTAAGGCAATGGTAACGAAAATTTCAAAGTGATCCAGAATCCAGGATTCCTGCCAGATCACCCCCAAAACTGAATCACTGGTAGTCTGTGCCATGTCCGACATACCCTCAAAATCTCAGAAAGATCCGACGATAACTTTTTGAGTTATCTTGCTGACTCACAGACAGACAAACAAAAACTGGCAAAAACTTGACGGAGGTAATGATTTAAATGGAAACTATGATTACATAACAACATTAAATATATCTGCATAATATCATAGAAGCAACTAAGAGATTTTTATTAACACAAAAACTAGTATATTTTATAAGTCCTAATCAGTACAACCATAATAATATGTAATGCCACAACGCATCTCAAAAAAATACACACGTAATAAACATTTTAAGCATACACTAATTTCAAAGTTTACAGATGCATACAACTCAATTTTTATGTGCAAAAGCAGCTACTGCTTTTAGCGCATTTTAGCCATCGCAATTCTGTCTGTCCAACCGTCTGTCTGTCTGTCACACGGGTGGATCAGTCAAAAATGGTGCAAGACAGGATCATCAAACTTTGACTGTCGGCTGTTTGGAAGACTCTAGTTTCAAGAACCGTAAAGCTTTTACACAAATTTGAAGGGGGTTACCCCGAACCAGAGCGCTAAATGAAAGGGGGTTGAAAAAATTTGTAATTTTTGGCCAATAAGTCGCTGTATCTCAATAACAGTGCGAGATAGGGCCTAGGTTACTATTAATCACTAATAAGAAGTTGTATGCTGGCTCTCGATTGCCACCGAATTCAATGACCTTGAATGACCTTGAACGCTAAAATAGGGGTTTTATGGATTTTTTAGCGATTTCAGACTGCGAGTCACATTTCAAGAGCAAATTGTGCCGAAACCGATTGAGATAGACATGGACAAGCTGCGTATGAAATTTTCAGCATTAAACGTAGATTTTGACGGTCCAAGTCTCGCTTTTCTAGGTTCAAGGAAACCTGCGCATGAGGACATCAAATAGTGGTATCACCGTAAAAGTCTATTTTACCGTTGTCGGCCAGGAACTGCTATAGGCTTTCATGCGTCTCGTGAGCATTAGCTGAAATTTCTTGTTTATATTATCTTTCATTTAGTTTTTATTGCTGCATATTTCTATAAAATAGCTGTATATTACTTACAATTTGTGGAGGACCATACAGTGTTATCTGTGGCACACCGCCCGTCTCTAGTGTTAAACACATGCCTAAAAATACAAATTTTACAGTTCACACTGATTACCTAACAAATTCACTGATAAAATAATTATCCAAAAATAATGCTGGTATGTTAGATTATGACTATAACAGTTGGCGTGCGTGCACTCTGAAAGAAACACAACAGAAAAAATGATAACAGGATATTGGAATTATCCAGCAGAAATTATTACAGATTATTTATCAATGCAGCGATCAGAGAGACTTCCATTGTGTTGCCATGCCTCTAATGGATCATCAATTAATCACCAAAGATTGTTCTTATATAGCTATCCAAGTATCCAACGACATATGAATTCAAAAAAATCGGCAATTTCAACTTGCAACTTTCGCTTTAATAAAATAAATTGTTTCTGTACCTGTAAAATCTATAGTCCATACTCGACATTTTACTACTAAATGAAACTGCTCTACACAGCGATCAACCACATATTAATGCTTACCAATAAAAACTGCTGGCTGTTGCTGTAAAAACCTTCAAAAATTTGTAAGCTAATGTTATCAAAAACAAAACAACTTCAAGAACACAGCTAAAAATTTTTAGCTGGCTCAAGAATGTCTACTGACTTAATCTTTATCGATATCATTTTTTCAGCAAGATTGCTTGCATGACAGTGCAAAAGTCAAAATGCAAACTCACCAGTCAATCCACCAATGTTGTCCCAACTTCCATGAGTTACAAAAACATGTTCGATGTGAGACAACTTCACTCTAAAACAATATTTATCATCACACTTAACTTTGCCACTAGAAAAGCTCATTGAAACATGAAATGAAGCGCGATTACCAAACTGTACACAGTAAAACCTGTCACAATTGATTTACAGTCTTCAATGTACTTTAAAATTAATAACACACATTAATGCAATTAGTAGGGACTATATCGATAAGCCGATATCACGATATCAATCGCCAGGCACACGTACAGACTGCGCCTACGATATCGCCCAGATGCCACCACCACACGCCACCTGACTTATTCTAATGGATGGCAATAGCTGCAATAGCATGCAGATGCAGGTGTTTGTGAGCAGGCTACATTTACATGCTTAACTCACAGTTGAAACAGATTGCATGATGACTGAGTGAAGGGGAAGAGATGAGGAGGGTGAGGTCATTTTAATCACTTAAATCAACAAACTATCAGTAGCCGATGCATCTTTGCTGCTGGCGCTGCTACAGCTGTTGCACGGGGCCATCAGTATTAGAGGCCCTGGCAGCTGGCTGCTCCCTTCCCACCATGACCGTCCTCATCATGTGGTATTCAGAAGCTCCTTTCATTCCTCCCCTCCCCTGCTCCCACTTGCCTTACCACTCAGGTCTATGCTCTCATGATATCATGATATGAATTGCTACAATAATCGATATGAATTTTTTGCCACGATATAATCCCTAGTAATTAGCATATAAAATAAAATAACAGCTAAAATAAAACAAACTTGTGCTCAGTTGCAATGCGTTGTGTACCTTCACCGCAGTTGAAAAGATATCTGCAATCACAACAATGACTCTTAACTACAGTAGCTGACATCAGCAAAAACCTAGTAACAACTCTCTCATGCCACATTATTGATAGAATATTCTATATCATCAAATATAAAAATGTTTCCGATATGAAATTTCAAAACCTGACCAGGTTTGCCTGGTTGCCCATACTCATATCCTCCTAACAGTGTTAATAAATACAGTGCTAGAGTCGTCATCAGCCCTGCTCACATCTACTAGTCTAATTCATATTACCTAGCCAATAGCAGCAGACAGACATAATACAAGAATTATTAGTAAGAAACAGAAATAGCAAAACTTGTTCCCAGTATGTGTAGAATGGGGTGAAATTAAAAACCAAAAACTACCGAAAACGTTTTCGATAGTTTTCGATACTAAAAATCTAACCCTAACCCTAATGGAAAACTACCAAAAAAGTTGTTTTTGGCTGTTTTCAGTATTTAGTGCTACGGTGTATAATGTAACCTTTATGAAAACAGCAATGAGTATGGCAGAAATAACCATACTATACAGGAATTTGATACCTATACATGGCTTACTACTAGGCCAGCTTAGCAGCAAACCATGTCCACAAAAAGAAAACTCATTTGTTTTCCTCATCTTTTTCACTATTGACTGTAAAATGACTGGGGTGCCATGGGCATTTTTTCACTGTAAATTTTGTTGTATTGTATTGTATTGTTCTCAATTGTAATCTTGGATATCTAAAATGATATTTTGTCTATCCTCGCTAGCCCTAATGTAGTACCTCACAACATGGATGAAATAACTCACCTGAGGCTATGGGTAAAAAGTGGATTGCAGATGTGCGGATCTGCGAATGTTGCAACACAACGCTGTAATTAAGCTGTAATTTATCAGCTTAACCATCTCCTAAAGCTATTCCTAACCCTAACCCTATCCCATATCCTGATCCTATCCCTAATCTTAACCCTATGACTAACCCTAGCCTTAATCCTGTTGCGACATCCGCATATCCGCACATAAGCCGATCCGCTTCTTAGCATCGTCCCTCACCTTATATGATCTGTGTTTATCACGAAACTCTTTGGTGTGCCGTTTATACCAGATCCAAGAACAACAAGTTCAATAACGCCTGGCGGATCTAAATGGCCAGAGACCTTCTCTCGATATCGCAAATGCCGTAGCAAGACTCCGTTACCGGAGGCAGATCGCTTCATGTTTGTCAACATACGAACGCTGCGCGACAAAGCACGAAATGGCGTGCGATTAACAAACCGCACACAGCTACATACTGTATATACTGTCTGCCTAGATAATAACATTCCTTATTAAGTGATCCAAACTAATGTTGCATGAACTCATATCAACAATGCCACTTATTCCACTCAATATCGCTCACTCAAGTAAATACGAAGAATATTTATTTGTTATTATAGAAATTAAACTCGATGATATACACTAGAGATGGGTAATTCGCACTATTTCCACTAAAACAAATACGATTCGATTCGATTCAGTTATGATTCAAGCTTTTCATAAATTTTTTTTGCACTTCCTTTTAAAAGTCTTGCGATACTTTACATTATTTTCAAAATATGTTTTATAAGTTTTTGTTCAAACCAGTCCACGCCATTTGACAAAATTGCATATCCCTCACCCTCTGTCAAAAAGTGTCAATTAATCAATGGTGCTCAATTCAGTCAAATAACCCATACAGTAATTTTTTTCATATAAAATACAATCATGTACACGGTGTATATAGTCAAATAAAACAATTACGCTGCCAGATTTTTGTCACTCATTGGGTGAGATGTCAAGTTTTTGCTAAGTCTTAGCAAAACTTGACCTCACTCACTGGCTG
>Ga0209454_1004116_pt1 | contig 10739 bp, 6 predicted proteins | sample WorMetHERISLAND1_2_FD_187400 | JGI IMG/M metagenome (GOLD analysis project Ga0209454, IMG submission 187400) | Marine gutless worms symbiont microbial communities from Max Planck institute for Marine Microbiology, Germany - Olavius geniculatus... | ecosystem: Host-associated > Annelida >...
GCATTAGAGATCTTTTTGAGTATGCGCTATATAAATTTACACTTTACTTACTTACTTACTTACTTACTATGACATGCGGTTATTTTCTTTTGATTCAGACACAATAAAAACATCATATTTGATGAATAGAACTGGATCAGGTGACATATAGAACTACACCGTGTCCGGAAAAAAAACATCCCGAACATCCATTTAGCATTTTCTTACACCAAACGTGAACTGTTCAGTTCGTAAAGCACTTGTCGCCATATATTGGACGCACCTCAGAGTAAATCTGATTTGCATTTATTTTTTTTGCCCACAAAAATACAATAATGGTACGCTGTTCGTTACGGGAGGATTTTAGTGGCAACGTCGCCATATTTAATGTTTATAAATGACGTCACAGTGACGTCATCGTCATAAAAATCACAGCTACTACTCAGAGTTAAATTTCCTACAAAACGTATATTTCGGATTTTTAGTTTTTATAAAACTAACAGAATGACACTTTTTTGTAACTTTTTCATCAAATGACCCTTGTATGTTGCATGTATTGTACTGTGGCAGGTTTGAGTGGTGCTGAGTGTGATGATGAACCTGTAGCACCAGCATCAGAACCATTCATTGAACAGCCGTTCACTGAACAGCACTCCGTCAGCACGCCGGTGATGACACCAATCAAGTCCATGAGTCCAACACTGAGGACACCTTCGCCTTCTCTATGTAATGAACCAGCAGAAGTTGTTGAACGTTTGATGACGTCGTTAGTCAGTCTGCCAGCGCCACTACCGACCAGTGGATCACAGGCCGTCAGAATGATAGATGCCATGACAGAGTGTGCGCTGTAAGTCTGGGTTATAATAATACGCTGCGGTATCATTAGCTCATGTCATTCGGCTGCCAATTCCGAGATTGTTAAGTGCTTCTGGCCACAAGTCGTAATTCGTGTAAGCAGCACTGTATCAAATACCTGACATTAGCCCTTTGCCTTTTTATGTTGTACACTGAACCGTGCTGAAAGGTGTTATAGCCCAACAACAAAGAACTCTATTGGTTTGTCTATAACAACGTAACCCTGATTTAAACAACAAACTCTGACGTCATATCGACGTCACACTGAGCACACATGGTAAGATACGGGTGTCAGATCATACTCAGTACTCAGAATGTCAGAAATTATTAAAATGTAGTAATCTTTTTGTACTGTTGCCAGTGTGTTTGCCGGTTTGTTTGTTTGTTTGTTCGTCTGTCATAGTGAGAATGAATCTCCTCCGCCGTCTATATCTGCCGCACAAGTTGCCGCATCATTTCCACAGCATCCGGTGAGTTCTGAGAACACGGAGCACTTCGAATCAGCAGCTGTCAGCAGTGACGTGTCAGCAACAGCGACAGCCGACGAATGTGTGTCGGAGGGACAGTGGCTCGTCAATGTACTCAGCGAAGGCGAGGTTCCCGACTTAGAGGCCAACGAATGTAAGCAGCTAGCCATTCTGACAGTACTACTACTAGTACTACTACTAATATTTCTGGCGGTAGTTGTAGGTAGTGATAGCGTAGCAGCAGACTTTTTATGTTGTAAACTCAACAGTGCTAAAAGGTGTCTGTTTTAATACTGTTGAAAATATGTTTGTTGGACAGGTTTCTTCACTGACTCTCGTAACTCATTCAGTATTGTAGTGGTGGTGACGGTGATGGTATTGGTCAGATTTCCATCTTCACTGACTTGAACTTGCTCCGTCTTCTCTTTTACCAGTATCTTGAGCTGATCAATATTCTCACCATGTACCTTTACTGAACATTGAAATCTCATTATGTTATCGAGCATTTTGCAAGCTGTCAAACGGAAAAGTTGGGGGGTTCATTTACTATATGATACAGCAAGATCAACTGCAGTCACTACTTCAGAATGCTTAGCAATGCTAAGCAGTGCTAACTACAATGCTTAGAAAGACGATGTTTTATTTTTAAAAACAATACAGCTTGTGTGGCTGTTGAGCGCTGTGTGCTAAGGTCATATTTCATTTGTTGGCTGTTTTAGTACTTTACTGACAGAAATGTTAACATTGTTTATTAATGTTCAATGTGATGTCAGAGACTTTGTAATTTGACATTTCCTGTCGCATTCAGTGTCATGACAAAAGTTGGAACCTTCGGAATAGCGCACTGTAGGGGATCATTGTTTTTACAGTTTTTTTACTTTTGTTTTCCAAAAAAATGCTGTGGTTTTTTTTAATTTTCACTTTTATGCTGCTGTTTTGAAGTGACTGTTTGCAGAACTGCATTAGTTGTTTAAAGCAATGGCTAGTTTTGAAAGTATGGTAAAATGAGGATTAATCAGTGTGTAATATGAAATGTGTTTAGTGCTGAAGCAGAGAATTCGCAAGCACCTGCTGAATGCAAGTCGTCAGCGACGCAGCTCCGATGATGAAGACACGCTTGGATTTGTAGGTGACATAGATGAGGTTAGCATTAACTTATGTCCATAATTTTTTCATTGTGTTCTGACTTCATGCAATACTCTCTTTGTCTTGTCTTAAATGAACGCTAATAACTACTTGCAAGTGATATGCAATGCATGTTAATTTATTCAGTGCCATTAGTCATGTGTGTACCGTTGTGGTTTATACCTGAGTACAAGTAAGTGATGTTAATATTATATTTAAATATAGGAAAATTTTCAGAAATTAGTTTTCAGAATGTGAAAACTGGTTACAGTTTGAAGTCTTTTTGACATCATAGTTATTATTATTTTTGACATAAAGTTTGATTATTATTATAGTTGTTGTAGTTATTGCTATGGGTGTAAAACTAGTAGGTACATTTTGAAGTTTAGGCTGCGCAAGTTAACAATCATTTGTGCTAACATTATTTATCCATTTGAAGTTTTTGACTAATTGCACTAGCAATGATAAATTTATGGCTAGCATTCTCATTAACCACTTTCTTTTATTACTGTTCACTGTACATTCAGTAACATGTGTCTGCAGACGACTCAGTTATTCATGGTATGTTTTTGTATGGTGTACCATTGCAAACTGGTTTTCACTTCTGTGAAGTATCTCTTGAATGGTAATTAGCAGTTGATTGTCGCAGCTGAAATGTTTAGTGTTAGTAATCGTAAGCTAAGCTGTGTGTGCTGTGGCTAGGATTCGCCCAGGGATGGTTTACCAAGTGAAGGGGAAGTGATAATGCCGCCACGGCCACTCAGCGAGCACATCGCGACGCTCGGTGCAGCAGAAGCAGCACAAACTGCCAATAGCCAGCCGCACATTGATGCTGTGAAGACTCCAAAACCACTGTTTGCTGCCATCCAGCATGCGAGCACTGAGCACAGTCTGGGTGAGATGAGCAATGGCCTGCTGGAGCAACGACCGACATACAGTGCTGATGTTGATCGTCATCAACAGCAGGTGGAAAACGTTCCACGGGATGAATATAACCAACAGATGAGACCAACACTTGTCCAGGCAGCCAGTGCTGACAACGGACTTTTGTTAGGTAATAATGTAAGCAGTGTTTAAAGTGCAAAGTTTAGCCATAATAAGCAGAAGCTTCTCGTGCCATTTAGTGGATTAGTCCAACATTTATAATGATGATGTAATTTAAAAACGTTTTAATATATTGTCTGTTGACTGTTCTGGCACTTTTGTTAATGTGACCTTTTACTACTTTTACTTAGTCATTCTGCATTTTCCTATCGTTCAGTTTGTATGCCTCAATGTCATAACAGTCTTCCACTCAATGACCATGCTGCCACTTTTATCCAAAGCATCATAGGTTTATTCATATAGGTGAGAGCTAATATTGAGCCTGATGTTTTGCTTATTTTAGCCATTAAACCATCATAAAATTAAATCATATGTTACAACTAATAGTTGAAGATTTTAAACAATTATTGTGCAATTTCTGTGCATCAGAAAACTTGTCATGCTGTTACCAGTAATCAGTTACACGACACGTTTTATTGTTAAAGCTGTTGCACTTTCATTTGTGTTTTTCATGCTAGTGATTAAATAATAAGTCAGTAAATTAGAGTTGCTTTAATGGTGATTGGTGAGTTTGTTTTGTGTGACTAACTGAAGGTGAGTACCATCGCCCTGATGAATCTGTGCAAACTTCCGCCGAGTTTTCCAGTGGAGAACTACAGCCAGCTGATCAGCCAGCCCCACCATCGGCAGGTGTGAAGAAAATCAGTCAGCAGCGACCAATGATGGGCCGAGTTACTTCCACACTAGACTCTACTCGCACTCGACGACATTCATTCAGTCCATCAGGTGTGTATAAACTGTAAAATAGATAAATAAGTAAATAGTAAGCTACTGATTATTACTTATTTTTCTATAGTGTGAATTAGTAGACATTACATGGTTCTTGGTGAATGCTGAAAAAAGTAAAAAGAGAGTAAAAAGAGTTAAAGGCTGCATAATCGGACTGCATATAGCTCACTCAGAGTTGCGTAGCATCACCTCCTGTATGGGAGGATTTTGGATTGCACTGTTATCTGCCATCGGACACAGGTGAACGTGCCCAATCTTAACCCCAGCCAAACAGGCTAGTACTCAGTTTACACGTATTTGCTTCAGGGAGATGGAGGGCTGGGTCACGGTGGACCTGTAGTATGTAGTTATCTATTTCTGACTGATGTTGTTTCTATCTGTTGCTATTATATTGTCAAGGTACAAAAGCGCTGGACGTTCAGAGGTCACAAAGCCCACTACAGCATGTCAAACCAGTGGCGCCATCTGCTGGCCGTTCTGATTGGATCTCAGCAGAAACAGGCTAGATGCTATGTGTATCGTACTTAGCCAACTTGTGGCTGGACAATAAGTTTATATATTTTGTTCTTATTATGTTATTATCTTCAGCGCTTTAAGTGCTGTTGTGGCAACATGGAAGGCATCCAATCTGTACAAGTAATCCAGCAGACCCCAAAGGTATCCTTGGAGAACTGCGCACCACCAGCTAACACAAATAAACCTGAAAATGAGCAGTAACTTTGTTCTGTTTCGACTTTTGGTGTAACATTACGTTTTGCATATCCAAGTATCCAAGTTTGCTACTGAGAAGTACGAAAGATTTTATATGTATTATTAGAAACCATCATAAAAGCTGATGTTATAAACTTTCCATAACTGAAGGTTCTTTTTAAAAATAACAAATTCATATTTTGTGTTATCATGTTATTTGTAACACTGTTGAAAAATGGCAGCACTGCTTTAACTAATGACTGCTTTTATACTGTAATCAAGCCATAGTGCATCTCATGTCTGTGATAAGTCATAATAATGTATAAGTTTATTAACAGACTTATAAACCCCAAAACTGTTGGCCAAATGTCACCACCAAACTTTTGATAATGGGGATAAAATTTGTCTGCACATCAATTCATGGAAAGTATGTAATTACACATAAATGTAACATATACCCCAAGCATATTAGTTAAAGCCTATGATGTTTCTCCTTGTGCATTTTATACAGGAAATGCAACGGGCAGTGACATTTTCACCAGAACTATGACACCCGACCAGATGAACACTGATGCACTGCTACAGTCTCGGGACTACTTTGCTGGTGCCAGTACTGGCTTCTCCAACACTGAGGGCAATGAGGCTGCTGGGTGGTCAACATACGGTCTACATGACATGGCAGATACGCAGACTGAGACTGGTTTTTCCACCGGCAGGACTGATGTGGCTGGCACGGTCACAGTTACCGAGGATGAGCTGCGTGCAACATTTAATGTGCCACGCCAATGCAGAGTGATAACTATTCCGACAGTAACCCAGTTCGACAACGGAGCATCGGGTTCTGATGACGAACTCTCTGAACTGTCTGTTGGACAGTGATTCTTTTGACAAATAGATGCATAGATTATTTTCATCATCCAACTTGGAGGCATTTTGCTCATTGTCACATACTAGGAAAGTTGTGCAGTGTGTCGTGTATCCGACTTTGTCTACTTAAATGTCACATTAGAGATTCAAACTTAGCTGGTTCTGCTTGTATGTTAGTGATTTGTAGCAGGAACTGGGTACCCAGAGTCACAGACACAGACTTTCTAAATTCGTTATGCAGTTCCAAATCCAGGCAATTGATGCCCATTTTTTTGCACTAATTACTGATGCCAATGTTAGGATATCTGGATATTTCAGAAAAAAATGCCACCAACAATGAATTGGCAGTGGTAAGATGAGCTGCAAAATAAACTAGCAGTGAGGGTGATCGAACACCTAAGTTGACATATTGATGCAGTTCAGGATGTTGTGCTGTTGTAGAGTTTTTACACACATCATGCTTAGCTCTGTGAAAAATATTCAGGAAGTTGCTACATAGCATGTATGTCACTGCTGCATTGTCATTGCAGCTGAAACCAGGTCTGGGTACCCAGTTCCTAAAACATCTAATGCTGCACATCACCAGTATTTTAGCTAAGTTTTAGTAGATCACATTTATACATGCTATATTCTGCACAGACGTAAGTTCAAATTACCTGTATATTTGTTTTCCACTACTGTAGTCTTTTGTTGAGGTGTAAATTCGAAGCACTTTCAACTGCCTGAAACATCCAAATGATTTTCTCAATGGTAATTTACATCATATGCTCAAAGTAGCAGTATTTTCATGTTTTTTTTATGTGATCTGTTTCTTCTTTTTTTTGTCACATAGACATCATTTCTGTCTGTCTAGATATTATCACTCTAATCGCTTTGCAGCATTTATTTTGCACATAAATGTTAAGTAAGTTAGTAGGTGAATTTTTAGTGCACAATGTCAGCCAGTGGCCGAATCTGAAATGTCTTATGTCACCATTTACCAAACGTATTGGTATGTGCGGAAAATTTGTTAATTAAAATTTCCAAGTGGAAATTCAAGTGTGCTTGATTTGGGGCAATAAGATACCTGGTTATGTGTGGAAATCTATGAACTCTGATGACGTGATGGGCCTTCATAATGACCGCATGTATGACTTGCTGTGCGGTCTCCTTATTGTCATCAGAAATAGTATTAATACACCTGTTTTCCATGAATAAAAAAACTAGCTATTCGGCAGGAAATTTGCAATAAAATGATAATTCAGAAAGTTGCCACCCGATTATTTCTGAATGCCGATATGAAATACAAAGTTAACATCAGCAATACCCATTACATATGCAACTGACAACTTTTATATTACTGCTGAAAATCATTCTAAAATGCACAGCGAACGCGAAAAGTAAACAAGAAATTTGAGCTAACGCTCACGAGATGCGCGAAAGCCTATAGCAGTTCCAGTTCAGTAGTTTAGCTGAAAATTTGGGTGTTCATGCCAAGTTAATATACAAATACCAAATTCTCTATCTGGATCGCATAACGATAGTTCCTTGATGCCACCTTGTGAATGATATAGACTTGCGTCGCAACCCGAAATCGCCAAAAATCCTTAAAACCCCCTTTTTGGCGTTCACAGTCATTGAAGGTAATTGAATTCGGCGCAAATCAAGAGTCAGTGTACGATTTCCTATTAGTGATTAATAGTAACCTAGGCCCTACCTCACACCGTTACTGAGGTACAGCGACTTATTGGCCAAAAATCGCAAATTTTTCTCAACCCCCTCTCATTTAGTGCCCTCGTTCAGGGTGACCCCTTTCGAATTTATGGAAAAGCTTTACGGTTACTGAAACTAGAGTCTTTCAGGCAGTTGACGATGAAGATTTCGTAGTCCTAGCTTGCACCGTTTTTGACTAATCCACCCGTGTGACAGACGGACAGACAGAATTGTGATGGCTAAGATGCGTTGAAAGTAGTAGCTGCTTTCGTGCGTAAAAATGTAATTTTGCTATCAACACTAATGCCATAATCATGAGCAGCAACAACTGTAAGCCTGCTAAACCTAATGCACTGGACAGTTAGACCTGCTGCCTATTAGCACTAATAAACTAGCCTAACACTGACAACACAGTATATGTATGGTGCCATTTCTCTTTTATCCTGACAGCTTAACATCATTATCATTAGATGTACCAGATATTAAAAATGGCATGGCAAATAGAAAGTGCATTAATATGTACTGTAAAAATTTTCTATTGGACTGTGACACAAGACTACAAATACTGGGCAGTGTCACGGAATTAGGCCTACCGAATATGCCCTTACTCCTGCTGCATTAGTTCACAGCATCAGCAACATGTAGGCCTACAGACGGAACTCTACAAAAGATTCAACCCACAAAGCAACTGCTACACATGCTATTACTGTGTCAGTGAAAATAGCACAAAACTGCAATCAACAATTCAACACCGAAACAGAAATTCAAGATCTGCAAGTCACATCCAGTTCATTAGAAGGGTCAGCTATGTTTGTAACTTATGCGACAAAAAATTACTGTCAGGAAAATATGCTGTCTTATTACGGCAGCTGGCTGCTTCATTAGCTACTGGTACCACAGCTACATGGGACAATAAAGTTCCATTCAATTGTAGCAACTATTTTACAATGCTATGAAATCACTGCTAGATTATATGAAAATTGCAGATAAATCAGTCCATCTCAAATCACTATGATTTGTTCAATAATGGAAGCAATGCAACAGAGTATACGTCACACAGAATGTACTAAAAAATCAAAAGAACAGTTCAGTATGCAGAGTCAAATTAACAGTATATCGTGCACGACGTCATTATGTCAGTATTTATTAAGCAGCTGAGCTCTAATCTTCATCCTCAGTACGACTATCATCACCATATGAAGGATAGTCCTCATTTCTTGCCATGTTAGGTTCATCGGCATCAGATTGCGCTTGATCATCATCTGCATCTCCTGATCCCTGCAGAGCTGATGATTTGCTTACTCTGTCGAAACCATGAGAGAGTTCACGTTCGCTATCACCATTACGTCCTCGGTTGCTCTGGTGTTCCGGATCTCGAGAACTCAGACTTCGCTCACTTCTTTCCTTGCTACGTTCTCGACTTCTGCGACGCTCATCCTTGCCGCTTCTTCCAGAATGCAATGGAGAAGGGCTGCGAGACCTTGATCGTCTTCGTGATGTTTTCGGACTTCTGGACCTACGACGAGAAGGCTGCTTTTCTGACTCCTTGCTTGTTTTCTTCCCACCACCATCATATTTCCCATTATCTTTACTAGCTTTAAATGGTGTCTCATCACGCGACTTGGAATCTATCTTTTTTGTTTTGTCTCTTGAGCGAGAGCGTCTCAACCTGCTGGACTTTGGGGATCGTGATTTGCTGCGTCGGCGTCGATTGCGCGATCTGGACCGTGAGCGGCGCTTTCGAGTACGGGAACCCGATCTGCGCCGTTTTGGTGATCGCGACTTTCGCCTTGATCTTGATCGAGAACGACGCCGTGAGCGATGAGATCGAGACCTTGATCGCTTTCTTGATCTTGAACGGGAGCGATGTCGGGATCGAGATCGATGCGAACGTGATCTACGTGAACGAGAGCGTGATCGGCTTTTTCGGTCTGGATCCAACACAGCTGAAATCAATGGCTGCGCTTCGTTGACTTTTTTCATTGCTTGCTCCAACTCTTTGGTTGTTGCACCTAACATTCCTGTGCTGGGAGGTTTGGTTATTACAGTGTTGGCCAAAGCAACATGAATTATACACCCACCAACACTCTGTCCAGTAAGAGATAGAGCACGAATTAGAGAAACTTCCTCTGTAAACTCAACAAATGCTGCTTTAGCACCAATTACTTCATCTCCTGCCATTCGAATGTACTTAACTTCACCGGCCTGTGTTCCAAATAGCTGCAGTAATTGTTCAGGTGTTATCAACGGTGTCAGATTTGACACATAGATCGTGCGATGAACATCTTCCTCTTTAGCTCCACCAGCGTCAATTGTCGACTTCGTCAGTTCGTTCAGAGCTGTCTTCTCATCTGGAATCTTTCCATTTGGCACAGGAACAATCGAGAGTGCCCGGTCAATAAAAACAGTATTTGAAAGATGTAAAGACACTCCAACATCTTCTGGAAATTCAAACTTCACATAACACACACGAGAAGTCATAGGGGCTTCTACTTCGGGATACAGGACTATCTCCCTGATCTGCCCAATAAATGAAAACAGAGTATGCATCTGATCCTTTGTCGCAGTAGGTGCCACATTGGTGACTTTGATAACGCGACACTCTTCCGGCATTTTCATCAATATTACGAAGAATAAGACGTTTAATGAAATGTCTAATTTACAAGTATAATATCGATGACACTTGAACACATAAAGACACTTAATGCTTGGCAGTAAAATCAAAATTACACTGAAATTTCTACCAAAACAAATACCGGAAACAGACTGCAATAAATCAATAAATAAGTAAAACGTGGAACACGTTTACAATGCAGAAAGACGGACGGCAAGGGAGGGCGGTCATACACGGATCAACTTTTAAGTTTAATCTATCACGATCGTATTATAAAAAGTTTGGCTGTCATGTTCAGTTGTTCATGCATGTAAAAAGTATCATTCGAACGAAGACTGGCAAATAACCAAGGTTTAAAGTCTTCTATCAGTATAGCGTCGTGCATCACGGCGACTGGAAACTTCAGTTCACTAAATATTTAAAAAAAACGCAAAGATCATGTGTAAAAAAAACTCCTCACGTGACACATCTTGGAGTACGGTATCTACCCTTGTGCATGAAAATGTGCAATTTTAGCGTTGATTTTAGAGAAAATTTTCTGGAGGCATGGCCAGGCCCCAGCTCGATCACTAGTAGGAGGGGCGCACAGCAGCCACAGTTCCCCACAACCCTCCCCT